>Ga0209554_1002072_pt1 | contig 14393 bp, 14 predicted proteins | sample MarorgKNORR_S2LV_5_FD_188221 | JGI IMG/M metagenome (GOLD analysis project Ga0209554, IMG submission 188221) | Marine microbial communities from the Southern Atlantic Ocean, analyzing organic carbon cycling - Bottom_A/KNORR_S2/LV (SPAdes) (version 2) | ecosystem: Environmental > Aquatic > Marine...
CGCCGGAGGCGGTCGCGGAATTTCACCGGAACCCGGATTCGGCCGCGGCGGTGGAACGATTGTTGGCGTCACCGCGTTATGGTGAACGATGGGCTCAGCACTGGCTCGATGTCATTCGTTGGGCTGAGACGGTGGGATTTGAGACCAACAAGGAACGCCAAAACGCCTGGCCCTACCGTGACTGGGTGATTGCCTCACTCAACGCGGACAAGCCTTACGATCAGTTTCTCTTCGAACAGATCGCTGGTGACTCCGTGGGGGAAGATGCGGCCCTTGGTTTTCTGGTAGCGGGACCGGCGAACTTGTCAGGACAGGTGGGTCGCGATGAGGCGGCCATGCGCGGGGCGCGACAGGATGAACTCGATGAGGTGATCCGGACGGTCGGTCAGGCGTTCTTCGGTCTCACGATCGGTTGTGCCCGTTGTCACGATCACAAGTTCGACCCAATCCTCGAACGTGACTATTACTCTCTGCAGGCGGTGTTTGCCGGTCTCAGCTACGGCAGCCGCCGCTGGCGCGGCGACCGGTGCGGCCGCGGACCTCCTCAACCCGGCGACAACGATGACGGCCGACAGACCAGCGAGGGCAACCGAAAGGAGCAACGGCATGAAGCTCGGCCCGGGCTCGCCGTCTCCAGCGGGGATACCGAGCGCAACGATGCCGTAGCCGACCGCGACCAACAGAAGGACCCCGCCGGACAGGACGTCGTCGTTGAGGCGACTCACGTCGGTCTCCGAGAGCTCACTTCGCGCTTTAGGCGATCCACTTAGAGACCGGAGCGTTCGCTTCCTCGAGCGGTTGAGTGACGACGTCGAGCAGGAACGGACCCGGGGCGGTGAGCGCGTCGCGCATGGCCTCGCCCAGCTCCGCGGGGTCTTCCACGCGACGGGACCGCATGCCGTACGCTGCGGCGATCGCCGCGTGATCGGAGGGCGCGAAATCGACCGCGAAGTAAGGGTCACCCCTGCTCTTCTGTCCGGCCTTGATCCAACCGTAGCTCGCGTTGTTATACACGATGAGCGTCACGGGAATGTCGAGCCGCACCAACGTCTCCAGCTCCCCGGCCGAGATACCGAAGGAGCCATCGCCCATCATGCCCACGATGCGTCCGGCGTCGGGCCGTGCGTAGTACGCCCCGACCACGCCGGGCAGCGAATACCCCAGTGCCCCGAACGCCCTCGGGCTCACGAACCAACGCCCCGCCTGCGGGAGTTCCCAGTAGCACGACACGTACGGACACGGCGTCCCAGGATCCGCGAGGATCACCGACTTCTGGGGTAGCTCCGCGAACAACTCGGTGAGGAGCCGCTCCGGACGGACGGGCCGCTCGTTCGAGGCGAAGAGGCCTGCGACCTCGCTCATGTGCGCGGCCCGCGCGGTGGCGATCTCCTCAGGGTCCACGCGGTCTCCGGCCCCGTTCGCGCCGAGTCTCCCGACCTCTTCGACCAGGGCGGTCAACGCGAGCTTCGCGTCGGCCTGGATGCCGGCCGCTACCTCGTAGTTCCTGCCGATGGTCTCAGCGTTCGTGTCGATCTGAAGCACCTTGGCCGCGCCCGGCTCCGGCATCGTCCACTTTTCGGTCGTGACCGAGCCCGTGCCGCTGCCGATGTACATGACCAGATCGGCCCTGTGTACGAGCTCGTGGCGCCACGGCCGGCCGCCATTGCTACCGATCACGCCGAGTGAGAACGGATCGGTCTCCGCGATCGCGCCCTTCCCGCAGATCGAAGACGCGACGGGAGCTCCGAGCGCATGTGCGAGCGCCTTCACCTCATCCCATGCTGCGGACCTCACCGCTCCCGCCCCGGCCACCAGAAGAGGTCGCCGGCTCTCCACCAGCAGTTTGGCCGTGGCGCGGACTGCGTCGGGGTCGGGGGCGAGGCGATCCTGCGGGTAGCTGCTGAAGCGTGCCTCGGCGTGCACGTCGTCGTCGACGACGTCATGACCCTGAACGTCGAACGGCAGTCCCACGTGGCAGGCGCCGAGGCTTCCCGTGGTCGCGTCGCGGAACGCGTCCCTCAGCATGCCCGGGAGCTCAGCACCGTTGGTGGGAGCGAACGCACGCGTCGTGATCGGCGTGAAGAGCGCCTCCTGGTCCAACTCGGTGAGGGTTCCCTTGCCGCGGTCCGTCACTGCGATGTCGGACGTGACGCACACTAGGGGCACCGACGAGTCGTTCGCTTCGGCAACGCCGGGCAAGATGTACGTCGCGCCCCCTCCGCTCGGGCCCTCGCACACACCGACCCGTCCGCTCAGGCGCGAGTAGGCATCCGCCATGAAGGAGGCACTGCGCTCGTCGCGGGTGAGCACGTGACGGATCGATTCCGATTCGCCCAACGCCTCGTACATCGGGAGGGACGTGTCCCCGCAGAGGCCGAAGACGATATCGACGCCCAGCTTCTCCAACATGCGCACCATCGCTTCGGCGCCGGTCATCGTGTGGACATCTCTGCCATCAACCGCTCCACCTTGGGTGCCAACTCCTCCAGGTAAGCCAATGCACCGGCCCGATCTCGCCACGCCGCTCCTATTCCCGCGCCGTCGGCCCACGACTGGAAGTCGGGGTCCTCGGCGGTGGCCTTGCACGCCGCCTCCAGCATCGCGAGTACGACGGGAGGGGTCTCGGCAGGCGCGACGGCCATCCGAAATCCACCGTAGACCACGTCGAAGCCCAACTCCGCGAAGGTCGGGGTGGCGGGCACCAGCGGGTTCCGCTCGTTCGCCATGACCGCGAGCACGCTCAGGGTGCCTTCGCGGACATACGACATCGCCGCCGGCAGGCTCGAAACGATCGCGTCGACCTCCCCGCCCAGGATCGCCGCGAGTTGCGGCCCCGACCCGCCCTCGTAGGGGATGTGCCTCAGCTCGATATCTAATGCGCCTTCCATGGCCGCCGCGTGTTGATGCCAGATCCCCTGCAGGCCGACGTTCCCGACCGTAATCGACGACGGTTCGGCTGCGGCCGCCGCGCGGAAGGCCTCCAGGTCGGTCCAGCGATCCGTGGTCACGATGAGTGCACTCGGATGGTCGGTGACCATGCAGATCGGTGCGAAAGACCTCCAGCTGACCGGCGCGAGGCCGAGCACCTCCACCGTCAGTGCGTCATAGGTCATGGTGCCCAGCGTGTACCCATCGGGGCGAGCGTTCTGCACGGCCGTGAGACCTACCGAGCTCAAACCACCCGGTACGTTCTCGGTGATGACCGGCACCCCGAGATGGCGCTCGAAGTGATCCATGAAGCCGCGCATCGCGGCATCGGTCCCGCCCCCGGCTCTCCAGGGGATGATGTGGCGGACCTCGCGACCTTCGGCGGGATACGCGGCCTCCTCGGCGGAGGTGCACGCCGATGCGAGCAGAGCGAGCGCGCCCAGCGCAGAGTAGCCGAGGCGGATCAGCATGATGCGCCAGCCAAGGAATCGCTTATCCATGGCCCTCGTTATGGCGGAGTGATGCGCCGGGCGCAACGGCGCACGCGCCGGATGAATGGGCTCCTGCGCCGTCGCTCGTAGCCTCGTGGTCCCCGGTCGTGATGCTGGCCCGCGCCGTAACTCGCCCGCATCTTGCTCGCGCACCCACCTCGCTACAGATGCTCCGCATGACCGACGGCCACACCGAACGCTTGGAGTCCGCCCTGGACGGCAAGTACCGCATCGAGCGCAAGCTCGGTGAGGGCGGCATGGCGTCGGTGTATCTGGCCGAGGACATCAAGCACGAGCGTAAGGTCGCGCTAAAGATCCTCAGGCCCGAGCTGGCGGCGATCCTCGGCGCCGAGCGCTTCCTGTCCGAGATCAAGACGACCGCCAACCTGCAGCACCCGCACATCCTACCGCTCTTCGATTCTGGTGAGGCGAGCGGCTACCTGTACTACGTCATGCCGTTCATCGATGGCGAGACGCTCCGGGAGAAGCTCGAGCGGGAGCAGCAGCTCGGTATCGACGAAGCCGTACGCATCGCCCGCGAAGTGGCCGATGCGCTCGATTACGCCCACCGGCACGACGTCATTCACCGGGACATCAAGCCGGCCAACATCCTACTGCACGACGGCCGACCCGGCCGGGGGTCCTCGGTAAGAATCCGCACCAGGATGTTCTGAGCGCTCGGTCCCTGGCATCCGAGCGCGTGGGCCCAACAGGTAAGGTCATAGGCGTCGACATGACGCACGAGATGATCGACAAGGCCCGGGCCAACGCCTCGAAGGGGAGCTTCGACAACGTCGAGTTCCGGCTGGGGGAGATCGAGGCGCTCCCCGTGGCGGATGACAGCGTCGACGTCATCATCTCGAACTGTGTGATCAACCTGAGCGAGAACAAGGACCGCGTGCTCGCCGAGGCGTGGCGGGTGCTCAAGCCGGGCGGCAAGGTCGTGATCTCGGACATGGTCTCGGACCAGCCCGTCCCCGCCGTCCTCGAGGGCAACCTCGACGCTGTGGCGGCGGGCCTCCCGACGTTCAAGGACACCTATCTGCAGCAGTTTCGCGATGCGGGCTTTGCCGACGTGCACATCACGGCTGAGAAGCAGTATCCGTCGGAGCACGTTCTCGCGGACGCGGGTGTCCAGGACTACTTGAGCGAGCACCCCGCCGAGCTGGACGAGCTGACGGCGTTCGCCGGCTCGATCGCTGGTGCTCACTTCGAGGCAACGAAGGTCGTTGCCGATGCGCCGGCGCCCTGCTGCTGACGTCGTGAGTTTAGCGGGCGGGCGCGGGCCCGCCCGCTAGACGTGGCTCCTCAGCGCGTTGGTGCATGGCTTTCGCGGGCACTGCGCCTACGGGATCGACTCTACCGCAGCGGAATCTCCGTTCGGAGCCAACTCCACGACGCCGCGATCGAAGGTGGCCAGCGATCCATCGTTCCGGATCGCGACGCTGAGGAGATGGGCGTCCGTCACTTGCCGATACCCGACCACGCGCTCGAACGCCACGGCAGTCGCGTCCGTTGGGGAAACATCATCGGACCAGAAGACATGACCGGGCAGCGCCCGGATCTGTCCTAGAACTCGAATCGCCTCCCACGGCGTGACCGCACCGGGAATGGCCCGCGTGTTGCTCGAGACCCTCACGAAGCCGGACTCGGTCACCGGACACGTCGCCCAGCCAGCGTCCCTCGCCGAGGCGAACCACGCCTGCGCGCGTGTGTGGTGGACGTGATTCGGCCACGCCAACGCCACCAGAACGTTCACATCCAAGAGCCTCGTCAGCTCTCCTCCAGGCCCGATTCGACCATCTCGGGCGTGATGGGTGGGGCCTCCTCCCGGACCATGAAGACCGGGAAGTCCATCTCGTACGTGACTCGGTCGGGTGGCCTAAGAGCCCGCCGAATCAGCGTAGATACGACCTTGCCGAGACTCTCACCACGCTCGTGCGCCATACTCTTGGCGGCCCGAAGCACATCGTCCTCCAGGTTCAGCGTGGTTCGCATATCGCATCATCGCATCATCGCATCACGATGTCAACGCGCCAGGTGAGGGGAGGACCCCTACCCCAGCGTCTCCACGAACGTCGGCATCTGTCGATGGTTGGTCGCCTGCTCGAACGAATAGGCGACTCGGAACAGCGTCGGCTCGCTCCACGCGCGTCCGAAGAACGAGATGCCCGCAGGCAGGCCACCCACGAAGCCCATCGGGACGGTGATGTCCGGGTAGCCCGCGATAGCCGCCGGCCCAGCGCTGCTACCACCGTCCAGGCGATCCCCCTTGATGTGGTCGGTGGGCCACGCGAGGTCGCGGGTGGGCGCGATGATCGCATCGAGGCTGTGCTCGTTCATGAGACGGTCGATCCCGTCTTCGCGGGTGGCGCGCTGGACCGTGCGGACAGCGTTCAGGTACTCGGCGTCCGTTAGCGGCCCTCGTGCCTGCGAGGCGTGCATCCGCTGCTGGCCGAAGTACGGCATCTCCAGATCGGCGTTCTGCTCGTTGAACTCGATGATCTCGGCCAGGCTCTTCACCGGAGCGTCGGGCCCGAGCGTGGCGAGGTAGGCGTTGAGGTCCGCCTTGAACTCGTACTCGAGCAGGACCAGGGGGAGCGAGTCGTCCCACGCGGCCGCGTCGAGGTTCGCCGGATCGACCAAGACGGCTCCAGCGTCGGCCATCGCAGCCACGGCGTCGTCGAAAAGGTCGTTCACGCGCGGGTCGAATCCCTCGAAGCTCCGCGCTACGCCGATGCGTGCTCCCCGTAGCCCGTCCGGGTCCAGGAACAGCGTGTAGTCGCCCTGAAAGTTGCCGGCGCTCGCGCTGGTCGCCTCGTCGCGCGGGTCCAAACCAGTCAGTGGACCCAAGAGGATCGCCGCGTCCCGGACCGTCCGGGTCATGGGCCCTGCGGTATCCTGGGAATGCGAGATCGGGATGATCCCGGAACGGCTCCACAGACCTACAGTCGGCTTCACCCCCACGATTCCGTTCGTCGATGACGGGCACATGATCGAGCCACCCGTCTCGGTTCCGATCGTCAGCGCGGCAAGGTTCGCGGACGCGGCAACGCCCGACCCGGAGCTCGATCCACACGGATTGCGATCGAGCGCATAAGGCATGCGGCACTGCCCCCCGCGGGCGCTCCACCCGCTCGTCGCGCGCTCCCCACGGAAGTAGGCCCACTCGCTCAGATTCGCCTTCGCTAGAACGATGGCCCCGGCCTCCCGTAGCCTCTGCACGATGAACGAGTCCTGAAGCGGAATCGAGCCCTCCAGGGCAAGCGACCCAGCCGTAGTCGTCATCTGATCGTGCGTGTCGATGTTGTCCTTGATCGCGACCGGGATGCCATGCAGCGGGCCGCGCGCCCCGCTAGCCTCACGCTCGGCGTCGAGTCGATCCGCAATCGCCAGCGCTTCGGGATTCGTCTCGATGACCGCCCTGAGCTCCGGCCCCTGGCGGTTCATCGCTTCGATCCGGTTCAGGTAGAGCTCGGTGATCGACCGCGACGTGTGCTCGCCCGACTCCATCGCCCGCTGAAGGTCGTCGACCGTGATCTCGTCCAGCTCGAACGGCGCGGTCACATCGGTCTCCTGAGTGGGTGAGTCGCCCGAACCGGCCGGCGAACATGCGGCGGGCGCCATGGCGAGGCCGGCGCCTCCCAACACGGTGGTGCCGAGGAATCGTCTGCGGTCGATCATGAAGGCTCCTGGCGACTGGGGTGGGGCAACATCCGCACCTAAGGCGAGGGACCGCAAGCGGGAGCAGGTCCGACTCGTGAGCACCCGAGACGACTCCAGGGCCGAGTCGTTGACCTCGACGCGATGATCGCCATCGATGCCGCGGAGCTCGGGGTGCGACATGGTCTGCCGATGGCGGATAGCATCATCTACGCCACAGCGCAGGCCAGCGGATCGATCCTGTGGACACAGGGCTCCGACTTCGAGGGACTCGAGGGCGTACGGTATTCACCACGCTGAACCGTCCAGCACTCCAATCAGCAGGCCGCTCGGGCTATTATCGGCTCATGAAAACTCGGATCTCAGTGACGGCAGCCTTCTTCGCCGTCTTGCTCGCATCGCCGCTATTCGCTCAACAAGGCGGCGAGCCCTATAGCATCGACGCGATTCTAGTGACGCAGGGCCCCACCATCGACGGCTCCCTCGACGACGCGGTGTGGCAACAGGGTACGCTCCTCGACGGGTTTATTCAGCAGGAGCCCGACGAGGGCGCACCAGTCAGCGAGCGGACCGAGGTACGCATTCTGTACGACGCGCAGACGCTCTACCTAGCGGTGCGTGCATTCGACTCCGAGCCAGATGCGATTACCGCGACCGAGATGCGCCGCGACTCGGATCGTCTTTTGGATGAGGACAACTTCCAGATCATCCTCGACACGTTCCAAGACTCACGTTCAGCGTACATGTTTGTGACGAACCCGCTCGGGGCCCAGTTGGACCAGCAGGTCTCCAACGAGGGAGAGGGTGGTCGGGCTGGCTTCGGCTTGGCGTCCACGAACGTCAACAGGGACTGGGATGGCGTCTGGCATGTCGAGGCACGACAGACTGCAGACGGTTGGCAGGCTGAGATCGCGATCCCGCTCGTCACACTGCGCTTCCCCGATGCCGAGCCGCAGAGTTGGGGCATCAACTTTATGCGCAACATCGGGCGGAAGAACGAGCAGGCCTACTGGACCCCGATTCCAAAGCCGTACACCATCACGCGTGTGAGCCTCGCTGGGACCATCAATGGTCTGCACTCGATGGATCGCGGCAATGACCTACGTGTGACGCCGTTCGCCACCACCGGCGGGAACCGCGTGAGGGAGGCCGGGATCACGGATGACGACTTCCAACGCGATATCGGCATCGACGTGAAGTACGGGATCACCGCCGGTCTCAACCTCGACCTCACTATCAACACCGACTTCGCTCAGGCCGAGGTCGATGACGAGCAGGTGAACCTGACGCGCTTCGCGCTTTTTTTCCCGGAAAAGCGGGACTTTTTCCTCGAGAACGCGGGTCAGTTCAACGTCGGATCCGTCGCGTCGTTCCGGCGGCTGGCAGATCTCTTCTTCACGCGCCGAATCGGTTTGACGGCTGCTGGAGACAACGTGCCGATTCTGGGAGGGGCACGTATCACCGGAAAGATCGGTCGCAACGATATCGCGATCATGGACGTGCAGACGGTTGACGCGTTCGGATTCTCTGGGACGAACTTCCTCGTGGCTCGCTACGGCCGGAACATCCTGACCAGATCCAAGATCGGAGCGCTGTTCATCAACAAGGAAGAGACCAACGGCGGTCACTTCAACCGCACCTACGCGATCGACGCAACGCTCGCGCCGCTTGCCAACCTCACCGCAGCCGCCTTCCTGGCGAAGACCGAAACGCCGGGCGACTTCACCGACGACCACGCGGGCTACCTCAACGTGACGTGGCTCAGCGAAGGCTGGCGCATCTACGGCGAGCACGCGGACTTCGGCGACGACTTCAACCCCGAGGTCGGCTTCCTGCCGCGCCGTGGAGTCAGGCAGTCGAAGGTCCACGTAGAGCGGAGTCCTCGCCCAGACAGGTGGGGCATCCGGTCGCTGACCCCGATGTACAGTCTCACGTACACGACGGACCAGACCGGCCGGTTGGTCACGCGCAGGCACCACTTCATGAACGGGACGACGTTCGACAACGGCGCCTACCTGAACATGTGGGTCAACTTCCACACTGAGGTGCTGGACGACCCCTTCACGGTCTCCGACGGCGTAGCGATCGCACCCGGCAGGTACTCGTTCGCGGACTGGCGGCTGCAGTTCCGCAGCAGTCCTGCGCGTCGGGGTTATTACGAGCTTCTGTACTCGCCTCAAGACTTCTTCGACGGCACGCGCACGGACACGCAGGCCAAGCTCGGCGCGCGGTTAACGAACCAGTTCTCGGCAGAGGCGAGCTACGCCCGGAATGACGTGTCCCTTCCGGCCGGTGACTTCGTCGTGGACCTCGCGTCGTTCCGTCTCGACTACGCACTCTCGCCGACGATGACGCTGCGCGGCATCACGCAGTACAACTCGGCGCGGGATCAGTGGGGGACGAGCGCCCGGCTACGCTGGACCTACAAGCCGGGCAGCGACTTCTACCTGGCCTACGACGACGTGCGACGCGATCCGAACGATCCGACGGGGCTGCTCCAGTACCGGGACCGCCGCGTCATCCTCAAGGTGGCGCACCTACTGGCCGGATAGCTCCGCGAAGCGCCTGGCGCGCCGGTCCGGCCGTAGACCCACCTATGGCGCGATCCGCGTTCTCTCTTCAAAGTCCGGCACATAACGTTGCCCAGGAGATGAACCGATGAAGAAGCGGACCACATTCTTCCTGACGCTGGCGCTCGCGCTGACGTTGGGGGTCGCCCAGCAGATCCACGCTCAGACCGAGTACGGTCCCGCGAACGGCACGCTGGTCATCGTCGGTGGAGGCAACACCGCGGACACTGGCATCATGGAGAAGTTCATCGAGCTCGGTGGCGGGGCTGAAAACGGTCGCTTCATCGTCGTGCCCACCGCGGGCGGCAACAACGACCGCGACGGCAACCTACGCGTGTACGAAGAGGATCAGGTCCTGCGCTCGTGGCGGGAGCGCGGCGTGCAGAACGTCTCGATGCTCCACACGCACGATCCTAAGCTTGCCGATACCGACGCGTTCGTAGCTGAGCTTCGCAACGCCACCGCCGTGTGGTTCAACGGCGGCCGGCAGTGGAATATCGTCGACTCGTACGCGGGCACGCAGACGTACGATCTTTTCCACGCGGTACTGGAGCGCGGCGGCGTGGTCGGTGGCTCTTCCGCCGGCGCGACGATCCAGGGCGAGTACCTCGTCCGCGGCGACACCGAAGGCTCGGGCATCGTCATGACCGACGAAGAGAATCACCTTCTCGGCTTCGAGTTCATCCGGAAGGTCGCGATCGATCAGCACATCAACGCACGCATGCGCTGGGACGACATCATTCCCGTGATCGAGGCGCAGCCGCATCTGCTCGGCATCGGGCTCTCCGAGCGCACCGCCATTATCGTGACCGGCGACACCTTCGAGGTCATGGGCAAGTGGATGGTCGCCGTGCACGACAACACGCGGTCGTACCAGCCGTGGGAGAAGCCCTACTTCGTACTGACTCCGGGTAGTGCGTACGACATGAAGGCGCGGCGCATCACCAAGCTCGGAGATGGGACGACGCCTAGAAGGCGGTAGGGGCGACTCAAGCGCGGAGTGCAATCCCTGACAATCCAGTTATAACACAGGTCTTGACGCCTATCTGTGTACCATGCACAGTCCATGTATGGCTACAAAAACCATCTCTCTCCACGTCGAGGCGTACGAACGGCTCCGAAGGGCGCGGATCCGCCCGGATGAGTCCTTCTCGAACGTCGTGATGCGCGCTCACTGGGCCGGAAACGCTCTCACCGCGGGTGAACTACGTGAGGTTTACGGGACCTACGGTGCTCATTTGACTGAGGAAGAGTTGGCTTCGATCGAGGACGCCAGGGCGGCCGAGCTTCCAGTCGAGGACAAGTGGACGGAGGTCTGATCCTCGAGACGACATTCCTCATCGATCTCGAACGGGAGGCGCTCCGTCGGTCGCCGGACGCCGCCCACCGATTCCTGGAGCTGCACGCGTCGTCCCGGCTCCACATCTCGCTCATCACATCAGGCGAGCTCGCAGCCGGTCCGCGCCTGTCAGGGCGCTCCAGATGGGAGACGCTGACGGGGCGCTTCGAGGTGCTCCTTCCCGACGCAGAGGTCGCGTGGCGTTTCGGACAGACGTTCCGGTACCTGAGGGACAATGGACGACTGATCGGATCCAACGACATGTGGATCGCAGCCACCGCGCTCGCGCACGGCCTGCCGGTCGTAACACGAAACGTCGCGCACTTCCGACGCGTGCCCGACCTAGAGGTGCTCTCCTACGACTGATCGCGTCGTCCGCTTAGTTCCCCGCGTTCGGCCCCAAGTGCTGCACGAACCACTCGGTCATCGCGGCCTGCGCTCTATCTCGGTGAGCCGGATCGGGGAATCCGTGAGCCCCTCCCTGGATCGTGATGAACTCCGACTCGACGTCGTGCTCCTGTAGCGCGGCGTACATCCGCTCACTGTGATTGATGTTCACGAGGCGATCCGCGTCGCCGTGGATTAGCAGCGTCGGCGGGTCGTCTTCCGTCACGAAAAGAATGGGCGAGATGCCCGCAGCCTGCTCTGACGGGAAGTCGAGCGCTGGAAACCTCTCGCTGGGCCCGGTCATCCGGCGGATATCCACCGGAGGGTAGTAGGCAACCACCGCAGCGACGCGCGCCGGTGTTTGCAGAACGACGTCCTCTGCCGTCTCATCGCCCTGGTCAGAGCCGAGGGCAAGCATGAGCGACAGATGCCCGCCCGCGCTTCCGCCGAAGACGCCGAGCCGGTCCTCATCGATTTCGAGATCGTCGGCATGGAGTCGGACGTACCTCAGGGCACGCCGAACATCCGCCTCAGCCTCGGGCACGTTGTATCGTGGTGCGCTGCCATGCCGGACCGCGAGCACCGTGATGCCGTTCTCGAGGAGTCCGGAAAATGTGCGGCGCGCGAGGCGCTCCGCCGGGCTCCACCGCGAAAACCATCCGCCACTCACCATGTAGAGGACGGCAGCGCCATGGGCGTTGGGCGGGCGAATGACGTCGAACGTGAGGGCCATGCCGTCCTTGTGCCCGTATACCACGTCGGGGGTGACCTCCATGGCGGGTGTGGCAGCTTCGTCGGCCCCGCCGGCCTGCTGAGCGGCGGTCTGGAGTGGGACCGCGACGGCCGCGACGGCAAGGGCGAACAGGAGGGTCCTGGCTCTCTTCAGCATGTGCTCTCCAGCAGTTCTAGCGACGTGGGCCCACACGATAGGGTCGAAGCCACCCATACGGCTAGCGCCCTTCCTTCCGCGCGATACGGCCATTCACCCGGACCCACGTCACCGCACCACTGTCATCGCGAATGAACTCGACAGCCATGCCTTCGTAGGCACCCGGCCCGGTCGCGTACGTCACGTCAGGCCCCCAGAAGACGAGGCCGTATTCGTTCGGCGCCCGTCCGATCATGAGGCGGCCGTCCTCGACCCGGACCCTCACGTCTCCGACCGGAGGACGGTCGTACATCCCCGGGTACTCGCCGAGTGGCGGCTGTGGAGATACCGGCTCGGCATGATACGTCATGCGCTCGTTCCCGCCCCTGTTGCCACCGGTCATCTGGCCGGGTGCGAGCGCGAGCCCTTCGTACGCCTCGAGGATGACCGTCGCGACGTCCTCGTTGAGTCTCCAACCGTTCCCGTGATTGGTGAGGATCGAGAAGCACAGCTCTCGCTCCGGCACGATCTGAGCGTGCAGGCAGTGACCTCCGAGCGTGCCCCCGTGCTGGCCGGTGAGCACGCCGTCGAGTGTGCGGAGATGCCACCCGAGACCCATCTCGTCGGTCGAGCTGTTCTTCTGGATCCGCGCGGTGCGCATCGCCTCGAGCGATGCCCTAGACAGGAGCCGCGTCCCGTCGGGCGTCGTCCCGTCACCGAGGTGGAACTCCAAGTATCGGATCATGTTCTCGATGCTCATCGCGCACCCGCCCGCCGCGATGTTCGGATAGAGCTGGAACCTGTGGTTGACCTCGGTCCGGCCACCCCGATCCCGGTGCGGCGCTGCGAAGCGATACGACATCGCCTCGCCCGTGCGCGAGAACCCACGGTCGAGTCCCAGCGGGTCGAACACGAGGTCGTCCAGCGCTGTGCTGATGTCGCTGTCCGTCACCACCTCGACCACGCGCCCCGCCACACCCCAACCCGCGTTGTTGTAGCTCCACACCTCACCTGGCCTCGCGAGCTGAGGTAGGTCGGCAAGCCCCTCGGTGAAGTTGGCCAACGTGGCCGGGCCCCGATCGACCGTGCCGAGTTGTCCCTCCCAACCAGGCGTGTGCGTCAGCAGGTGCCATACCCGCACATCGCGAGTCGCAGCGGCATCGCCGACCTGGAAGTCGGTGATGTAGTCACGCACCGGCGCCTCGACGTCGACCAAGCCCTGGTCGTGGAGCCGCATCATCGCGGTGCCCACGACCGTCTTCGAGATCGATGCGATGGGAAAGACGGTATCGGGCGTGATTGGCTGGGGATTGTCGATGTTCGTGAGCCCGAATCCACGCAGCTGCGACGCACCGTTCTTCGAGAGCCCGAAGGCGACGCCCGTGACGCCGTACTCGGCCATCTTGGCTTCGATGAGGTCGGTGATTTCATCGAAGCGGGGGTCGGGTTGGGCATTCATCACGCCAGGGGTGACGCCCGCGTCGATCGTTCGGGCAGAGCCTGCTGCTCCTATCAGGCTCCGTGGTGCAGTTCCGGCGCCCACAGCGGCCGCTCCGGCCAATCCAAGGAATCGCTTCCGGTGCATATCGTGCTCTCCTCGATCCCGGTTAGACCCGGATCTGCCAGTGGGTCTCGATCTCCGTCGCCATGCCCCCGGGAAGCGAGCTCATGCCCACGGCAGCCCGCGTACCCTTCCCCATCTCCTCGCCGAAGATGTCGACCATCAAGTCGCTGAAGCCATTGATGACCTGCGGCTGATCCCTGAAGTCGGGGTCCGCGTTGACCATGCCGAATGTGCGGACGAGTCGTTCGACCCGATCGAGGCTACCCAGCGCGTTCCGCAACGTGGCCAAGATGTTTATTCCGCACTGCCTGGCGGCCGCCTGACCCTGCTCGATGGTGAAGTCCCGACCGACCTTTCCGATATGGCCGGGAGAAGTGTCGGGGAGCCGGGGCGTGTGGCCGGCAGCGTAGAGGATGTTCCCAACGATGACCGCTGGCACGTAGGTGGCAATCGGCCTTTGGGCGATAGGCAGCTCGATGCCGAGCTCGCGGAGGCGGGCCTCAGGGCTGACCTGTAGGAGTCGCTCCGGAACGCTCACGGCTTCCAGCGCTTGAGGCGCGAGAAGGCCAATGGTCGCCGTGGC
>Ga0209554_1002074_pt1 | contig 14389 bp, 13 predicted proteins | sample MarorgKNORR_S2LV_5_FD_188221 | JGI IMG/M metagenome (GOLD analysis project Ga0209554, IMG submission 188221) | Marine microbial communities from the Southern Atlantic Ocean, analyzing organic carbon cycling - Bottom_A/KNORR_S2/LV (SPAdes) (version 2) | ecosystem: Environmental > Aquatic > Marine...
GGAAGTTCAGCAATGCCTGGTCTGCGCAGGCGACCGTGAGCGGGTCTCTAAAAGCTCGAACTCGCAGTTTTCCAGGAACGACGGAGCAAGGCATGAAAATACAGTAGGTTACGACTCTTTCAGTCCTTTTGTAGATCTTCCGCCACGACATCAGGCGTGGCGTTTCTCCCGGTATCCTCGCCTTTGCCGGTGCCGTCGCGCGGGAACGGGCGACGAGCCAGGTGGCGATTACCGACTACTACTTTGACGGGTACAACGCGGTAGCGCGTTTTCGACAGAAGCTGCAGGGCTTCTCCAGCGATCTGCCACCGGAGCTCGGGGTCGGCAGAATTTTTGATGATCTCGCCGGTCAGCTGCATATCTCGATCACGCGCGACGAGCTCAAGCACTTCCGCTCTCTGCCCCCCACCGAACAGGGGGAGTGGCGTCTGCATCTGCACGACCTCGTCTTTCAGCTGATCGGCGCCCACGGTCCCAGGCTCAGCGGCGCCGACAAAGAGCTGATGCTGACCACACCTGACTATTTTACGCCGGCTCAACAGGTGGCAGCCTGGATTGAGCTGGCCGAGAAGTTCCTCCCGGATAACGAAGGTGACGCCTGCACCGCGCTCGTGGTACAGATCCTGCAGGACCTCAAACGGCACCCCGAGTTCCACGGTCTGTTCCTGGAGCAGGCCCGCGAGCTCTCGGCCACACCGGACATGGACTTCGGGGCCAACCTGCGCGAGCGCATGGGGCAGCTGGACCAGCTGATTCCCGAGGCCGCCTACCGCCTCAGTTCCGACCCGCAGGCGCTGCGCCGCCGGATCGATGAATTCCGCCACCTGCGGCGCGACGACCCGGACAGTGATGACCTTGTGCCCCTGGTAGCGGCCATTTTCGTCCGCCTCGACGAAGCGGAGAATTACCCGGAGCTCGTCGCTATCGTGCGCAGCTTCGGCGCTCTCGCGCACCAGTCCCTTCAGGAGATCGTCGAGGCCATGCTCCCGCGAGACGAGCGTCGTGCCCTGATCCGGCGGACGGCCCTTCAACTCCTGGCCGACAAGGTGGCGACGGCGTGAGTCTTATTTCAAGGAAGTGGCGGGCCGAACCTGCACGAGGTCACCGTCGAGTCGAACTGTACGGGCGGCGCTTCCCGTGCATCGGTCTGCTCATCGTCCTGGCTGCCTGCCATGATGCTCCCCGCGACAATCCTGTCGACCCGACGCTGACGCCGGCGCTCGAGGCGGTCCAATTTGAGGCCGCGCTATTCGATAGCCGCACGGCTACCGCGACGCTTGCCTGGAACCGTTCCACAGATGGTTTCGAGCGCTACGAAATACAGCGGCAGACTGACGAAGCTGACGACATCTCCATTGTGCACCTCACTTCCGCCATCGATGACACGATGTTTGTCGACACTGGCCTGGACGGCAACACCGAGTACTCGTACAGGGTCATACTGCGATCGACAGCCGGCCAGGAGCTGGAGAGCGCGCCGGTCAGTGGGCAGTTTCACCGTCGCTTGAGAGAGTGGCAGGTTCCTGCCCAAATGACGGGAGGTCTGGCGATTGCCGATGATATCGGTGGTGAGAATCGGATTTACGTCGCCAGCACCGGACCCAACCAGATCTTCCAGTTTACCAGTCGCGGTGAGCTCCTGCGGGCGTTTTCAACCGATCCGACAGCGGGGGAGGAGATCGCTCTTTTCCTGGCAGCCGATCGCCTCGGAGTGTATGCGCAGGTCAATGGGGAAAGCGGTACCTATCTGAATGCGTTTGATCTGGACGGCACTCGGCGGTTCAGGTGGGCGCCCAGGCAAGCGGACGAGCTGGTCACAGGGGTGGCGTTTTCGCCGGATGGAGAGCTGTGGGTCACCGGGACCATGGTAGAGGCCGCAACGGGCGGGCTGATCGCGCGGACTACCCGGATTTACCGGTTGGACGCCCTGACCGGGAACGCAGTGGACACGCTGACGGTTGAGCCGACGATCATCAACGGTGTGGCGCTAGGCGAGGGAATCGGAGTCGCCGTCATTCCTGTCGGCAGCCATACCGGCTTCAGCGTATTTGATATGTTTACCGGCGAAGTCCTCCACGGTGTTGCCCGTCGAGGTAGCAGAAACGGACAGTTCAATTTCCCAGTCGCGGCTGTATTTGGGCGAGACAATCGGCTGTTTATCGTAGATGGCGCCAACTCACGCGTCCAGGTTTTCCGCGATTCTGACTATCTCACGAAGTGGGGAGAATCCGGCGAAGGCCCGGACGCTTTCAGGTTTCATGGAAATTATCCCGGTGTTACCACCGGTACCGTGGCGTCGGGGATCGCCGTTGACTCCGCCGGGAGTATCTATGTTGCCGACACCTTCAACAACCGCATCCAGGTGTTTGAGCCGTAACAAGCAAGCCGTAGCAGAACCCGCAGCAAGCAACCCGCACAAGTAGCCGCAGCAAGCAACCCGTAGCAAGCAAGCCGCAGGGGCTACACCAGGCTGAGATCCGCCGTCTGTCCCTCCTCGATAAAGGCCACCAGCAATTTCACCGCCGCCTCGATGTCTTTCTTGTAAGCCAGCTCGATCGAGGTGTGCAGGTAGCGCGTGGGGATCGACAGCGTGATCACCGGCACCCCGGCTTGGATGCGCTGCATCGCCCCCGCGTCGGTGCCGCCGCGGGGCAGGATCTCCATCTGGTGCTTGATCTTTCGTTTCCGCGCCAGTCGTTTGAATTCGGCTACGAGCCCTGGATGGGAGATGGAGGAGGAGTCCATGATTTTGATCGCCGCCCCTTCGCCCAAGGCGGTTACGCGCTCGTGGTCGGGAACGCCAGGGATGTCGACCGCCAGGGTTACGTCGAGGGCGACGCCGACGTCTGGCGACACGCCGTAGGCGCTGGTACCGGCTCCACGCAGGCCCACCTCCTCCTGCACTGTCGCTACCGCATAGGTTTCGAAGCCGAAGCTCCTGGCTCGTTGCATCGCCTGGATCATGACGTAGAGCGCGACCCGGTCGTCCATCGCCTTGCAGCTCACGGCCTCGCCGATTTCAGCAAAGTCCCGCTGGATGATTACCGGCGACCCCAGCTCCACCTGACTCTTCACCTTGGCCGCGGGCAGGCCGAGGTCGACGAAGAAGTCGCTCACTTTGAGACCGCGATTGCGGTCCTCCGCCGAGGCCAGGTGCGGCGGTCGCACACCGGGGTAGAGGACGCCCGGAAGATCCCCTTTGGGGCAGAACACGGTCACCCGTTGCGCCACCATGTTGCGCGGGTCGTGGCCGCCCACCGGGACCAGGCGCACCCAGCCCTTGTCGTCGACGTGCGATACGACGAAGCCGATCTCGTCCATGTGGGCGGCGATCATCAGTTTCCTCGCCGGTGTCTTTGCCGACCGGGGAGGCCTCTTGCCCTTTGCGGCGCTCACTCCCTTGCGGGCGATCACATTGCCCAGGGCATCGACGTTTATCTCATCAGCCAGCGGCGCCAGTTCGCGTCGCACGATTTCTCGCAGTCTTTCCTCCCGCCCCGGAATACCGGAACACTCACACAGCTCACGCAGCAAATCCATTGGTTTCTGCTCCTGTTGTTGGAAGTGATTGGTTGAGTGTTCAGGGTACCTATGGCCAGGTGGGACGCCCCATCGAGAAGGTCTCAGCAACGCGCACGTACTCGTCATAACCGAGTCGGCCGATCGGCTGCAGCCCGGCTGTGTCCACCTTGCCGTTTACGATTGCCCGATCAGCAATGTGAATCCCCACGACCTTGCCGAACACGACTACGTTCTGATCATCAGGTTCCTCGGCCAGCAATTCGACCGTCTTGGTGAAGACACATTCGAGGTGAACCGGACTCTCGGCGACCCGCGGCGGCTTCACCAGCTTGGAAGCGGTGGGGGTCAGACCCGCGTACTCGAACTCGTCCACCTCGGGCGGCGCCGAGACGGAGGATGCACTCATCTGCTCGCGCAGGTCCCAGGTGGCCAGATTGACCACGAACTCCCCGGTCTGTCTGGCGTTGACGACGGTGTCCTTCAGATCGCCGTTGTCGCGCCTGCCCGCTGAGAACATCACCTGCGGCGGGGTGTAGGCGACGGCGTTGAAGAAGGAGTAAGGGGCGAGGTTGACGAGGCCGGTCTCGCTGATGGTGGAGATCCATCCGATGGGGCGCGGCACCACGATGGCGTTGAACGGGTTGTGGGGAAGTCCGTGATCCTCTGTGGTTTTGTAGAACATGTGATTTACCTCGGGTGGTGGATTCCGCTGAATTAAGCGACGAGTCGTGATGTCACCTGACGCACACATGCTTGTGGTAATGTGGTGTCGGTTTCGCCAGGATCGAGGCGAAAACAGGCAGGTGAGCGACTGGTACGCGTCTTGCAGTCCTGTTGCCAGGCTGGTTTGCTCCGCAGGTGAATTTCTTTACCTTGAAGGGGAGTCATTAGATGGCAGAAGCGCCCAAGGACAATCCCGTAACTCCGCCAATCGAAGATATGCACTGGGCCGTATCCTATCTCAGAGAAGACATTCACGACCTGCGGCAGGAATTGCGCGGTCAGATCCACGATGTCCGGCAAGAGATCGGTGAGTTCCGCAAAGAACTGATCCAGCGTATCGACGGCGCCGAGCACCGCCTCCGCCGAGAGCTGAGCGCCCGATTTTACTGGATGATCGGCCTTCTTTTCGCCTCGTGGCTCTCCACCATGGGTACGCTGCTTTACAAGCTCTGAGTTTTCTTACCCTACGCGGATACGGATCAGCCCATAGGCGCGTACAGCCACCTCCGGATCTCCCGAACCGTCGTCAACTCCGTGGCGACAATCCCGCTGGCACAACCCTTGGCAGCAACCTTGGAGCGCCTTTAAGGGAGTTCGTGGCGCCGAGCCGCCAGACAAAGCCTCTCGACCACTTATCGCTTACTTTCCCGCCGTGGAAGTCACTCGTTTCCCGTGATCCTCAACCTAGCTGGTAACGAAGGTCAAGTCTATTCCCGCGCCGAGACGGGGTGGCAGCCGGCCGACTGGCTCCGATTTCCCCATCACACGCTTGCGGTCCCCGGGCCACTGAGCTCTGCCGAGCCCGGCACGGCCGCGACAGGAGGTCCGAAGATGTCCGACCAGAAGGTGCGCTACGCCGAGTTGCTGCCCCACGAATTCCGCCAGCGCCTCGCCCAGCGCCCGGTGGCCTATCTGCCCCTGGGCACCCTGGAATGGCACGGTGAGCACCTCCCCCTGGGAGCGGACGGGATTATCAGCGAGGGTCTGATGGTGCGCTGCGCCCGCGAGCTGGGTGGCATCGTCATGCCCCCGATTCACCTGGGCCCCGATCGGGCCCGTCTGGAGCCGGATGGATCCGTCTTGCAGGGGATGGACTACGCCGACACCACCACGCCCCCCCGCCAGCTGGACGGCAGTTGCTACTGCGTCTCTCAGGGGTTCTTCCTCTCCCTGGTCGACGAGATTGTCGGTCAGCTGAAACGCGCCGGATTCAACGTCATCTTCGCCGATGGCCACGGTCCTTCGCGGAGATCCTGGTGTGACCAGCTGGATGAGCGTCAGAGCCGCTTTGGCATTCAACTACTGGGCGTGACTCCCGAGGTGCGTGGCGAGTGGTTGAGTCAGATGGACCACGCGGCCCGCAACGAGAGCTCGCTGGTCATGGCGCTGCGCGGGGACCTGGCCGACCTGTCGCGGCTGGATGACGACCGCTCGGTGTGGCCGCAGGGGGTCGGCGGACAGGATCCGCGAGACGCCACCTCCGCTTACGGTGAAGAGTGTCTGACGAAATCTGTCGCCGTCGTCGGTCGCCTGCTGCAACAGGCGGGAATCTGACTGCCGCCGGGTCTGGGAGTCGATCTGTCGGACGACTTGGCGTAGCGTACATTAACAGAGCAACGGTCACAGGTCTGTCAGCGGTCACCCACCGATCCTTCCAAGACAACCTGTTTTCCGCACCCACATCTGCACGCGTCACTCTATTCTGGTCACTATAGTTCTGGCCCCCTGATCTGGGAACACGTGGCAGACCTGCAAGACATCGCCTGGATGATCAGTCAGTGGAAGCGCTTCCGGCGGCTTCTTGGCGGGGCTACGGGCGTTGTCTGGTTGCTTTGCTGCTGCGGCGTCATTTTCATCGGCGGCGGCGAAGAAGGGGACGTGAGCGAATGGTTTGTGACCCGAATCGCCTTTGTGGTCATGTTCATCGCTTCCACCGGTGTGAGCATCTGGCTTTTCATCGCTGCCTTCAAGGAGCTCAGACGGCTGGATGGCGAGGCGGTGGAAATGCGCCAACGCCGGTCCCCCCAAGCGGCGCGCAAAGAAGCAATCGCCCGAGCAGTCGCCTAAGTAGTCGCCTAAGTAGTCGCCTGAGGTGTCACGGGGCGCAGTGCTCATAGCGCCAGCATCTGGTCGGGTCACCCGGAACAGGAGATTCCCGGGACCGTTGACAGGCGCTCGCAACACCGTTTATCTTTTTATGGTTACGTCGCTCAGGTTGAGCCGCTAGCGGCCATGACCTGGCGGCCGGTCGCCTTCCGGGCCGGCGCGCTCCAAAGTCCCGAAATCCGCTTTCCCTGGTCCATCGCCGTATACATGACCCCCAAACTGTCTCTCGATCACATCGCCCGCAAGACGGCCGCGACGGCGAGCTTCAAAGAGGTCGTAGCGCGCTTGCAGCGCGGCGACAGCCAGGTGCTCCTGCACGGCCTACCCTCCACTCTGGCCGCCTTCCTCCTCGCCCACATCCAGCGGTCAGTGCCCCGGCCTCTGCTTGTGGTCGCCGCCGACGAGGACCGCGCCGAGCAGTGGCGCGACAATCTCCAGGCGATCGCCGGCGAAGAGGCGGTGCGCTATTTTCCCGCTTGGGACATGGAACTGTACGACGGGCGCTCTCCCGCTCAGGAGATCGGCGGCCTACGCATCGAGGCCGTGGCTCGACTGGCCAGTGGTGACCAGGTCATCATCGTGGCGCCGGCGGCCGCTCTGCTGAGTCCGGTCATCCCACCCCACGCGCTGGAGCTGGGAGCGCTGGAGCTTGCCGTCGGCCAGGAGCACTCGCTGGAGGAGTTGAGCAGCCATCTGGTCGACGCCGGCTTTGACCGCGTCCCCATGGTCGATGGCGTCGGTCAGTTCTCTGTTCGGGGCGGGATCGTCGACATCTTTCCCCTGGCTGTGGCGCACCCTGTCCGCCTGGAGTTTTTTGGCGACGAGGTCGATTCCATCCGCTCTTTCGACGTCACCACGCAGCGGTCTCGCGAGACCTGCGAGCGCGTCTGTGTGCTGCCGGCCCGCGAGGTGATCCTCAACCAGCCTTTTTTTGACGAGTATCTGCAGCACATAGACGCGACCGAGGAGGAGTCCGGTGTCGATCTGGGCAGTCTGAGAGACCAGCTCGAGCTCGGCACTTCGCTGGAGGGTATCGAGGCCTATATGGCGGTTCTCTACGGCCGCGACGAGGGTCTCTTCGAGTACCTGAAAAACCCCGTCGTCTACTGCGACGAGTTCGACGATGTAGATGCCGAGCTCGACAAGGCCTTCCAGCCCTCGCGCAAGGACTACCGGCGCCACGTGAAACGCGGCACATACCTGCCTACGGACCTGCTGGTGCGAGACACCCAGTGGTTTCACACCAAGCTGAGCGCCTTGACTCAGGTGCTGCCCGCCCCCGTGGGACAGGCCGGTGAGGCCCTGCGTTTTGACGCCCGAGAGCCCCGCAATGTTCAGGGAGATCTCAGCCTTCTACGCCAGGACATCTCCTCCCTGGGAAACGAAAAATACGAGATCCACATTCTGTCCGAGACCCAGGGACAGACCCGTCGACTCGAGGAGATCTTCGCCGACTGGGCTGACCTCCTCTCCTTCGATCTGGGCACCCTGCACCGCGGCTTCATATTCCCCGAGGCCCGGATCGCTCTCCTCAACGACCACGAGATTTTCAGCCGCCACAAGCCGCGTTATCGCTACCGACGCTTCAAGGCGGCCAAGCCGATCTCCAGCTTCGAAGCGTTGCAGCGGGGCGACTACGTCGTCCACGTCGAGCACGGCATCGGCCGCTATCTGGGCATCCGCCGACTCGAACTCAGCGGCCGGGGCCACGACTGTCTCGAGGTCGCCTACCAGAGCCAGGACAAGGTCTTCATCCCGGTCGAGCAACTCGATCGGCTGCGCAAGTTCTCCAGCTCCGAGGGAGACATGCCCTTGCTCAGCAAGCTCGGGTCCAACGCCTGGGAGAAGCTGAAAGAGCGCACCAAGAAGGAGATCTTCAAGATGGCGGGTGAGCTCATCCAGCTCTACGCCGAGCGCAAGAGTCGCCCCGGATTTCAGTTCTCGCCCGACTCTCCCATGCAGCGCGAGCTGGAGGCCTCCTTTCCGTTTACCGAGACACCCGACCAGCTGCGCACCTTCGAAGAGGTGAAGAGGGACATGGAGGCCCCGCACCCCATGGACCGCCTGGTCTGCGGCGATGTCGGGTACGGCAAGACCGAGGTCGCCGTGCGGGCGGCCCTCAAGGCGGTGGAAGACGGCAAGCAGGTGGCCGTGCTGGTGCCCACGACCATCCTCGCCCAGCAACACTACCAGACGTTTTCGGAGCGCATGTCTCATGCCCCGGTTCGCATCGCCGTGCTCAGCCGCTTCCGCACAGCCAAGGAACAGAAAGAAGTGCTGCAGGCGCTCAAAGAGGGGAAGGTCGATATCCTTATCGGCACCCACCGTATCCTTTCCAAGGACATCCACTTCCGCGATCTGGGACTGCTGGTGGTGGACGAGGAGCAGCGTTTTGGGGTCAAACACAAGGAGCAGCTCAAGCAGTTAAAGCGTCTCGTCGATGTCATCAGCCTGACGGCTACGCCGATTCCGCGCAGCCTCCACATGTCGCTCATGGGCAGCCGCGACATGTCCGTTATCAACACGCCTCCGCAGGACCGCCTGCCCATTCACACCGAGATCATCGCCTTTGACGAGGGCCGCATTCTGGAGGCCATCTCGCGCGAAATCGGCCGCGGCGGACAGATCTATTTTGTCCACAACCGCATCCAGTCCATTTTCAGCCTGGCCAAGTACCTGGAGGAGCTTCTACCCGAGGTCCGCTTCGCCGTCGCTCACGGGCAGATGCCGGCGCGCGACCTCGAGCGCATCATGTTCGATTTTCTGGAACGGAAATACGATTGTCTGGTCAGTACAATGATCATCGAGTCCGGCATCGACATTCCGACGGTGAATACCATACTCGTCAATCGCGCCGATATGTTGGGCCTGGCGCAGCTCTATCAGATACGCGGGCGCGTGGGTCGCTCCAAGGAACGCGCCTACGCCTACCTGCTTGTGCCCAAAGGGAAGCGTCTCACCCGCAAGAGCCGTATGCGCCTGCGCGCCATCGAGGAGTTCGGCGAACTCGGTTCGGGTTTCAACATCGCCATGCGCGACATGGAAATCCGCGGAGCCGGGAATCTTCTGGGCTCCCAGCAGCACGGTTTCATAACCGCCGTCGGTTTCGATCTCTACTGCCGGCTCCTGGAGGAAGCGGTGCGCGAGCTCAAGGGGGAAAGTGTTGAGCCGGAGGTGGAGCCGGATATCAAGATCGGTGTCACCGCCTACATACCCGACGACTACATCCCCGATACCGATATGAAGATGGAGTTCTACCAGCGGCTCGCCGACGCTCGCCGTATCGTCGATCTTCTGGCGGTGAAGGAGGAGATGGTGGACCGGTTTGGCCGTCCCCCATTTCAGCTCACCTCCCTGTTCAACATCATGGAAATAAAGATCATGGCGCGGCAGGTCGGCCTGAGCGCCGTGCAGCTGGAGAAGTCGCGTTTCCGCATGATCTTTCCCCAGGACTTGCAGGTCACCCCGGCTGATATTCAACGGCTGGTGGAAAGGAGCTCCACCGAGTTGGAGTTCAATATTACCGATCGACTCGTCATCGAGACCTTTATTCGGGCCAGCGACGAGCAGGAGCGTCTCGAGAAGGCGCGGAACATCGTCGAGGAGATTCTGTGAAGTACCCGCAAGTCGGCCTGTGTCTGGCGCTGGTAGTGGGGTGTGGCCCTTCTGAGGAGGGGGATCTGGTCGTCGCCCGCGTCGGCGACGAGATCCTGACCGAGGTGGAGCTGCGGAGTCAGTTTCCCTACGATTCCAGCCTGCAGGAGGGGGGCGAGGGCCTGCGCCGCTTCGTCGAAAACTGGGTTCAGCAGGAGCTGCTCTACCAGGAAGCCCTAGAGCAGGGCCTGGACGGCGATGCCCGATTGCAGGAACTGATCGACCAGGCCCGTCGCGACCTTCTGGTAGCGGCTCTTCTGGAGCGGGAATTCCAGGATCGCGAAGTGGAGGTGACCGACGAGGCCATCAGCACCTATTACTACGGGCATCAGGATAGATACGAACGCGTCGATGAGGAGATTCGCGTCGAGCACATTCTGCTGGAATATGCGCGGGATGCCAACGCCTTGAGACAGAGTCTGCTCCAAGGCGATTCCTTTGCCGACGCTGCCATTCAGCACTCGCTGGACTTGAGCTCCAGCGCAGCTGGGGGAGACCTCGGTTATTTCTCTGCTGACGACGATCCCGTGCTCTGGGAGGCCTGTCAGAATCTGACTTTGGAGACGATCTCCAAACCCGTGGCCACGGTGCGCGGCCAACATATCATCAGGGTGCTATCCCGGAAGGAGGCCGGCACGGTCAAGGAACTGAAGAGCGTGCGTCCGCAGATCGTGGAAGCTCTGGTACTTGAAAATTACCGTCAGCGCCTCGAGGAGCTGACGGACCGTTTGAAGAGCCGGAACAACTGGCACCTAGATGAGGGACAACTGGCGGCGGCAGGCTCCTGAAAAGTAGCCCCGCCCGACACAGACCTAACGACATATGAGACTATCCCAGATACCTATAATTTTGTGCATGGCCCTGCTGGCCTCCTCCCGAATTGCGGTGGCAGCCGCAGCGCCCGAGCTCCTCGACCGCATCGTCGCCCAGGTGGACGAGTCGGTTATTCTATGGTCCGAGCTCAACTTGCGCCTGCTCATGGAATTGCAGCAGGAGGGCGACCCCCGCTTCATGTCTCCCGAGGCGATAGCGGGGCACCGCAAGCGCGCCCTCAGCGCCATGGTGGACGAGGAGGTTATCGTCCTCAAAGCCCGCCATGACAGCGTCGTAATTGACGTGGGTGAGGTAGAGGATTTTCTCAGAGCGGAAATGGATCGCATTACGTCCACCATGACCGCGGGCGACTTCGAGGATATGCTCGAGCGCACAGGCCTCACGCAGCGGCAGCTCAAATCCCGCTATCGCAAGCAGATCCGTCACCGGATGCTGTACGACAGGTATCTGTCCACGCTCGCCTACCGCAGTTTTATCTCGCGTCGCGACGTCGATGCTTACCGCGAGGCCTACATCGACAGTCTGCCGGCGAGGATCTCTCTGAGCCAGATCAACATCAAGGTGACGCCGCCGGAAGAGGTGCTCGAGGCGGGGATGGACAGAATCGGCAATATCCAGAGAATGCTGGAAGCGGGAGAGGATTTCGCCAATGTGGCGCGGCGGTTCTCCGAGGATCCGCGTACCGCCGCTGATGGTGGCGATCTGGGCTGCTTCGAGCACGGCTTGCTTATGCGCAGTTTCGAAGAGGCGGCTTTCGAACTGAAACCGGGTGAGATCAGCGAACCCGCGCTGACCGAGCAAGGCTACCACCTCATCTTGCTGCACGAAAAGCGGGAGACCGAACTGTGTGCCAGTCACATCCTTGTCCGCATCAGGACGACGCAGGACGACAAGGAGAGGGCGGTGGAGAAGCTGCGCGAGCTGCGTGACCGCGCTCTCGCCGGCGAGGAATTCAGCCAGCTCGCCCGGCAGTACTCCCAGGACCTGTTGACGGCGCAGAAGGGCGGCCTCTGGCAGATCCGCGACACGAGTTCGATTGAGCCCTTTCTGCAGCCGCATATCCTGCACTTGCGGATAGGTGAAATCTCTCAACCCTTTCTGCTCGAGGACGGGGCGCACATCCTCAAAATCAACGACGACACCAGTACGCTGGAATCCTTTGTGCGCGAGGATCGGCTTCAGGAGGTCATGCGCAAAGTCATCGACGAGTTTAAACAGGAAATCCACGTCGAGGAACGCCTCGATGAGGAGTATCTGTGGAGCCCGCTGGACGCACCGGACCGAGCTCAAACCGACGATGAAGGCGACCCGCCCAGTTAGGTGGCCCCATGACCCGGCTGGACGTGTTTCTTAAGAACTCGGGGCTCTTCAAGCAACGCAGCGGCGCCAAGCGGGCATGCGACGAAGGCAGAATCCGCGTCGGTGGACAGACCGCAAAGGCCAGCCACTCGCTGTCGATCGGCGATGTGCTCTGTATCGATGCGGCCGACTTTTTCCTGGAAGCTGAGATCCTCATTCTACCCTTGAGACCCCTGTCCAAGAGCCGGCGTCAGGAGTGTTACCGTCTGTTGGCCAGGAAGCAGCGCGAGGTCGAGGATGCCTTCGGTTTCGACGATGAAATCTAACCCCCCACATGAAACCCAGTGGCGCTGAAACAGTCGAGCGAGAGCCTTACGAGGGACTGGCCGCGATCTACGACTACGTCATGCGCCACGTGGATTACGAGGGCTGGGCCGCCTATGTGCGCCGGATTTTCCAGCGTTTTGACCAGGAGCCTGAGCGGATGGTCGACCTCGCCTGCGGGACGGGAACTCTCACCATCGAGCTGCACGCACTGGGATACCATCTGGCCGGTGTTGACGGCTCCGCCGCCATGGTGGAAGTCGCCCGTGGCAAAGCGAAGAGCAAGGCCGGAGAGATCGATTTTCGCACCGGCGATCTGCGCTCTCTCGAAGGGGTGGGTGGACCTTTCGATGCCGCTGTCTGTCTGTACGACAGCTTCAACTACCTGCTGACCGCCGCCGATGTCGAGACCGCTCTCCTGGCCGTATGTCGGATCCTGAATCCGTCTAGTCTGTTTGTCTTCGATGTCTGCACGGAGCGCAATTCCCTCGTTCACTTCAGCAATCTGCACGACGCCGAGGAGGGGCCCGGGTTTGTGTACACGCGGCACTCTTATTACGATAAGAAGCGCCGGCTCCAGTTCAACTCCTTCGATATCTCCCTCGGCGAGGAGGGCGAGCACGTGAGAGAGACCCACTCTCAGCGAATTTACCCTCACAGCGATCTACTCACCTGCATCGAAGCCAGCCCTTTCGAGTTGCTGGGAACCTACGACGGATTCACTTTCAACAGGGGATCCGACGATTCGGACCGCGTGCATTTCGTGCTGCGCAGTCCGGAGAGGTCGTCCGCCTGAACTGGTGTCCTGTCGCCAGGACACCACCTTCCCCCAGCCAGACCGGAGACCATGCAACTGCCTGAGTTCGACGAGGCCATCACTTTTATTCAGGAGGAGGACGATTTCCTTCTGACCTCCCACGTCAACAGCGACGGGGACGCCATCGGTGCCTGCCTGGCCATGACCCGCATGCTGGATGGTCTGGACAAGAAGGCTACCGTCGTACTCCAGGATGTGCCCGAGGAACCCTATGAATTCCTGGATGGCTTTTCCACGATCACCCCCGTTGACTCGATCCCGGTTGCAGTCGCTCCCTGCGCCGTCGTGCTGGATTGCCCGGGTCTGGACCGGATCGGACGGGTTCAGGATTGCCTTGATGGGCAGACGAGGATTCTCAACATCGATCACCATGGAGGCAATGCGCATTTCGGCGCCGTCAACCTGGTGAGCGAGGACGTTTGCTCGACGTCGGAGCTGCTCTACCACCTGGCCATAGCCATGGGCGTGCCGATAGACCCGGCCCTGGCCGAGCAGCTCTATACCGGAATCCTGTTCGACACCGGCGGTTTCCGCTACTCTCTGACCACGCCTACGTCGATGGAGGCCGCCGCCGATCTCGTGCGTTGCGGTGCACGACTGGACTTCGTGGCGGATCGGATCTACAACAACAACAGCCTGGCTTCCATAAAACTGATCGGCCGCGCCATCGACTCCCTCGAGCTCTCGACCGGGGGACGGGTGGCGTTCCTTTACCTGAGCGCGGATGACATGCGTCGCGGCGATCCAGAGGCCGCGGTCAATTACGGCCTCAGGATCAAGGGCGTGGAGGTGAGTCTCCTCCTGAAAGAAGAGGCCCCCCAGCGCTACCGCGTCAGTCTCCGCTCCCGCGAGCGCATCGATGTGAGGGCGGTGGCCACCCGGTTTGGCGGTGGCGGCCACACCAGGGCTGCTGGGTGCAGCATCGAGGGTACGGTCGAGAGCGCCAAAGCTGCCTTGCTAGCTGAAGTCGTCAGGCAGCTGGTGGAGACAGAGCGATGACTGCCGATTCCAGGGCGTCCACCAACCACCTCATAACTCTGAAGGACTGGTCGAGGGAGGAGATTCTCTCGGTGGTGGCGGAGGCCGCGGCCTTGCGTCTGGACCCCTCCC
>Ga0209554_1002075_pt1 | contig 14387 bp, 10 predicted proteins | sample MarorgKNORR_S2LV_5_FD_188221 | JGI IMG/M metagenome (GOLD analysis project Ga0209554, IMG submission 188221) | Marine microbial communities from the Southern Atlantic Ocean, analyzing organic carbon cycling - Bottom_A/KNORR_S2/LV (SPAdes) (version 2) | ecosystem: Environmental > Aquatic > Marine...
GCCTGGTGCGACGACGGGTCGAATTGGTACGTCGACAGTGAAGGCAACCGTCAGGGAAGCACCTACGACGAGGAGACGGGTTGCTACACGGAGACGCAGGGGGACGGGTCCACGCAGACGCGATGCCAGGTCTACGACGAGGCCACGGGCTGCAACGTCACGACGTATGACGATGGTCGCGAGGACGGCTGGTGTGATGACGGGTCGAGTTGGTACGTCAACGAGCAGGGAGGCCGGTCGGAGTCGACCTACGACGAGGAGACCGGCTGCACGATCTCGGTGAACGACGACGGCAGCGAGAACGGCTGGTGCGACGACGGGTCGAACTGGAACGTCGACAGTCGGGGCAACCGGTCGGAGTCGACCTACGACGAGGAGACCGGCTGTTACACGGACACGCAGGGAGACGGTTCCGTCCAGACGCGTTGCGAGGTCTACGACGAGGCCACGGGCTGCAACGTCACGACGTATGACAACGGTCGCGAGGACGGCTGGTGTGACGACGGGTCGAGCTGGAACGTCAACGAGCAGGGAGGCCGGTCGGAGTCGACCTACGACGAGGAGACCGGCTGTTCCGTGTCGGTGAACGACGATGGTAGCCAGAACGGCTGGTGCGAGGACGGCTCCAACTGGTGGGAGGACGCCTCGGGGAACCGACAGCAGAGCAGCTACGACGAGGAGACCGGCTGCTACACCGAGGAGCGCTGGGACGGTTCGGTCGAGACGCGTTGCGAGGTCTACGATGAGGAGACCGGCTGCAACACCTCCACCTACAGCAACGGCAGCAGCAACGTCTGGTGCGAGGACGGCTACAACGCCTGGACCGACGAGTTCGGAAACACCTCGGAGTCGACCTACGACGAGGAGACCGGCTGCAGCACGACGACGAACTCGGACGGCAGTACCGACGTCTGGTGTGAGGACGGCACGGGTTCGAGGATCGACCAGTTCGGCAACGAGGAAACCTGGAACCAGCAGTACGACGAGGCGTCTGGTTGTTCGACGACCACCAGGTCGGACGGGTCGGCGGACACCTGGTGCGACGACGGCTCCGGCTCGTACACGGACGAATACGGCCGCAGCGAGTCGTGGATGAGCAGTTACGACGAATCGACCGGCTGCACGACGGAGGAGCGGTCCGACGGGACCGTGAACATGTGGTGCGACGACGGTTCCAACATGTGGACCGACGAGTTCGGCAACACCAGCAGCACCACCTACGACGAGGCCACCGGCTGCAACGTCACCTTCAACTGGGACGGCTCCACCAATTCCTGGTGCGAGGACGGCAGCGGCTCTTGGATGGACTCCAGCGGCAACACCCAGTCGTGGTCCGAGGTCTACGACGAGGAGACGGGTTGTCGGACGAACACCTACGACAGCGGCATGTCCGACACCTGGTGCGAGGACGGTTCGGGATCGCGGATCGACGAGTTCGGTCGGACGGAGTCCTGGACCCAGGTCCGGGACGAGGAGACCGGCTGCACCACCGAGACCTACGAGACCGGTTCTTCCAACACCTGGTGCGAGGACGGTTCCAACATGTGGACCGACGAATTCGGCAACGTTTCGAAGTCGACCTACGACCAGGCGACCGGCTGCAGCGTCGAGACCCGTTCCGACGGCAGTTCCTCGAAGTGGTGCGACGACGGGACCAGCGAATGGACCGACGAATGGGGGAACACCTCGGTGAGCCTCTTCGACCACGATTCGGGCTGTTCGACCACCACAGAATGGGACGGATCGACCAGCACCTGGTGCGAGGACGGCTCGGGTTCCTGGACCGACCACGACGGCAACGTGCAGTCCTGGAACGAGGTCCGCGACGACGAGACCGGCTGCACCACCCAGAACTACTCGGACGGTTCGACGAACCTCTGGTGCGACGACGGCTCGGGTTCCTGGACCGATCCGCATTCGGGCGAGACCGTCTCGTGGTCGGCGGCCGTGTACGACGAGGAGACCGGCTGCACGACGGAGGAGCGCTCGGACGGCTCGACCAACACCTGGTGCGACGACGGCTCCAACTTCTGGAGCAATGAGGATGGCTCCACTTCGACCTGGGACCAGGCGACCGGCTGCTCCGAGACGTTCAACGCCGACGGCTCCAGCAACATCTGGTGTGAGGACGGAACAGGGTCCTGGACGAGTGCCGACGGCTATCACGAGGAGTGGACGAGCACGTACGACGAGGAGACCCGCTGCACGACTGAAGAGCGCTCGGACGGCTCGAAGAACATCTGGTGCGATGACGGCAGCAGCACCTGGGTCGACGTCGACGGCTCGGAGCACCGGTCGTTCTGGGACGAGGAGACGGGTTGCCAGATCGAGGAGAACAACGACGGCTCGAAGAGCGGCTGGTGTGAGGACGGCACCGGGTGGTGGCAGGATGTCGATGGCGAGATGGAGGCTTGGGCCCCACCCGCCTACAGCTACGACGAGGACACGGGCTGTTCCACCGATTCCTACAGCGACGGCACCAGCTTCACGTGGTGTGACGACGGACGCACGATCTGGACCGAGGCCGACGGCACCACAGAGGAGTGGATCCCGCCGACGGAGGTAGTCAACAGCGACGGGTCCACGACCATGACCTGGTCGGACGGGACCGTCGAGACGGTGCAGCTCGACGGTTCCACGAGGATCGCCTACCCCGACGGGTCCTGGGAGGAGTTCCGGATACGGGGTGACGGTGCCGAGGTGTGGACCTACTCCGACGGCTCGAAGTGGGTCGTGTTCCCGGATGGAAAGGCGCAGTACACGGACCCGTTCGGCGAGACGTCTTCCACATCGTCCATCGGATCGGGCGACCAGGAGGGCGAGGTGACCACCTTCGAGGACGGTTCGACATGGACCTCGTACGAGGACGGTCGCGAGATCTGGACGGAGGTCTCCGGCTACACCTACGAGACCGTCGTCGACCCGGCGACCGGGATCAGGACCACCACCGAGTCCGACGGCTCCGTCCACATCGAGCGGCCCGACGGAAGCTTCGAGTACCGCTACTCGGACGGCACGTCCGACATCGGCAGCCTCAACGAGGGCGGCGACCTCGTGGTCCGCATGGCCGACGGGTCCACCGAGGTGGTCCGAGCCGACGGTTCCAAGACCAGGACGGACGAGTGGGGGAACAACTCCACGACCGTCATCAAGGCCGACGGCAGCCGCTTTACCGTCCACAGCGACGGCTGGGAGGAGACGGAGACGGCCGACGGGTCCGTCATCGTCCGGACCAGCCCCTCGGGCGAGACGCAGACGGCGACGACGCTTGCCAGCGGCACGATCCTCACGGTGTACTCCGACGGGTCCGAGGAGAGGTACGACCCGGCCAGCGGCCGTACAACGTTCACCGATGCGAGTGGTGCGGTCTACAAGACGCGCGAACTGACCGACGGCACGATCGTCACCAGCGATGCCGGTGGCGGCGTCACGGGGTTCAACCCGAAGACCAAGGTCACGATGCACGTCGAGGGCGACGGCGGCGAGCAGGACACGACCCGGCTGGCCGACGGCTCGACACGAACCGTCCTCACGGATGGCACAGAGATCGTCACCGCCCCGAACGGGGCACAGACGGTGACGGATCCGGACGGAACTGCCACGTCGGTCGCCATCACCACGGACGGGAAGCTGATCGAGTCGAAGGACGGCTCGATGACCAAGGTGTCCACCGACGACGGGGGCGAGATGCAGGTCGTCTACGACTACGTCGATGGCGCCGGCGGTATCGAGTCGTTGACCGCCAACCCGAAGGACGGCACGATCGTGGTGGTCATGGGCAACGGCGACGAACTCGCCGTCACGATCGGCAGCGATGGTTCCATGGTGGTCGAGTCGGACAGCGGCACCCGGACGTTCGACTCGGCAGGGACGGTGGAGGGCGCAGTTTCGACCTCGAAGGCGGCCGACGGCTCGACCGAGATCGTCTCCGAGAGTGGGGCCACCTCCAACATCTCGGCCGACGGCCTGACCATGACCGTCGAATCCGCCGACGGAACGAGCGGCGTGTCCACCAAGACCAGCACCGGCGTCACGGTCGAGGTCGATGGCGTCACGTACTCCTACGACTTCGCCGGCAAGGATGCGACGTTCGCTGGCGCCGAATCCGAATGAGTGAGATGATCATCGACAAGCGGGCTATCTGAGGGGATGGAAAATATGAGGAGCAGTGAGGCGAGGGGCACTCGGGGCAGGTGGTTCCTGCTGGCGGCGGTCCTGGCGATCGTGGCGGTGTCCGCTGCGTGCGGTGGAGGAGATGGCGGTGAGGACGTCGTCGACCCGACGACGACCGCGGCACCAGCCGATACGACGCCCTCCGACACGGGCGACGAGCCGTTATCGACGACGACGTCATCGACGTCGACGACTGAGGCCACCACGACCACCGAGGCCGTCGAGGATGAGGATCCGGACGAGGGGCCCGACGTCGACGAACAGGAGTGCGCCCTGGTCCCGAACGGCTCATGCAGCGGTGCGGACTTCTCCGGCCAGGACCTTGCCGGTGCGGTCATCCCGGGCATCGACCTGACCTTCGCCAACCTCGAGGGCGCGATCCTCGACGGTGCGCTGATGGTGGGTGCCGACCTGACCGGCGCCAACCTCGCCGGTGCTTCGCTGTCCAACACCAACCTGGCCGGCGCAACGCTCACCGAAGTTCGAGCGCCGGCAGCGGTGTTCTTCCACACGGACCTGTCGCACACCGACCTGACCCGCTCCGACCTGACGGCGGCCATGATGGTCGAGGTCGACCTCAAGTCGGCCAACCTGACGGGCGCCCGGATGGACGGCTTCATCGATCGGCGTTCCTTCTGGTGCAGCACGATCGGCAGCAACGGAACCCTGCGCAACGACAGCTGCCAGGGAGGCAGCGACGGTTGATCGGTCCTGCCGCGATGATCGCTGCGATGGGGAATGGAGCCGAACTCGGCTGAGCCGGACCGTGCCGGTTGTGCAATCCTGTCTGCTCGGAAATCTGGCCTGCGGAGGGAACCAATGAGCGACCCCATCTACGATGCCCGGACTTTCTGGGAACTGCTCGAGCGGCGGGTGGCGGCCACGCCCGGCCGCGACATGCTGATCGACACGGAGGGGAGGACCCTCACGTTCGCCGACGTCAAGGACCGGGCAGAGCGTGCCGCTGTCGGCTTTGCCGCGATGGGCGTCGGCGAGGGCACCGCCGTCACCTGGGTGCTGCCCACCCGCATCGAGACGATCGTCGCCTCGCTGGCACTCTCCCGGCTCGGCGCCGTCCAGAACCCGATCCTCCACATCTACCGGGACCGTGAGGTGGGCTTCTGCATCCGCCAGACCGGGGCCGAACTGGTCCTCGTGCCCGGAGAGTGGGGAGGCTTCGACTATGCGGCAATGGTCGAGCGGGCGACTGCAGGTCTCGAGGCCCCACCGACCGTGGTGCCTGCCTACGACTCCCTTCCGGAGGGCGACCCGTCGGACCTTCCGCCCGTTCCGGACCACGGGGACGAGCCGATCCGCTGGATCTACTACACATCCGGCACGACCTCGGATCCGAAGGGGGTCATGCACAGCGACGCCAGCCTGATGGCCGGCGGCGTCGGGCTGGCCCGGGCACTCGACATGCAGGCCGACGATGTCGGGTCCATCGCCTTCCCGTATTCGCACATCGGCGGCCCCGACTACCTGGTCTGCCTGTTGGCCAGCGGCTTTCCGGCCGTACTGGTCGAGCGGTTCGACCTGTTGCCCACGATCGAGGCGTATCGCCGCCTCGGGGTCACCATGGCCGGTGGGAGCACCGCCTTCTACACGATGTTCCTCAACGTCCAGCGCCAGACGCCCGACGAGCCGATCATCCCGACCCTGCGCCTGCTCTCCGGCGGCGGCGCACCCAAGCCACCCGAGGTCTTCTTCGAGGTGCAGGCGGAGATGGGCATCCCCGTGGCACACGGCTACGGCATGACCGAGAGCCCGATGATCTGCCAGGGCTCGCCCCACGACACCGACGACCAGCTGGCCCACTCGGACGGCGCCCCCGTCCACGGTGCCGAGGTCGGCGTGGTGCGGCCCGACGGCTCCGACTGCGATCCGGGCGAAGAGGGTGAGGTCGTGATCTCCGGACCGCAGCTGTTCAAGGGGTACCGGGACCCATCCCTCGATGCAGCGGCCTTCGACGACCGGGGCCGCTTCCGGAGCGGCGACCTCGGCGTCATGCGCGATGACGGGCACCTCACCCTCACCGGGCGGGTCAAGGACATCATCATCCGGAAGGGTGAGAACATCTCGGCCAAGGAGGTCGAGGACGTCCTGTTCGCCCACCCGTCGGTCAACGCCGTCGCCGTGATCGGCCTGCCCGATGCCGAACGTGGAGAGCGCGTGTGCGCAGTCGTCGAGACCGCAGAGGGCGCCGAGCCCCTCACCTTCGACGAGATGGTGGATGCGTGCGGGTCGGCGGGCCTGATGCGCCAGAAGGTGCCCGAGCAACTGGTCGTCTACGAGGGCGCCCTGCCCCGCAACGCCACGTTCAAGATCCTCAAGTACGAGTTGCGCGACGAACTGGCCGAGGTCCCCTGGCCGTAGGTCGCGCCTCGGGTGGAGGAGGGCTCAGTTGCCCCCGAAGACCGGGTCGCGCCGTTCCCGGAAGGCAGCCAGCCCCTCGGCGGCGTCAGCGGTGGCGGCCAGTTCGGATTGGACGGGTCCGAGGGCGGCGATGCAGGCCGCCTCGCCCTCCTGGACGTAGCGCAGCGACGACGCCTTGGTGGCCTGGACGGCCAACGGGGCGCCCAGGCAGATGACCTCGGCGAGTTCGATCGCCCGGTCGAGCTCCGTGCCGGTGGGAACCACCTCCTGCACGAGGCCGATCCGGTGTGCCTCGTCGGCGTCGAACTCGTCGGAGGTGAGCAGGTGGTACATGGCGTTGCCCCAGCCGCCCCGCTGGACGAAGCGGATGCTCGCACCACCGGCGGCATGGATGCCGCGCAGCGGCTCGTGCTGGCGGAAGCGGCAGTCGTCGGCGGCCACCACGATGTCTCCGGCCAGCATCATCTCGATGCCGAGCGTGTAGGTGTAGCCCTTGACCGCCGAGACGATCGGTTTCCGGCAGCCGCGACCGAGTGCCGTCGGGTCCACGATGTCGGACCTCCGGCCGCGATCGCCGGACTTCATGCGCTCGGTCCACTTGGGCAGGTCGAGGCCGGCGGTGAAGTGGTTGCCGTGGGCGAAGAGCACGCCGCACCAGAGGTCGTCGTCCTCGTCGAGCCGGGTGTAGGCGCCGACCAGCTGGCGGTTCATCTCCGGAGTGAAGCCGTTCAACTTGGCAGGGCGGTCGATGCCCATCAGGAGGATCCGGCCCCGGACCTCGGTGGTTATCCGACCCTCGTCGGGCTCGGGGTTCTGGCTCATCGGCGCACTGTCTCCTCTCGCCCCGGATGGGCGTCGTCGGTGTGCGCGGGTCTACCGCAGTCGGTGACCGTCTGCCTCGTCGGAGCCGGTTCAGGGCCGGTTCAGGCGGCAGCGGCCCTCTCGGCCTCGCGGTCGAGCAACTTCTGCTTGACCAGTTCACCGAAGGCGTAGCCACCCAGGCTGCCGTCGGTCCGCAGGACCCGGTGACAGGGAACCAGCACCGGGATCGGATTGCTGCCGAGCGCCGTGCCGACCGCCCGGACGGCGTTCGGCCGATGGACCACCTTGGCGATCTCGGAGTAGGTGCGGGTCTCGCCGGGCGGAACTGCGAGGCATGCCTCCCAGACCGACTGCTGGAACGGTGTGGCGCCCTCGAAGTCAAAGGTCAACTCGTCGCGGCGACCGGTGGCGAACGCACGCTCGACGGCGTCGTAGAGGTCGTCCGGAAGGGCATCGCTTCGGGCAGCGGGTCGTCCGGTCCGGTCGTGGAGTTCTTCTCGAAACCGGGCGAAGGTGATCAGGTTGGCGAAGGCACTGCCACAGATGCCGCGCTCGTTGTGGGCTATCCACAACCCGCCGACCGGCCCCGCGACCTGAGCGATCTCATCGACCGCTTCGGACAGTGCCCCTGAACCGCCCCCTTCGCCTGCTTCGGTGGCCTCCAAGGTCTGGCTCATGTGTCCCCCTTCGGTTGCTCTCCGGCGGGTCCGCCGGTCTGACCGTAGGTTCGCGCAGATTCGTAGCGCGTGCGAGCCTTGAGGGAAGGTTTTCTGTCAGGCGTCGTCAGCGGTGTCGGTGGCGACGTCGTCGGCGAGGCCGGTGCGGACGATCACCAGGGGGCACGGGCTGTGGTGGGCGATGGCCTGGCTGACGGAGCCCAGCCGGAGGCCGACGAATCCGCCCCGCCCCCGGTTGCCGACCACGAGCATGTCCGCACCCTCGGCGACCCGCATCAGGGTGTCGGCGGCCCGTCCCTTGACGAGGGTCCGGCGGATCTCGACGTCGGGATCGCCGGCGGCCGCGACCGCCGAGTCGATGACGTCACCCTGCATGCGCTCGACCTCGGTGACCAGGTCGAAGGAGTCGAGTGGTACGTAGCCGAGGTCGGGGGCGGCCGGCACGTAGGTGGGGGAGTACGCCGTGACGGCCTCGACCACGGCACCGCGAAACGCTGCCTCCTCGAGGGCCCAGATGAGGGCGGCCCGGGCATACCCGGACCCCTCGATCCCGACGACGATGCGTCGCTCTGCCACGAGTGCCTCCCTGCTGCCTGAAAATCGATATCCGTCGAGGATGTCTCCGGCGATGGTACCCGAGTCGACCCCGGAGATCAGGTGAGTGTGCTGGCGCGGCCCACAGGATCAGATGAGGGCGTCTGCCACCTTGTCGGCTGCCTTGTCCTCGGAGATGTTGAGGGCGAAGGCGAGTTCGGACACGAGGACGCTGTGGGCCTTGGTGTAGAGGGTCTTCTCGCCGGTGGACAGGCCCTTGGCGGCCTCCCGGAGTGCGAGGTTCCGCACCACCTCGGCGACCTGGTAGACGTCGCCGCTCTTGAGCTTCTCCTGATGGTTCTTGAACCGCCGTGACCAGTTCGCCGGCTCACGCACATCGCGCTTGCGGAGCACCTCGAAGAGGTCTTCGACGTCGGCCTTGGCGATGGGCCAGCGCATGCCGACCTCCTCGGCCATGTCCACGGGGACCGAGAGGGTCATCTCGCCATGCGCCATCCGGAGGACGAGGTAGTCGCGCTTTTCGCCGAAGGCGACGCGCTTCTCCTTCCTCTCGATGACGGCGGCACCGTGGTGCGGGTACACGACCTTGTCGCCGGGCTTGAAGGACACAGGAGCCTCCCTGGGGGCAGATTCGACTTCGGAGGGGGAGAGGGGGACGTCTGAGGATACCGGACTGAGGCCTGCGTCGGTCGAGAAGTCAGGCCCCGAGGCGCTGGCGGGCCAGGCGGCTGCGCTCGATCAGGTGCTCGGGGATGCCGAACCGGTTGCCCGCATCGGCGTCGTCGCCACCCTCGTCGGTGGCGTCACCGTTGCCGTCGTCGGCCACGTCGGTCTGGAGAGCAGCCCGGTCGCGGTCGATGCGGAACTGTGGCCAGTCGCGTCGCTGCGCCAACTGGTCGTGGCTGACCCCCCCGAGGTCGACGCCGTTGTCGAACGTCACCCAGTAGCGGTACCAGGAGATGCCGTTGGCCACCCGGACCTTTCCGCCCGTTCCCTCCGGCACACCCGGAAGGTCGACGGCCGCGACGACCTTGGTGAAGCGCTTGATGGGCCGGCTGCGATCGATGGTTCGTGGCATGGGTCTCGGGGAGCGGTTCGTCGATGGGTGGACGGGGGAAATCTAACGCTGGCGGGGATGCCGCGGGCGATTCAGGTGCCGAGCCGGTGTCCGGCGGCCACAGCGTCGACCACCGTCCGGGTCAGGTCGTCGATGGCGATGTCGTCCTTGTCGCCGGTCGAGCGACGGGTGAACTCGACGCTTCCCTGGTCGAGGCCCCTCGGACCGATCGTGACGCGCAGGGGAATGCCGATGAGTTCGGCGTCGGCGAACTTCACGCCGGGGCGGGCGTCGCGGTCGTCGAGGAGGACGTCGATGCCCGCTGCCGTGAGTTCGTCGTGCCAACGGCCTGCGAGTTCCATCGAGGGCTCGTGGTCGGCCTTGACCACCGTCAGGACGACCTCGTAGGGGGCGATGGCGACCGGCCAGATGAGCCCGTCGTCGTCGTGGTGCACCTCGGCGACCGCAGCCATGGCCCGGCCGACGCCGATGCCGTAGGAGCCCATGGTCGGCGTGCGGGACTGTCCGTCGGCGTCGAGGACCGACATGCCCATCGCCTCGGCGTACCTGCGTCCGAGCTTGAAGATGTGTCCGGCCTCGATGCAGCGGACGACCTCGAGGGGTTCGCCACAGGCGCTGCAGGGTTCGCCGTCGAGGATCCCGCGGAGGTCCAGCCAGTGGTCGACGGCGATGTCCCGTTCGACGTCGACGCCGTCGAGGTGGACGTCGTCGGCGTTGGCGCCCGTGGTCATGCCCGAGCGGCCCTCGAGGGCGAGGTCGGCGTAGATGGTGAGGTGGTCGACGCCGACCGCCCCGAGGCTTCCGGGCGATGCCCCGAGGGCGTCGCGGATGCGGTCGGCCTCGGCGGGGCACAGGTTCCCTGCTCCGGTGGCGTCGGTGAACTTCTGTTCGAGGAAGGGGTGGTCGCCGCGTAGCAGGATGAGCACGAGGTTGCCGTCGGCCTCGTAGACGAGCGTCTTGACCTGATGCTCAGGCGGGTGCCCGGCTTCGGCGAGGGCGGCGATCGTGCGGATGTCCGGGGTGGGGAAGCGTTCCGGGGCGTCGCGACCGGGTCGGTTCTCGACCGGTCTGGTGGCCGCTGAAGCACGCTCCACGTTGGCGGCGTAGCCACAGCCGGCGCAGCGGGCCACGTCGTCTTCGCCGGCAGGCGACTCGACCATGAACTCGACCGATGCGCTGCCGCCCATCGCCCCCGACGAGGCCTCGACCGGCAGGGCGTCGAGGCCGAGTCGGGAGAAGATCCGCGTGTAGGCGTGGTGGTGGAGGTCGAACGACCGATCGAGACCGGCGTCGTCGATGTCAATGGAGTACGAGTCCTTCATGGCGAACTCGCGGACCCGCAGGAGGCCGGACTTGGGTCGGGGCTCGTCGCGGAACTTGGTCTGGATCTGGTACCACATCTGTGGCAGGTCCCGATAGGAGGCGAGTTCGAGGCCGACGAGGGCGATGACCTCCTCGTGGGTCATCCCGAGGGCCATGTCGGCGCCCTTGCGGTCGACCAGGCGGAACATCTCGTCGCCCATCGACTCCCAGCGGCCTGACTGCTGCCAGATCGACGCCGGGTGCATGGCCGGCAGCAGCACCTCCTGGGCGCCGATGGCGTCCATCTCCTGCCGGATGACCTCGGCGACCTTGCGGTGGACGCGCCATCCCAGCGGCAGCATGGAGTAGTGGCCCGACTGGAGTTGGCGGATGAAGCCACCACGCACCAGCAGGCGGTGGCTGACCGCCTCGGCGTCGGCCGGGGCATCGCGCAGTGTCGGGATGAACAGTGTCGACCAGCGCACCGGCCGTTCCTCCTCGTCGGGGACGGATCCGCCACCCTAGCGATCGGCTCCCACTGAGCCGCGGCAGACGGGGCCGTGCGACACTGTCGCCATGAGCGACGTCACTGCGGAGCAGGTCCGAGAAGAGATCTCCAACTGGCTGGACGAGAACTGGGACCCGGACCTGACGGTCCGCGACTGGTGGCTCCGTCTCGCCGCCGACGGCTGGGCGCACCCGGCCCTCCCCGAGGCCGCTGGTGGCCGGGGCTACGGCAGCGCACAGATGTCCGTCGTCAACGCCGCCATGGCCGACGCCGGGGTGCTGGGCCCACCGGTCGGCCTCGGCTACATGCTGGCGGCACCGACCATCGCGATGCACGGCACCCAGGACCAGGTCGATCGGCTGGTTGCGCCGATCCTCGACGGCACCGTCGGCTGGTGCCAGCTGTTCTCCGAGCCGGGTGCCGGCTCAGACCTGGCCGGCCTGCAGGCCCGGGCAGTGCGCGACGGCGACGAATGGATCGTCACCGGCCAGAAGGTGTGGACCTCGGGCGGCCAGATCGCCGACAAGGGGATGCTCATCGCCCGAACCGACCCCGAGCAGCCCAAGCACCAGGGCATCACCTACTTCGCCATCGACATGGACCAGCCGGGCATCGAGGTCCGGCCGCTGCGGGAGATGACCGGCAATGCGCTGTTCAACGAGGTCTTCCTCGACGAGGCCCGGGTGTCGAACGACGACGTCATCGGCGGGCTCGGCAACGGCTGGGCCGTGGCCAACACCACGCTCGCCGTCGAACGGGCCAGCCTCGGCGGCGGCGGCAAGCGGCCAGTGGCCGTGTCCGGCGGCCCCAAGGCCGGACGGCTCGAGAACCGCGTCGGCGACCTGCTCGACAAGCCGCCCCGGGGACCCGACGGCTCCGGCGGCCGGGGCATCACCACCGACCTGCTGGTCGACCTGGCCAAGCACCGGGGCGTGCTGGGAGATCCGGTGGTCCGTCAGGCGATGATGCAACTGCACATCCTGGGCGAGGTCAACCGTTGGAACATGTTGCGGGCCAGGTCCGGAGCCGGGCGAACCGGCGGCGAGGGGAACATGGCGAAGCTGGCCATGAGCGAGTTGGTGCGCCAGAGCCGCGAGGTCGGCAACCTCGTCAACGGTGCCGACGGCATGCTCGACCGCACCGACAGCTCCTCGGGGGGCATCGTCCAGGAGATGACGCTCTTCTCACCGGCACCGTCCATCTACGGAGGCACCGACCAGGTCCAACGCAACATCATCGGCGAGCGGGTGCTCGGCCTTGCGAAGGAACCGGGTCCGGCCAAGGGCACACCCTTCCGGGACCTCCCGCAGAACTGAGCCCGGTTCGGGTCTCTGCTTCGGGGCCGCCTCAGCAGGCGGCCAGGTGGGCGAGGATCGCCAGGCGGACCGCCTCGGGTTCTTCCAACATGAGCATGTGTCCCGAGTTCGGCAGCTCGACGACGACCGGTGGTGTGGCGAAGGCATCTTCGAGCGTCCGTGCCGCCTTGCGGGGTGTCATGCGGTCCTGTGAGCCGAGGACGAGGGTGACCGGACAGGTCACGGAGGCAGCGGCCGGGATCGCCCCCTCGTAGGCGGCACAGGCGGCGAGGTCGGTGGCGAGCACCCCCGGTGGACTCGTCTCGAGCAGCGCCGTGACACCTCCCAGCATCCAGAGGCCGGGTGTCGGGTTCCTGCCGATGTGCTGGCGGGGGCCGTGCGCCCATGCGGTGATGAGGGCGGCCGCCCTGGGGTCGTCGGCGTCGGCGGCGGCCTGGAGCTCCGGGTGGACGGGCATGGCGGCAGCGATGCCGAGCGCCACCACGGAGGCGATCTCGCCGTGGTGCCGGCCTGCGGCGTCGAGTGCGACGAGGGCGCCCATCGAGTGCCCGACCAGGTGGATCGGGCCACCGAGGGCGACCGCCAGGCGGGCCACCCAGTCGGCGATGGCCTCGACCGACTCGAGCGCAGGCCCCTCGGAACCCCCGTGTCCGGGCAGGTCGACGGCGACGGCCCGAAAGCCGTGGTGCGCGAGGAACCTGGTCTGGTGGGACCAGACTGAGCGGTCCATGCCCGAACCGTGGAGGAGCACGACGAGCGGGTCGTCGCGGCCCTCGAGCGAAACGGCGCCGGTGGCGGCGCGGACGGAGCAGTCGTCGACGACGAGTTGCATGGCCGACTCAGCGCTGCGAGGCCCGCAGGGCCTGGTCGAGGTCCTGGCAGATGTCGGCGGGGTCTTCGAGGCCGACCGACAGGCGGATCAGGTTCTCGCCGACCCCTGCGGCCTCGAGGTCGGCGGCGCTCATCTGCTGGTGGGTGGTCGAGGCCGGGTGGATCACCAGGGTCTTGGCGTCGCCGATGTTGGCGAGGTGCGAGGCGAGTTTCACGGCCTCGATGAACCGGCGCCCCGCCTCCCGGCCACCGGCGACGCCGAACGACAGGATGGCGCCGGCACCGTTGGGGTAGAGCCGGGCGGCCAACTCGTGGTCGGGGTGGCTGGGGTGCTCGGGGTGGCGGATCCACTCAACGGCATCGTGGGCGTCGAGCATCTCGAGGACGCGTCGGGTGTTGGCGACGTGCCGGTCCATCCGCAGCGACAGGGTCTCGACCCCCTGGAGGAGGTAGAAGGCGTTGGCGGGGCTCATGCAGGCGCCGAAGTCCCGGAGCCCCTCGGCCCTGGCCCGCATCGACAGGGCCTGTGGGCCGAACTCCTCGGTGAAGGTGATGCCGTGGTAGCCGACGTATGGCTCGGTGAGGGTGGGGAACTTCCCCGAGGCCTCCCAGTCGAAGCGGCCACCATCGACGAGCACGCCGCCGATGGCGATGCCGTGGCCGCCGAGGAACTTGGTCACCGAGTGGATGACGATGTCGGCCCCGTGTTCGATGGGCCGCAGCAGGTAGGGGGTGGCGAAGGTCGAGTC
>Ga0209554_1002077_pt1 | contig 14377 bp, 12 predicted proteins | sample MarorgKNORR_S2LV_5_FD_188221 | JGI IMG/M metagenome (GOLD analysis project Ga0209554, IMG submission 188221) | Marine microbial communities from the Southern Atlantic Ocean, analyzing organic carbon cycling - Bottom_A/KNORR_S2/LV (SPAdes) (version 2) | ecosystem: Environmental > Aquatic > Marine...
GTCGTTCCCCTTCGACCATGGCTACCGACCGGGTCGAGTACCGTCCTTCGATCAATCGCTGTCCTGCCAGGCCGATACGAAGGGCGAAGCTGCTCCAGCGCCGAAGCAGTTGCAGGTCGTAAGCCACCTCTTCACTTTCAGAGCTTCCCAGTTGTTCACCGCTCCGATCACCACGCCCGTCAACCCGAATGTAATTCAAATGGTTCAGGAAACCGTGGTTTTCTCCAAGGTTCCCTATGGAAATCAGGGGTTTACCCGCAGAAAGCGTCAGCATCGCAAGGCCGTATGGAGTGTTTTTCCTGGGTGTCGGGACAGTTACGCAGGCCCAGGTCCGTTCGATCAGGTCAACCAGCGGTTCAACCTCTTCGGGCGTCGCAACAATTACTGGCAGGTCACGCGTGGCCGCAGCTGACGCCAGTCGGTCGGCCGCGTCGCCTTCGGCAACAACGATGAACTCGACGTTCGGGATCAGTTTCTGGGTAGATGCGGCCACATCCTGGACCAGCAAAACGGAATCGTCGTCGTCCAGGCCGTCTGCCCACAGAACGACCGGATGCCGGTCAGGGTCGGTAGTGCCGATCGGAGTGTAAATATCGGTCGGCAACCCCCTTGCTCCGAGCATGAGATCGCCGGTGTAGTCCGATTCCGCGAGGTATTCAAGCTCCCAGTTAAGTGTTGCCGAAAGCACATCTGCTTTCAGGACACCCAGTCGGTTTACAAATTTGGGAACAATAGCCCGCCACCCGGTCTTAAATCGAGCGTCGTTACCCGTCAGGTCGTCGGCAGAAGAAACGAAGGGGGATTTTGAAAATTTCGACACCGCCCGGCCAACGATGCCCGCTCGTGGGCCGAACGTCCGGACCAGATCAACTTCGCGCAACTCACGGCGATTTTCAAGGGCGGCCCACCAGAGTCCGTTGAGCGGAGGCAGCCACCGTGGACCACTGAGCCACGTAACTCGGTCGGCCTTTTTTGCGGCAATGTTTGATCTGCCGCTTGGCGAAACCACAATTACCTTTGCGAACGACGAGACGTATCCATCTATCAAATCCTGAAACGCCGAGTAGCGACCGTTCTCGATAATCGATGAAATCGGTGTAGACGTAACCACCGCAATGACGCGCGGCCTGGGCTGAAAATCTATTTGGAGGGATGCCTGGGTCATCGGGATTATTACGATAGTTCGCTGAGGATCGCCCGGCACATTGCTCGGGTGCGCCCGGAAACGGGCATTCAGGACGTTCGGCCAAAACCACAGCGAAGGACGTCCGATTACTGGTGTTTGTACCCAGTTTCGCTCTCATCCGACCCGTCGGCTGTAGTGGGTTCACACAGTGAAACGTGGTCGGATTGCCCCAACCGCGGTATCGCAAGGCTGAAACTCAGGATGATAAAAAGCCACAGTTCCAGATCAACGCCAGTAGGCCAATATTCCTAGAACCTGCATCCAATCTTCGATGCTCCGATAACACTGCAACGGATAGAGTTTGGAAATGGCAGTTGAAATCCTCAGATTTTCGCCTGGTAAGGAATCTTCCGTGACACGGATGGGCATGAACGTTGCAAGCGAACTCCTTGAAGCCCTTGGCCACCTGGCCATGGCCCAGGAGCGCGGCAGTTCCCTCGAATCAATTGCCGCCCTGGGTCGAAGTGTGGACGCTGCCGTCCGACGAATGAACGAGTTCTCGGGCATCGACTCAGCGGCCTGATCCGTTCACGAATCGCCCATTCACCTGCTGGTATAATCGCAGTTCGATTTTAACTGTCGAATTCTCCAAATTCGGATGAACCCGGGCTGTTTTTCGCTTTGGTTCGGGTTTCTGCATCTGCCAGAATTGCCAGTTGCTTCTGTTATTAAACCTCACCATGCGTTTCATTGCGTAAACGCACGCCTCGTGTGGCGAATTAGGCCAGCAATGCCATGACACTCCCTATTGCCTCGATACCAGACGGCACCCTGACTTCAGCCCGGGGTTTTTCTGCCGGAGGAGTTTTCGCGGGAATCAAGACCCCGGGCGCAGACAAACTCGATATCGGCATGCTTGTTTCAGACCAGCCGTGCACAGTTGCCGGCACTTTCTCGCAAAACAGTGTGATTTCACCAACCGTAACCGTCACGCGGGAGCGGATCGGCCCGGATAAGCGGGTGCGGGCGATAGTTGCCAACAGCGGATGCGCGAACACCGCGGTGGGCGATCAGGGCCTGATCGATGCCAGGGAAATGACAGATCTTGCGGCCGCTAGGCTTGGAGTGACGGCAGAAGAGACCCTTGTGGCATCGACCGGCGTTATCGGTGTCGAAATTCCGATGGCACTCATGCGCGAGTACATCCCCCAGGTAGAAGTATCTGAGAATGGCGGTAATGAATACGCCCGGGCAATTCTCACAACCGATAAACGCACGAAGGAAATTGCGGTCTGGTTCGAAGTCGGCGGAGTGATCCACATTGTGGGCGGTGTATCGAAGGGTTCAGGAATGATTCACCCGAACATGGCCACAATGCTGGCCTTCACTACCACCGATGCGAATGTGGACCCGGCTTTCCTGCAGGAAACACTTTCTGCTGCGGTGAAGTTGACCTTCAACCAGATTGACGTCGATGGCGATCAGAGTACAAACGACACCGTGCTGCTTCTTGCAAACGGTGCGGCCGGCGGTTCTGTGATCTCTGGCGGCGATGAGGCTTCCAGGGCGTTTGCCGAGGCTGTGCTGCGGGTATGCCGTCACCTTGCGATTGAGATTGCGCGCGACGGCGAGGGCGCAACGAAGCTGATCGAGGTGACTGTTGAGGGTGCGCACTCCGACGACGACGCGCTGGCTGCCTCTCGCGAGTGTGCGGCTTCTCTTCTCGTCAAAACCGCGGTTTACGGTCGCGATCCCAACTGGGGACGGATTTTCATGGCGGTCGGGAAGTCTCAAATTCCGCTCGACGAATCTAAGATCGACGTTTTCGTGAACGATATCCAGATCGTGGCCGATGGCCGCGCTATCGCCTACAACATTCAGAGTGTCGTCATGGCGCTCGGCGACGCCGAGGTGCGGCTTCGAGTCGCGCTCAATGTCGGAGATGGCTACGGCCAGGCCTGGGGTTGCGACCTCACTGAAGAATATGTCGTCTTCAACTCGGCCTACACAACGTAGTCGCCGTCAAGAGGGCATCGCCGTGACAGGCCAATCGTGGGGCGGGCAATTGCTCATTAACCCCATCCTCCAGAGATTATTTCGTGAGAAGTCGCGTGTGCTCTACCGGCCGTGCGTTGACAAGACGCGGGTGGGTGCCAGATGACAACTTCCAGGGCAAGCGGTCCCGGCGACGGCGGGGTCAAAACCGTTGTCGTCAAGATTGGCGGCAGCACTCTCGGCGAGGGCGACAGTACGATCCCCGACATCATCGAACTGTGGAACCAGGGCGTAAGGCCGATTGTCGTCCATGGTGGCGGGAAGGTGATTAGCGACTGGGTCGTCAAACAGGGGATCCAGCCTGAATTCGTGCGCGGTCTCAGGCGCACCGACAGGTCTACCCTCGATGTGGCGGTCGCGGTCCTCGCCGGCCTCGTGAACTCGCAGATAGTTGCCGAATTCCAGGCTGCGGGTGCCAGCGCGGTTGGAATCTCGGGCGTCTCAGGTGGCCTGCTCCAGGCGGAAATCCTGGACGAAGACCTCGGTTACGTCGGCAGGATCGTCAAGGCGAATACTGCGCCGGTCGAGGCTATTCTCGATTCGGGCAGCATCCCGGTGATCGCCCCGACGGCCCTCCACCTCTACCCGTCGGAATCCGGTGAAGATCGCATATTGAACGTGAATGCCGATACTTCGGCAGGTCATATAGCGAAGGCAGTACGCGCGGACCAGCTGGTTTTCCAGACGGATGTCGAAGGTGTGCTGGATGCCCGGAGGCGGCTGATTCCGAGGATGACGCGCGGCCAGGCAAGGGACCTGGTTTCTGGCGGGATAGCTGCTGGCGGGATGATCCCGAAAATCGAAGCCTGTGCCGATGCAGTGTCGGTTGTCGGCTCCGGCCACATCATCGACGGTCGAATTGCCGGGGCACTGTTAGCCTGCATTCGGGGCGAAGATATCGGCACCAGGATCGTATGACCGCCCGACACCTGCACGCATCGCCGGTTTGTCAGTAATCGCCGAACAGACTCACGGGGACAAATAAAATCGAAATCGGTACACCCGGTCATATTGTTGTGATGCTGACCGTCGGCTATCTGCTCGGGTCGATCCCCTTTGCGCGGCTTATCACCGTGCGCGCGGGCGTCGACCTGTTCGACATCGGGACCGGTAACCCCGGCGCTGCCAATGTGTTCAGGAAAGTGGACAGGCGTCTCGGTGCAGCCGTTTTCGTTGCCGACATCCTGAAGGGTGCGGTACCGGTGGTTCTCGCATGGGCGATGGGCGCGCCCCAGGACCTGTGGATGGTCGGCGGGGCTGCGGCGGTCCTGGGTCACTGGTACCCGGTATTTAACCGATTCCGTGGCGGGGCAGGCCTGGCGACCAGCGCGGGAGTCGTCATTGCGCTGATACCACTGGCGGGGCTCATAGGGATGTCATTGGGAATGCTTACCATCGCCCGGTTCAAGAGCAGCGGACACGGTGCGCTTGTTGGACTCGTGGTAATTGTGGGCCTGTCGTTCGTATTCGACAGTGATTGGCCCGCGGGATCGGAATGGCCGGCTGCCGCGGGGGCGGTCGCAATTGCGGTTGCCCTGTTCGGGAGGGCCGCGGCAAAGGGCTGGAAACCCGGCCCCAAGGGCTAACCGCGGTTTTACCGTGACACCCAACTGCGTTAGCGCTGCGATATAGTTTTCGTTCTGCAAAACGCTGGCGGCTATAGGCCACACTCGTTTCACATTGCACTGGATGCCGTTTACGCGGCATATGGATGCTCTGTGCAACGTTTGCACGAGATCGAAATTTGGGAACATCTCGCATCGTCGACGGAAGCCCCATAGAAAATACGAGAACAAAAATGACTAGCTCGGATGACTATAGAGAACTCGAATCCAAGTACTACATGCAGGTGGCGAACCGGATGCCGCCCGTGCTGGTGCGAGGCGAAGGCACCCGAGTTTTCGACAACGACGACAACAGCTATCTCGACTTCACCGCCGGATGGGCCGTGCTGAACCTTGGTCACAATCACCCGGCAGTTACCGAGGCGATTCGCGATCAGGCGGGCAAGATCCTGCAGATGTCGAACCTGTTCTACACCACGCCCCAGCTGTCGCTGGCGAAGATCATTGTCGACAATTCGGCGGTCGATCGCGTCTTTTTCTGCAACTCGGGCACAGAAGCCAACGAGGGCGCCTGCAAGGTCGCCCGCAAGTGGGGCAAAATCAAGCTCGACGGGGCCTACGAGATCATCACGGCCCTCGATTCCTTCCATGGACGCACCCAGGCGATGATGGCCGCGACCGGGCAACCGGCGTACCAGGAAAACTGGAAGCCCCTGATGCCCGGATTCGTGAACGTTCCTTACAACGACGTGGAAGCAATTAAAGGCGCATACGTCGAAGGCAGGACCTGTGCCGTGCTGCTTGAACCCGTACAGGGCGAGGGCGGTGTGAACATTCCGAGCGCCAACTACCTGAAGGACGTCATGGACTTTTGCCACGAGAAGAACATCCTGTTCATGCTCGACGAGGTCCAGACCGGCATGGGTCGAATCGGGACATTGTTCGGCTACCAGCAGTTCCCCGGTGTTGAACCCGATGTCATGACGCTGGCGAAGGCCCTCGGTGCGGGTGCGCCGCTGGGCGCGTTCACTACCAAGGAGTTCTGCTCGGTGCTTGAGCCGGGCGACCACGGTTCGACGTTTGGTGGCAATGCCCTGACGACGGCCGCCGGTTCGGCCGCAGCGAAAGTGATCGTCGACGAAAACATCCCGGAGCTGGCAGAACAAACGGGCGCTTACTTCCGGGGCAAGCTAAAGGCCCTCGCCGAAAAGTACGAGTTCATCGAGGAAGTTCGCGGTATGGGCCTGCTGATCGCCGTCGAGATGTCGAAAGAGATCGCGGGAGTGACCGTGGCGAAGTGCCTTGAAGCAGGGCTGCTGCTGAACGCGGTCCGGCCAAACATGCTCCGCTTCATGCCCCCCCTCAACGTAACCCGAGACGAAATCGACGAGGCAGTAGCCATTGTCGATAAGGTCCTCGAAGAGACGGGTGCGTAGGTCTGGCACCGTGTATGCGGTTCAAGTTTGTCCCATACAGTCCGCCAGCTAACAGCACTGGTCGATTATTCGACCGGGGCTGTTCCGTTTCCGGCATCGAGCAGAAGCGACCGAAGCCGGTTGGTGCTCCATCTCAAACCCCAAGAAAGCACTGACCACGAAAAGATCTAGGGCGAAAATCTCAGGATGAACCAGATCTGAATACGTAGTACGATGCGTCTTCATCGACATACGAACACCGGAAGAGGTTCAACGTGCAGACACGCGAGTACGGCAATACCGGTCAGCAGCTTTCGATAGTGGCGTTTGCCGGCATCGTCGTAAAAGACGAAACGGCCGCGAACTCCGCCCGATATGTTTCGTGGGCAATCGACCAGGGCATCAATTACTTCGATGTCGCTCCCGGCTACGGAAACGCCCAGAACATGCTCGGACCAGCTCTTGAGTCGTATCGAAACGACGTGTTTCTGGCCTGCAAGACCAACAAGCGCGACGCATCAGCGGCAAGGGCAGAACTTGAAGAATCGCTGAGCCTGTTACGCACCGATCACTTCGATCTCTACCAGTTGCACGCCATGACGACCCGGGAAGACCTTGAAGTGGCGACCGGGCCCGGCGGGGCGCTGGAAGCCTTCTCAAAAGCCCGCGACGAAGGCCTGGTGCGGCATCTCGGGTTCTCGGCCCATTCGGCCGAAGTTGCGGTCGAGCTGATGAACCGTTTTGAGTTCGATTCCGTGCTGTTCCCGGTCAATTTCACCACCTGGTTCGAGTCGGGTTTCGGTCCCCAGATCATGGACGAGGCCGAAAAGCGCGGCGTGGCGCGACTGGCTCTCAAAGGAGCAGCCCATCACGCCCTGGAGGACCGGAACGACCGGGTCCGCGAGAAGTGCTGGTACGCACCGATCGAAGACCGTGAGTTACTGAAGCTGGCGCTGAGGTGGACGCTTTCGCTGCCCGTCACCGCGGCGATACCACCGGGTGATCCGGAACTGTGGCAAATGGCTGTCGAAGTGGCCCAGGACTTCACTCCGATCACACCGGGTGAAGAACAGTACCTGCGGGAAAACGCTCGTGGCAGGAAGCCGTTGTTCGAGCTCGCCAGCGCCTAGACGAAAATGAAGGCACCGTGTCAGGCGGCACCAACTGCTGTTACGAGGACCGTCGTCCCGCGATAGTCTGCATGCTGCAAAGAGGCGGTGCTCACGACCGACGGGTGTCGCGTGCTTTCTCGCAACGATGGTCGATAATCGGCACCGGCCGCTTATACCGCGGTATTTTTTGCCAGAATAAGTCTAAATACTGGCGGTCTGGTTCGTAATCATGGTAGGTTTGGCGCATTCGGCGCGGGTCTCCGGAACGGCCCGCAGTCTGGATACCGCGCAGTGCCGGAGACCGCAGCGGCTCTGAATATGGAGACCGACCCTGAACCTCTCGTTTTTCAACGACCCCGGTGCCGATGATGTCTCGTTGTTCGGCGGAAAAGCCGCGAGTCTCGCAAGGCTTGGCGCAGCGGGTCGGATACCGCGCGGATTCAGCATTTCGGTCGAGTGCTACAGCAGGTGGGTCGACGGCGGAAGCGAACAGATGCCTCGTGAGATAGTCGCGGAAATCGGACAGGCGTACGAAGTACTCGAACGTACGTGCGCAGTCATCGATGTGCCGGTCGCGGTGCGATCTTCAGCCGTGGACGAAGATGGTATCGGTGAGTCGTTCGCGGGCCTGCACGATACGTTCTTGAACGTCATTGGAGCAGATCCGGTCATCGAGGCAGTCATCAAATGCTGGCGCTCGCTGGGCAACCAACACGCAATCGATTACCGAGTGGCAAATGGGCTCGAAGTCGAGAAGGCCCGGATGGGTGTCGTGGTCCAGCAACTCGTATTTGTCGATGTTTCCGCAGTTGCGTTCTCTGCGAACCCGATCAACGGCAACCGGGATGAAATCGTTATCAACGCCAACTTCGGACTCGGCGAGGCGGTCGTCAGCGGGCTCACCACACCAGATTCCATCGTTATTAAACGAAGTGACTTTTCTCAGCAGTCGTTGACGATCGGCGCGAAAGAAATCATGACCGTAAGGACTGAAAACGGCACCAGCGAAAAACCGGTGCCGAGAATCATGCGGGACATGCCGGTTCTTTCTGAGGATCAGGCAACCGAAATCGCAGAATTGGTCGTGAAACTGGAAGACCACAGTGGACGGCCCGTGGATGTCGAACTGGCTATCCACGATTCTCAACTTTTCCTCCTGCAATGCAGGCCTATCACAACATTAAGTAAGTAAATCGATCGTGTGTCTGGAACGCCCGAAACAAACGTAACGCTCAAAACACTCGCATGAAGGATTAACCAGAAATGGCAGAACATCACCCCGAACCGAAACCGATCCCAACGCCGGATAATTTTCCGATCACCTGGGACGACCCGGCAGACGCACACCTGCCCCTCAACCAGGACAGGCAATCACGCTCCGTCACCTCTAACACCACTGTCGGGCTGGCTGGCCGTTGAACACTGGGGCCCCGGCTCCTCGGCGGGGCTGGCCGCAATCGGTCAACCGCTGAAGCTTCAGATCCGGCGGATCAACACCTACTACTACCTCTCCGTCACGCCAGCATTCCCGCCCGAGCAAATGGAAGAAGCGGGGCACAAAGCCGAAGAAGCTCTAAAGGCACTAATGCCTGTCTACGGCGAACGTTGGCGCGATGAGTGGTTGCCAGAAGTTCAATCGCACCACAATAAGTGGAACGCTTTCGACCTCGCAGACGCCTCCGACTTCGAGCTTATCGACCATTTAGACTGGACCCTCGAAACATTCCGCCGCTTTTGGGACATCCACTTCCAGCTAATGGTCCCTGCACTCGTCGGCCCCAGCATGCTGCTCGATCTGTACAACGATCTCATTGAAGATGCTGGCCCGATGGACGCCTACAAGCTCACCCAGGGATTCGACAATACCAGCCTGCGCGCCGGCGAAGATCTCTGGAAATTAAGCCAGGTAGCCACTGCGTCTGAAGAGGTAAGGAACATCCTCGAAAATACCGGGACTGATCAGGTAATGGCCGCACTGGAAGGTTCTGAAGAAGGAAGACATTTCGTCGCCGAAATCGATAAATATGCTCAAATGTGGGGCCTGCGCTCCGATACCGTAATCGAAATCGCCGACCCGAGCTGGGTTGAAGATCCAACCATCGTCATCAACTACTTGAAAGCATATTTAGCGGGCGACGCCGCTGATCCAAGAGAGCGTTGGAACGAAATTGTGGCCGAGCGTGAACGCCTGGTCGCCGAAGCCCAATCCCGAATTTCTACCTACCCCGAGCCTGTAAAACAGCAGTTCAACGGAATGCTCCACGCCGGACAGGATGGACACCGGCTCCAGGAAGATCACAACTGGTGGATTGACCAACAGGGGAACCACCAGGTGCGCCAGGTCTACCTCGAATTCGGAAACCGCCTCGCTTCAACGGGCGCAATTCCCACCCGAGACGACGTATTCATGCTGACTGGCGACGAAATCATGGAAACCGCCAAATCCGGATTCCGTGGCGACTTTCAGGCCGTCATCGCCGAACGAACCGCCGAAATGGAAAAATGGGAGAAGATTCCGGCAGCACCCAGAATCGGAACCGACTACGGACCGCCACCCGACAACCCGGTCACACGCGCTCTCGGACGGTTCTTTGGCTGGGGCCCGGTAGCTGCAAGAGACGATTCGTCCGACATGCTGCAGGGAACCCCGGGATCAACCGGCAAAGTAACCGGGACAGCACGGGTGATCATCAAGCTCAGCGACGCCGGTCGACTCAAAAATGGCGACATCCTGGTCACCGCAACTATATCCCCACCGTGGACCCCACTATTCGCCACAGCCGCCGGAATCGTTACCGACACCGGTGGAGCTCTCAGCCACTGCGCCATCGTAGCTCGTGAATACGCCATCCCGGCCGCAGTAGGCACAATGCGCGCCACCCAGCTAATCAAAGACGGCGACCAGATCGAAGTCGACGGTGACGCCGGAACGGTGCGTATCCTGTAGTCGAGGGGCTCTGTTATTAGGGTTAGTCCGCTGCGGGGCGTGCAATTAGCCATCCGAACATAGAATCGAGCGAAGTTAGCGGCGGCGAGCGAAACCTGCTCGTCGCTGTCGCGCTGGGAGCAATCCTGGCTCCTCTGAACTCGACCATGATTGCTGTCGCACTGCCGGGAATCGTCGCCGACTTCGGCGGCAGCCTGGCTTCGGCCACCTGGCTCGTCACGGCGTACCTGATCGTAATGGCGTCTGTCCAGCCGCTCGCGGGAAAAATCGGTGACGGCATCGGCAGGCGAAAACTGATCCTGGGCAGCCTCGTGTTGTTTCTCGCAGTCTCGACCGGGGCCGCACTGGCACCCAACATCTGGGTATTGCTGGCTTTCAGGGTTGGGCAGGCGCTTGCCATATCGGTCGTGCTTTCAAACAGTTTTGCCGTCTTGAGGCAGGTCGTTCCGGCAAGTCGACGCGGCAGGACGTTTGGCATTATCGAGGGGGGTAACGGGCCTTTCGGCAGCGGCCGGTCCGCTCGTTGGCGGGCTGCTGATCACCGTGACCGACTGGAGAGCGATCTTTTTCGTCAACATTCCCGTCGTTTTGCTGGCGCTGATATTTGCTTGGCGATCGCTCCCACGTGATTCCAGGCGAGCCGAATGGCGGGAATTCGACTACATAGGTGCCGCACTGTTACCGGCTTCTCTTGTTTCAGTTGCAGTATTTTTCCTGCTGCTGGCACGCGGCGGGGAGCCGTTGCAATACGTACCGGTTGCGATCGGCGCCATCGCTCTGTCGGCGTTGCTGCTCAAAATTGAACTTGCTCACCCCGACCCTGTAATTCAGCCAAGGCTCTTCAAGGTGCGTGGCTTTGCGGCCCCGAGCCTGGGCGTGGGGACAAGTAATCTTGCAATGTATTCGCTGCTGCTCGTCATTCCGCTGATGCTGGTAGCGCGCGGCAACTTCAGCCCGCTCGAGATCGGCCTGATCCTCACATCGTTGACAGTCGGCGCCGCACTGTTGAGTCCGATCGGCGGCCGGATGGCCGATCGGTTTGGCCGCAGGAAACCGGTAGTTGCAGTCCTGCTGATCACTGCACTGGCAACGCTGATTCCGGCTATTTCAGGATCAGAGGTAGGAGTTGTGCCGCTGATATTCGGACTGGGCATCGTTGGTCTTGGACTCGGGCTTTCGAACGCTGGCATGAGAACGAGCGCGCTCGAATCCGTCCCCGTTCGTGATGCGGGATCCGGTGCTGGTACATATTCAACGAGCCGTTATCTCGGCTCGATCATTGGTTCAGCAATGCTCGCCGGGCTTATCGGGATCGACAGGTCGAATACCGACGGCATCGGTCTTGTCTTCATAGTTGTTGCTGCAGCTGCTTTTGCTGCAGTAGTCGCGGTGTCCTTTATGGAAGCTCGCCCCGGTACGCAGGACTGAGTCCCGATCACCGGTACAGGGTAAGTCGTCGTCAGAGCTTGACAATAAGAATTAATCTTCCTGATTTTTTTGAGATGAGAAGAAAGGGCGCTCAGATCCCGTTGGAATTGTCGATCCTGGCTGGGTGCCTCGATCTCAAAACGCATGGTGCTGAAGAGGTTCACGGCTTGCTGGTCGCAAAACAGATCGGCGACCGCGCTGGTGCGAAGATGCTCATACGTTCCGCACGAATACACGCGCCCGTGATGACATTCGTCGCTTCTGGCGAGAGAATAGTCAGGTTGCACCACACTGCAACTACGCAGGCGCGCTCCTCATTTAGAAAGAATCGAACCTGGAAATGGCAAGGGAAAAGTGCGTCCTCGCTTACAGCGGGGGCATGGACTCGACAATCTCGGCAGTCTGGATCCGGGAACAGTACGACATGGACGTCGTAACGCTCACCGTAGATCTTGGCGCAGGTCCTGAGCTCGTTGGAGTAAAAGAACGGGCCGCACAGGCAGGCGCCATCGAATCGCTGGTCTGGGACGTCAAAGACGAGTTCGTAAACGAATATGTATTCCCGGGCCTCAAGGCCGGTGCGATGTACGAAGGCGTCTATGCGCTATCGACCGCGCTTGGCCGCCCGCTAATGGCGAAGAAACTGGTTGAGGCCGCCCGGCAGGCCGGCGCATCCGCAGTTGCTCACGGCTGCACCGGCAAGGGCAACGACCAGGTGCGCTTCGACTCTGGAATCATGACGCTCTCGGCCCACGGCGATCCGCTCCGCATCATCGCACCTGCTCGCGAATGGGGCATGACCCGGGACGAGGAAAAGTTGTACGCAGCGAAGGCCGGTCTTGAACTTCGCGAAGTCGGCAGCGACCAGCGTGTCTACTCGATCGACCGCAACCTGTGGGGGCAGGCGATCGAGGGCGAAGACCTCGAAGACACATGGGTCGAGCCGCCAGAGGATGCCTACTCGTGGACGAAGCCGATTGCCGACACCCCCGATAAGCCAGTAGAAGTAACGATCGGATTCGAGAAGGGGATACCCGTTTCGATCGACGGCAAGGCCTTGTCTGGGGTGGAGCTGATCGAAATTCTGAACGCAATGGCCGGCGAGCACGGAGTTGGCCGCATCGACCACATCGAGAACCGCCTCGTCGGCATCAAGTCGCGCGAGGTGTACGAAACTCCTGCCGCCACTGTGCTGCACACCGCGATCAGGGCGCTCGAGACCGCAACGATGTCGCGCGAGCAGCAGCGGGTGAAGGCGAATCTTTCGCAGATCTACTCCGACATGGTCTACGACGGCCGCTGGTTTACCGAGCTTCGCACTAATATCGCGGCGTTCATGGACAGCGCCCATGAGTTCTCGACGGGCGATGTGCGCCTGCGCCTCCACAAGGGGTCGTGCGTGGTTGTTGGCCGTCGCTCACCGTACTCGCTGTACGATTTCGATCTGGCGACCTATTCGACGACCGACTCGTTCGATCACGAATCGGCGACCGGGTTTATCGACATCTACTCGCTTTCAGCCCGAACCCAGGCCCGAATACAGACCAACCGAGAGGCCCGCTGAGTTTCCGTTTCCGGCCCTTGGATCGACGACAGCCGACCGCAGAATTCCCTCTCCCCGGGGAGAAGGTCAGGTTGAGGGGAATGCTTCGATAAGCGAGTTGAAGCCATCGAAAGCGTATCCCTGGCAGCGCGTCTTTCCCGCCAGTAGAGATAATGTTGCACGGTACACGCCCATAAATCGCTGATCGTGCATGATCACGAACCAAATCCAATGACCGACCAAAATCAAGGCGACAACACAAATAAAAACCCCGCCGCCGCTGCCCGCGGTAGCGAGCTCGCGAGCGATTTCACCGTTTCGGTCCACTACGACAGACGGCTGTATCACGAAGATATTGCAGGGTCGGTCGCGCACGCCCGCATGCTGGGCCGCCAGGGCATCATCCCGGCAGATGACGTCGACAAGATCGTCGACGGCCTCGGCAAGATCATGACCGAGATCGAGGCGGGTGAATTCGAATGGGACCCTTCCCTCGAAGATATCCACATGAACGTGGAATCGCGCCTTTTTGAGCTGATAGGCGATGCGGCAGGCAGGCTCCACACCGCCCGCTCGCGCAACGACCAGGTCGCTACCGACACCCGCCTGTGGACCGATACGGCATGCAGCCGGGCGTTCGAGGCTGCCGTTTCACTCCAGACCGCGCTGGTCGAACTCGCCGAAAAACATATCGACACAATCGTCCCCGGCTACACCCACATGCAGCGCGGACAGCCGGTGTTACTGGCCCACCACCTGATGGCCTACTTCGAGATGTTCGACCGCGACGCCACCCGCTTTGCACAGGCAGCCGAATCGGCCGACGTGATGCCGCTTGGCTCCGGTGCGATGTCGGGTGTGCCGTACCCGATCGACCGCGAGTGGGTGGCCGACCAGCTCGACTTCGCCGAGATTTCGCGCAACTCGATGGACGCCGTTTCCGACCGCGACTTCATCGTCGAGTTCCTGACCGCGTCGTCGCTGGCCATGGCACACCTGTCGCGCCTTGCAGAAGAGTTGATTATCTGGTCGTCGGATGAGTTTGGTTTCATCAGCCTGACCGACGAGTTCACGTCGGGTTCCAGCATCATGCCGCAAAAGCGCAACCCCGACTTTGCCGAGTTGATCCGCGGAAAGACCGGCCGCGTCTACGGCTCGCTGATGGCCCTGCTGACCACAATCAAGG
>Ga0209554_1002078_pt1 | contig 14369 bp, 13 predicted proteins | sample MarorgKNORR_S2LV_5_FD_188221 | JGI IMG/M metagenome (GOLD analysis project Ga0209554, IMG submission 188221) | Marine microbial communities from the Southern Atlantic Ocean, analyzing organic carbon cycling - Bottom_A/KNORR_S2/LV (SPAdes) (version 2) | ecosystem: Environmental > Aquatic > Marine...
TGTTGATCGGGTAACGAAAGGCATCAAGATCACTATGCGGGGGAAATTATTTAAATCCATGTCTTCCGAGGTAGATCCAAGAGTATATCCACTTCTTGTCCAATTAGGTGGGATCATCAGGACATCTAAAATATTAAATGTCCATGACGATGAGGAATATGCAGTTTTATTGGACCTCATTGATAAGAGAGGCGCAATACTGAATGTGGAAGTCCGCTGTGAGGGGCATACAGATGATTTGAAACTGCCTAAAAAAGCTGCTTTTCCCAGCAATTGGGAATTATCATCTGCCAGGTCTTTAAATCTTGTAAGGTTATTAAGTACGTATGCTGCCATGCCTGAAAAACATTTTTCAGCCTTGGGCTATGGTAAATTTCGCCCGATTATAGATATAGAATCCTTGACGACATCTGCTAAAATAGCTGAAGCCCGAGCGACTAATCGTCGTGTTGAGATCTACCTTGACGCCTTTCTTAAAGTAAAAATGAATGGAGATATTTAATTCGTGAAATTTGGAATCTTAATTATAATTGTAACATTTTGTTTAGGACAGGATACAAAAATTTCCACGTCTGCTGATTTATCAACTCAACCCAACAGCGAATCGATTGTTGGTAGCTTAAAACCGGGAACTTCTGTCAGGAAACTGAAACTCGATCCATCAGGGGAATTTGTAAAAATAGCAATCGAAGTTTTTGTCCCTGTCAGTACATTAGAAGATCCAACTGTCTCACTCCCAGTGGGTTCTACACAAATTGCAGATGGTGTAAAATTTAAAGTTGTTAGTGCTAAACAAGCCGGGAAACAGGTTAAAGTACAAGTCCAGATTACCAATACCCAACCCAAGGCATTTGATTTTATGGCACTAACGCTGATGAAGATTTCAGCATCTGGAAACAATCCGGGCGAATTAAACCCATTTGAGGGCAATAACACAGTATCTTTTGGCATCAAGAAGGGGAAATCAATTACTTCTAATCTTGTTTTTGATTTTAAAAAACCACCGAATAATGTGGAATTGGTTTGCATCTCTAAAATGAAAAATAATGAAAAAGTATATTTTCAGTTAGGGTTTTAATCCTTTGGTTTCTTCCCCGAGATAACCTTAAAAACCTTTTCTCCTGGTTTTGCCATTCTGAATCGTTCCCGGGCAAGTTTTTCAATATAGTCTAAATCATTTTCAAGCCGGTTTTTTTTCGCGATTAATTCTTCTCGGCTTTCGCGTAACTGTGTAATATGAGCCTGAACCTGTTTCCGTTCACTCTTTAGTTTGTAGAGTTGAAACAATCCATGATCCCCGAAAATAAAAATGATTAAAAGGACAATACCGATCAAAAATAAAACACCACGAACAAACTGACGCTGGGACTGAGCTACCTGTTGTCTTATAGCACGTGGCCGGCGGTGACGTTTCATTTTTGAATAACGGGTCATGACGATTTGCCCAAAACCCCCATTCCTGCTAAGGATGCAGATGACCCCAACTCTTCTTCGATCCTTAATAATTGATTATATTTACAAATTCGATCTGTACGTGATGCTGATCCGGTTTTAATTTGCCCCATTCCCATGGCAACAGACAGGTCAGCAATGGTTGTATCCTCAGTTTCACCTGAACGATGTGATATAACCACACCGTAGCCTGCATTTTTAGCCATTTCCACCGCTTGGATCGTTTCGGTCACAGTCCCGATCTGGTTCAATTTAATTAAGATAGAATTCATACTGTTTTCATCAATGGCACGTTGAAGCCGGGTCATGTTGGTGACGGTCAGGTCATCGCCAACGATCTGGATCTTTGTGCCTAATTCTGCTGTAAGGTGCTGCCATCCTGCCCAATCATCCTCGTGTAGCCCATCCTCAATAGAGACGATCGGATATTTATTCACAAGGGAACCGAAGTACTCTACCATTTCTTCAGATGATAATAAGCGTCCTTCCGATTCAAGGTTATATTTCCCATTTTCATATAATTCGCTCGCTGCCACATCCAGCGCGAGATAGATATCTTTGCCCGATCTATATCCCGCTTTTTCGATAGCTTCCAGGATCATTTCTACCGCTGCTTCGTTAGAGGACAGATTAGGTGCAAATCCTCCTTCATCCCCTACAGCGGTATTCATTCCCTTGGATTTTAATACAGACTTCAGATGATGAAAAATTTCCGTTCCCATTCTTAATGCTTCAGAAAATGTACGGGCACCAAATGGAAAAACCATAAATTCTTGGATATCGACCGTATTGTCCGCATGGGTACCACCATTCAGGATATTCATCATTGGAACCGGAAGTATCTTGGCAGAATCACCTCCTAAATAATGATAAAGCGGCCGGCCTGTGACTATAGCACCCGTATGAGCCGCGGCCATAGAGACACCTAAAATAGCATTTGCCCCGAGATTAGATTTGTTCTCTGTTCCGTCTAGATCGATCATTAGTTGATCGATCTCACCCTGTTTGGTAACATCCATCCCTCTCAATGCATCAGCAATAGATGTATTGATATGGTTTAATGCATTTTGAACGCCCCGCCCTAAATAACGATTTGGAATTTTATCTCGTAGTTCAATTGCTTCGTGATCACCCGTTGAGGCACCGGAAGGCACTGCCGCCCGCCCCATGATTCCATTTTGTAAAATGATATCAACTTCAACCGTTGGGTTGCCGCGGGAATCCAAAATTTCCCTGGCATGAATTTTTTCAATAGCAGAATTCAATAATATCTCCTGTAAATTAGCCAATCAAATTAGATTTGTCGGCAAACACCATTCAATAGTAATAACAAGAAATTAATTACCCGGAACATCCTGACTTGTTTGCCATTAAAATGACTTTATGTTCAAATTCAATCGATATACAAATAATGATAAAATCCAATGGGATGAATTTGTGCCAACTGGGAACAATGGCACCCTTTTTCATTTAAGGGAATTCCTCAACTATCATCCAGATGGCCGATTTCAAGACCACAGCCTTTTGGTAGAAAAAAAAAGGAAATTATTTTCTGTTTTCCCCGCCGCAGTTAAAAATGTTAATGGTAAAAAGTATTTAGTGTCCCACCCCGGTGCATCAGTCGGCTCTTTTGTACTGCCAGAAAATCTTTCCATTGCAGATGCCATGTCTCTTGCAGAAACCCTTGTCATTTATGCAAAGGAAAATGAGTTTGACGGTATTCGTATCACTCTGCCGCCAACATTGTACCAGAGACGATTATCCAATTACATGGATTTTGCCCTTTTAAAGCAGGGATTCAATTACAAGACAAGAGATATTACAAGTATACTTTTTTTAGAGGAATCCATCGAAAAGAACCTTGAAAAATTCCGGTCTTCCCACCGTCGTGCTGTAAGAAACGCCCGGGAAAAAGGAGTCGCGGTTCACCCGTCCGAGGATTATGAATCGTTTTATAAGATCCTCGAAAGAAATCTCAGGTTGCGTCACGGGGTTTTGCCAACGCACACTCTTTCTGAACTAAAAGATATCAAAAGTAGATTCCCAGGAAGGGTTAACTTATTTGGTGCCTTTATTGATGGTAAAATGGTAGCAGGTGTCGTGAATTTTTCAGCAAATGATCATGTGGTTTTAGCTTTTTATATCAGCCATGATGAAACTTTTCAGGAGTACCGTGCAGTCAACCTTTTATTTTATTCTATATTTGATTGGGCGATTCAGCACAAGTTTAAGATTTATGATTTTGGCACTTTTACTGTAAATGAAGAACCGAATTTTGGTCTTGGAAGGTTCAAGGAAAACTTTGGCGCTAGCGGGATTTTTCGCGATACAGTTGAACTGAATCTGAGTTAATTCATGTCAATTAGAAAACTGGGGAAACAATCTCTCATTTATGGTTTCGGCCATGTTTTGGCTCGGTTGGTTACATTCCTTTTATTGCCGCTATACACGAATGTTTTTACAGCAAGGGAATATGGTATTGTGGCACTATTTTATACATTTCTTTCCTTCATGAATGTGATCATGCGATATGGGCTAGGTGCAGCTTTCTTAAAATTTTATGTTTCCGCCGACAATAGCGAAAAGAATGCTATTTTCACAAATGTTATAATGTCACTATTTATTACCGGGATTCCGTTCTTTTTGGTATGGCATGGATGTCGCAATTTTTTATCACCCATCATTCTCGGGGTCCATGAACCATCCTTTATATCCATCATGGGAATTATTATTGTTCTGGACACAATTTGGTCAATTCCTCTTTTAGGTTTCAGGGCAGAAAACCGCCCTGGAACATTTATCATATTCAGTTTACTGAATGTTGGAATTACAATTGGATTGAATTTGTTTCTTATTTTACAAATGAATATGGGAATCGATGCAATTTTCCTGAGTAACCTTTTTGCTTCTCTCGTCATTTTTTTATTAAGCCTGCCTTTCATCTATCAACGATTCGAATTTGTTTTGCTTTCCAAGGAACGGTGGAAATCAATTTTGACATTTGCTCTGCCGTTTTTACCCGCAGGATTATTTTCAATGGCAATGGAAGTTGCAGATCGATATATCCTGAAATTATTAACGGACCTTTCTACGGTAGGTATCTACAATGCTGGTTATAAGGTTGGGATGCTTATGATGCTTGCCGTCACGGCTTTTAATTTTGGATGGCAACCGTTTTTCCTTGAACAGGGAAGAGAGTCAGATCAGGAAGAAATGTTCGGCAAGATCACAACATTTGTTTTGGCCGGACTTGGGTTTATCTGGCTCATGCTTTTGCTATGGGCTGATGATCTAATCCAATTAAAGATAATGGGATATTCATTTTTTGGAGAAGAATTTCAGCAGTCATTGCCTATTGTTCCATGGATCGCATTGGGGTATCTGTTTTATGGATTTTATGTTCTGCAGACCCCCGGAATTTTTCTCAAGGATCGACCCGGGATTGCGGCCTGGACACGATTAATTGGGGCGGCATCAAATATCCTACTTTGCTTTTTATTGATTCCACTTTACGGTGCACTGGGTGCGGCTATGGCAACCTGTCTTGCATTTTTCATCATGTTTTTAGCAATGTATTGGTGGAATACAAAATTGTATCCTATTCAACTGGAATGGAAAAAATTATGTTTCATTACTGTTTTTCTCATAGGCGGGTTTCTTGTTTCAAATACAGCTAATGATAATCAATTTACCAATATTCTGATTACAGGACTTTACCCCATCGGCCTAATTGGATTCAATGTGATCAGGTTTGATCTTCTTAAGGAATGGGCATCCAGGTTATTATGAAAAATTTGAAACCAAATTTTTTTATTGTTGGAGCGCCAAAATGTGGTACAACATCCCTATCTGTATATTTATCCCAACATCCAGAAATATTAATATCTGATCCAAAGGAACCTCATCACTTTAGTACAGACATTGAAAATGGCGGGATCAGAGATCTCTCAAAATACCTGACTTGTTTTACAAATAAAAATAATCCCAAAGCAATCGGTGATGCATCGACACTTTACCTATATTCTAAAGTCGCTATTAGTAATATCCTGGAATTCAATAAAGATGCAAAATTTATTGTTATGCTGAGAAATCCCCTGGAAGTTGCCTTCTCTTTTCACCAGCTTGCATTGAAAGTATTCAGTGAGACGGAAACCAATTTTGAAAAGGCTTGGCATTTACAGGAAGATCGGGCAACGGGTAATAATGTGCCAAATGGTTGCCCGGACTTTAAATTACTCTTATACGGCGAGATTGCAAAATTTGGATTTCAAGTTGAAAGGTCATTATCTAAAATTAATAGAGAAAGAGTGCACTTTATTTACTTTGAAGATTTTGTAAAAAATACAGACCGCGTTTTTCAAAATGTATTATCATTTTTAAATGTAAGCCCCAGGGGTCAAATTATTTATCATGTTCATAATCAAACGAGGCGGATTAAATACCCGCATTTCACAAAAATGGTAAACATCGCAATTGGGGTAAAAAAAGCTTTGGGGATCAAATCTGCATTTGGGATAGCCGATAGAGTTCATCAAAAAAATATTGCAGATGGCTCCCCAGATCAATTAAAAACATCAACCCTAGGGGTAATGGCAGATTATTTTGAGGATGATATTCAAATCTTATCTACATTACTTAAAAAAGATTTTTCTAAATGGAGTTCAATTAAATGAATAAGTTTAAGAAATTATTCCTTTTATTTTCAATTTCTTTCTGGCGACAGGTTTATTTATTGATCGCTTCTTTTTTAACTGGAAATGTTTTTGCTAAAACTACTTTGGGGCGGTTTGGAAATAATACTGATATTGGCCCCACGGTTAGATTTGGGAATTATCCCCAAAATATATTTATTGGCAATCATTGCAGTTTGGGAGTTGAAAACCATATTTATTCGGGTCCAAATTCTAAAATAATAATTGGTGATGGTACAATGATCGGTCCTTTTGTTTTTATGACTACAGAACCATTTTCCATGACAAAAGAAAATCCAAATAGTGCACATTCTGGCCATGAAGGCGATATAATCATAGGAGAGAATGTCAGAATTGGAACCCATTCTATATTACTCCCCGGTATTAAAATTGGCGACGGTGCTTCTATTGGAGCAGGGAGCGTAGTGACAAAAGATATTCCGGAAAAAACCATCTATGCTGGCAACCCCGCTAAATTGATTAAACAAATCTCGTGATACCCTCACTTCGGGAATTTCCGTTCCCATATCATTGCGCCCTTGCGATTTCCAGTGATATTGATAATGCATCATCACATAAATCTTTTATAGCGGTCATGGATTACCTTAACAGCGAATCTGATACAGTTTTTGGAGCAGGGCTTGGACTGGAGGTGGGCAATAGTTTTTGGTTCTTTAATAGTACTGATAATCATCAACTGACTTATTTTAATGGGTTAACTACCCAATTATCGGTTTTTGCTCCAGTCATTCAGGAATTATGGGAATCGGGCCATATGGATACCCTGCATTCTTGGGGAAATTTTGACAAAGGTGGGTTTACCCGATCCTTAGCGGAACAGGGATTGAACGAACTTCAAAAGATGGGTGCGAAAATACCAGTATGGATCAATCATGGTGTTGGGTTGAATCATCAAAAAGTGGGTGACTATCCAAATATGTTTGGGGATGAACTGTCTCATAAAGCATATCATCTTGATCTAGCCATCGAGGCAGGTTGTGAATATTATTGGACAGGCAAAGTAACACATGTCATCGGTCAGGATTCGCAACCAACTTTGTCTGTTCAATCAAAGTTAATGATACAATGGCTGATGAAACGGACAAGGTATAGGAACGTTGTTGATCCGATCTATAATGATGGTAATCAATTATTCTTTCCAATTCAATTTCGTGATAATACTAAATCTTGGGAGTTTATTCGATTTATGAATGCCTGGGGTAGAGAACAAGTATTGGATATCAATGATTTGGCGACACAACTCTCACCCGGTATGATTGATCAATTGATCAAGAATCGAGGATTTATGATATTATATACTCATTTTAATGAACACGTGAACATGGATGGGCTTCCTCCGGCCTTAATAAAAAATTTATCTTTTCTAAAAAAGAAGAATATTGAAGGACGTGTTTTTATGGCCACGACTTCGAGGTTACTTAAATACAAAGAGGTGCATAACCATTTAATTTTTAAAGTTGACTCTAATGATAAGGAGACAAATATTTACATCAATTCTATCCTGGATACCCCCATTGGAGCTAAAACTTTGGAAAAAGGCCAGTTAAGCGGTCTAACATTTTACGTGGAACACCCTCCAACAACCAAAATATGGTTTAAAGATACAGAGCTTGAATCGAAAATTAATCCACCAGATGAAACTGGCATACCTTCTGTGATGATCCCCTGGAAAAAGTTGCCCTATCCTCGATAATTTATGCGTTTGAAAATCCTATATATATCACCTGAAAACACTGTCGGGACACTTACTCTCTGGAAAAAAACACATGAGTCTCTCGGCAATGAATGTCGAACCGTTACATTTTTTAAGTCACCTAAGAAATTTGATGAAGATATTTGTCTAAACCTGCCTTTTAACTTTACCAAACCCTGGCTCGCCCGAATCCGTAATTTAATCTATAAACTGTATAGAGGTGATGAAGGGTATTTTAAACCCCGAAAAGGATTCCCGCCGGAATGGAAACCAGAAGGCTGGTTTGATGCTAAATTTTTAAAAATCAAAGATTGGTTGTGGCGACCCAGGGTCTTGGAGGCCATTCATAAGTATAAATTGTATGATTTTGATGTTATCCATTTTGAAAGTGGAATGGATTTTCTGAAAGATGAATTTTTTGTACGGGAACTTAAAGGTCTCAGGAAAAAAATAATTTGTCATTATCATGGCGAAGACCTGCGTGCCAGAGGGGTCATGCCTTATATAGATTCACTTTCAGATCTGAATTTGACAAATGAAGTAGATCTTCTTGAAATACATCCAAACATAGAATACCTTTTTTTACCCTTTGACACTGACCAGTTTATTCCAAAAACTGAGCTAAATCAAACAATTCGTATAGCCCATGCACCTACAAATCGGTTTTATAAAGGATCAGATCATGTCATATCTGTATGTGAGAAACTGGTATTAGAAACTGGCATCGAATTTGACTTAATTGAGAATGTGCCTCATTCAGAAGCACTAAAAAGAAAACAAAAATCCGATATTTTTATTGACCAAATTGGGGACCGAGGCGGTTGGGGGTACGGTATGAATTCAGTTGAATCTCTTTCCATGGGTATCTGCACATTAACAGAAATAAATGAATCTTATCAAACCTTCATTCCAGGCCACCCCTTTGTAAATGTAAACCATGATACACTTGAGATAAAATTAAAGTCCTTAATTAATGACAGGTCTAAAATCACAAGTTTTGGTATGATTGCAAAGCAGTGGGTTGAAAAAAATCATAACATTAAACAAGTATCCCATAAGCTTTATAAATATTATCGAAAGATCGGGCTGCCGGTATGATAAGCGATATTTATAACCCAACCCATATTTTTTGGGCTCGTATTGTAAGTGCTTTTTTATATCCTGTTTACTATATTTTTAACTTATTTAGACGGTCCTATGATTTAAACAAGATTTCTTTCAAAACTATTCTTGTGACGGAGTATCATCGGATCGGGGATGTGATCTTAATCGCATCCGTTTTGCAATCCCTGAAGCAGAAATTTCCAGATTCAAAAATAATTTTATTGTGCCACCCATCTGCGGAAAAGTTGGCCATTGAATTAAACATAGCGGATGAGATTATTTCAGTCAAAGTGCCCTGGACACTTTGGGAGTGGTCTCCCTTAAAATGGGTAAGGGCTAGAGCCTTCGCAAAAAGTATTGGGAAGAGAGAGATTGATCTCACTATCGATTTTAAGGGGGATCTCAGGAATGGTTGGTTTTTATGGCATATCGGTGGAAAAATTAGTTTAGGGTATACTGCAACCGGGGGCTCCTATTTTTATACACACCCCAAATCATTTCCTTCTAAGATGCATCAAACAAATCGAGCAATGAATTTAATAGCTGTTCTGGGATGCAAACCCGTGAATGATAATAAAAAATTAAATTATAATGAAAATAGTGCGCTTGTTTTGCATCCCGGGGTGACGGATCCAAGACGAGCGTGGCCAGATAAAAATTGGATTAAATTGATTGAATTATTCTCGGTAAATGAAAAAGTGACCCTTGTAAAAACACCCGAAACAGAGCCATTAATTCAACAATTAAAACAGGGCGGATTAACTATTAAAATTTTTGAGGGAGACTTGATCACTTTTTTCAACTGGCTTAAAGAACAAAAGCTTCTAATCGGACCAGATTCAATGGCTGGGCATTTAGCTGCGTACCTTGATATTCCCGTTATATCCATTTTTGGTTCACAAGATCCAAATTGTACTGGGCCTCTCGGTAAATGGGTATCATATGTTACTCCGAAATCTTTATGTAGCCATAAAAGAGACCATTGGCGATTATGCAAAAAATGCATTGAATCCATTAAGCCAGAAATAGTTCATTCTAAAGTCGTTGAGTTGATTTCTCGAGTAGAAAACAGATAGTAAATAAAAATATTGCCAATATAGAGTTTGTTAGTAAATTTGCCTAATTAAAAGGGATTGACTCTGAAATCAACCACTGACAAAGGACAATCTATTAAAATGAACGGGGGCGGGTTGTTGCCGCCGTTTTGTTAAAAACCAAACCAAGGAGGTATCAGCATGGCTGATGTAAACTCAACCGTACAAAATGCAGCGTCTGGAATTATTGGCGTAACCAAAGCACTTATCGTGTTATTTGTTTTCGTTAATATTATCTATTCAACAGGGTTTGACCCTATTGGTGGAATAGTTGACCTGGTAAACACGTTTCTCGATGGTGGTTTTGCCGGTCTGCTTGCTCTGCTGGTTTTTCTCTCGTTTCTGGGATAATCACACAGGAATTTCATGGGGTCTTGGTTTACCTTGACCCCATGCCTGTCAACAGGAGGAAACTATGCTGAAAGGTGCATTGCAGACCGTAAACGAGTGGATTGAGCGGATTTCAGACTTACTTAAGTCTTTAGTCGTTGTAGGTATAATTGTAGGAATTTTGTTCGATGACTTTTTCGGAGTCATTGGCGGAATTGGCCGTGTAATGGCTCAATTCGGTGACGCAGGATTCGCAGGCATACTTGCACTGATGATACTCGTGATGTGGTACGAAAAGAAATAGCGCTTTTTTCAAAACCGCTAATGCGCCCCGGTTTTATCGGGGCGCAGTTGTTTTAGGGCTAGATGGCTAAAATCCCATCCCTCCGCCATATGGTTATTGCCATATTCATTCTTGGTATGGCTCTTTTTTCACCAAGGCATTTATATGCTGCTTTCGAATCGGACATATTATCTCCTCTACAAAATGCTGCAGGAGGATTTCCATTTTCCGTTTATGGTAACTCCTTAAGTGTATTATCTGACCCAACTATTTTATCTAGCGCCCAACCCATCTTTGGTGCAGGAGGCATCAGTCGAAAATTTGGATTAAAAAATTTAACAGAATCGGTGTTTGTCATAGGCGGGAATTATAAAGACTATGGGATTGGAGTGGGTGTATCAAAATTTGGGAATCTAGCTTACCATGAAACAATTTTATCAGTTTCTGGCACAAAAAATCTAAAAGAAATATTAATAGTCGGATTTTCATTTCAGTTTTATCAATTAGGCATTTTGAATTATGGCCAGGACACATCAATTGGTACCAAGTTAAGTGCAAGATATAAAATGAATTCACAGTTTGAAGCAATGATGTCTATTTTGAATGCAAACCGGCCTGTTATAGGGCAATCCAATGAAAAACTGCCACAGGTCATTTCAGGTGGATTATTGATGAAGCCATCCAGTGGAATCACAGGGCAAGTCTCTTTCATTCAGGATACAGAATTCCCCATCAGCACCCGATTTGGACTGATTTGGGAACCGGTCAGCCATATTAGTATCGCCATTGGGAAGGTACATCAACCAAATATTTTTACAACGGGTGGAATGATCACAACTAAAAATTTCCGCATTGAAATAGGATATCTTTCATATGCAAATCTGGGGCTTATTACTTACCAGACTGGCATTAGTTATTCTCGTATGCCATAGCTGGTGCTTTTCGCAATATGATATTATTGAGAATTTTGATCCAGAAAATTCGCTTCCAGAATCTGACCTTATTATTCTATCTACTGCAGGATCGATTTATCATAATTTAACACCTGAATCAGCTGTGCTCCTGTCACAGTTATCTTTCCTTACGGAGGAAGAAAATAATATTTTAGATCAAGTGATCCATGGTAATACTATTGAATTAACTCCAGATAGCAGGTTATTTACGCTCACTAAATCTCTTTGGTCACCCAGGCAAGATATCAAAATATCTGGTACGGTATTTCATCGGATCAATAAAGTGGATGATGTTCAATATAAGTGGTCAGGAGAATTCAATATAGGTCAATTTACTATGGGTGTTTTGGGAGAAAGAGACCCATACGAATCAAACATACTTGACTATAATTCGTTTTTTATCAGAACAAATTACAAGAATTTTGATTATACAATTGGCTCTTATCAAATGCTTGCAGGTCATGGGCTTGTGAGTTGGAGGCCCTTCCCAGTAAAGTCTGACTTTGGAACAACAAATTCTGCTTTTCGACAGGGCAGGGGTATTCAGCCATTCAGGTCCGGGCATGAATCGTGGGCTTATAGAGGATTAGGCTGGAACCAAATCTTTAATAAGGGTCAATTTTCAGGCGGAATATCTCATAGAAAAATTGACGGATCTATCGTTGATCATAAAATTAAAATGTCAGATCTTGGTCTTCATGTTTCTGACACCCAAATTAATAATCATGGGAACGTTTCAGAAACAATAGGTATTGGGGGGTGGGAATCAGATCTCAGAAATGGCAAAATAGGCATAATTATCGGGGGTGGTTCCTGGTACGATAAAAACGAAAATAAATTAATAAACCTGGTGTCATCATTTTATGGAAATTATAGGTATTCTGATTTGTCAATCTTTTCTGAGGTTGCGTTCACTTCCCAAAATAAAAAAGCAGTGATCTCAGGTGCAAAACTTAAAAAAGACTCATTTCAGTATGGGATAGTTCTCTGACATATAGATTTAAACTATTTTGCAATCCGGGATAATATGTTTAGAAACTGGAGTAATACTGCCCAAGGAGAATTTAGTTTTTTTCAAGAATTACGAATTAGAATTGGGTCTTCATACCTGAATATTTATTCTGATATATTTGAAAGATTATTAGGAGATGAGGGTGAATTTGAAAAAACAGGTAATAAAACTGGTATCAGCCTGATCATTAACCCTCGCCATCGATGGCAAGTTCGGACACAATTAAAATATCAGGAATCATCTTCAGATACATATGGGTTTGAAGGTAGTCATTTATCATCTGTCCCGGTTTCAACTTTTAAGACAACAATAAAATGGAGTAGAAACAGCAGTCACAATGTCCAATTCCAAATCCTGAAAAAGAGCACACAGGAAAACCTATCATCCAGTTGGGGCTTACAAGTAAGAAATCAATATGACTTCGGCGTATGGGTTATCAAGACCTTTTGGATGTCATCTGTCATAAATGAAAATAAAAAATTGTATTATTGGGATTTAACATTGCCCGGAGAAATGAGGACGAAAGTTTTTTCAGATTCTGGGCATTATTTGGGAATGGGTATCGGCTATAAACCAAGTACGTTAAGTATGATAAATTTTAGGGTATCTTCATCATGGAATGCATGGAACTTTAACGCTTTACCCATAGTAAGAGCCGCCATGCAAGTTAATCTATCTATCTGATACCAATTCATTGCTCCCACTTAAAGACTCAAGATAAATTAGCCCTAATGTTTTTCTACAGAATCATACAAATCCTATTATTCACAAACGCATTGTGGTCCGAAATTCATGTATTTAACAGAAGTTCGGGGGTTGAATATGAGATAAAAACTCTTTCGAACTCGAAAGTGCTATATTTGTCTGCAAAGGATCTTGCTAAATCCCTTTCTTCAAAATTGTATGAAAACAGGGATCGCAAAAAGCTTGTTCTATATATTGCAGGTCGAAGGATCAAAATATCAGGGAATACCAGTTTTGTGATGATTGATGATCAACCATATCAAATGCCGCAAATCGTTATTGTAGACCCAGAAGACCTATATGTTCCCGCTGAAGAGTTCCTGTCGATTTTAAAATCAACAGTCTTGCCAGGAATCAATTTTGACCGGAAAAAAGAATTTCTTGATATTGATATTGTCCGTTTCAACATCACTGGAATAGATATTGAAGAAAAATCTAATGGAACCATCATTCGATTGTCTACACGGAAACCATTTTCCGAACGAAATATAAGTTCATTCATCAATAAACACGGTTGGTATTATTTGACTGTTGCGGGTGCTATGGTTGATACAGTGTCAATAAGCGGCGGTATTACCCGAGGCGCTGTTCGGAGAATCGAATCTGATCAAATAGGTGAAACAGCTCAAATTGCTTTTAAATTAGGTTCTAAAATTATGAGTCATGATGTGTACCAAAATCCGGATTCTAATGAGATTGTCATAACACTTCGAACGCCTCGGAGGAAAATAGAGGAACGCATAGAAAAGGTGAAAGAGAGGCAACGATTAGACACGGTTGTATTGGATGCGGGGCATGGCGGAAAAGATCCAGGTTCCCAAGGAAAATATGGCACAAAGGAAAAGGATGTTGTACTGGATATCACCAAACGGATCGGGCGGCTTTTAGAAAAACACACAAGGATCAAAGTTGTTTATACACGAGATGAAGATGTATGGATGCCTCTGAGAAAACGGACCAAAATGGCGAATGATGCGGATGGAAAAATATTT
>Ga0209554_1002083_pt1 | contig 14334 bp, 9 predicted proteins | sample MarorgKNORR_S2LV_5_FD_188221 | JGI IMG/M metagenome (GOLD analysis project Ga0209554, IMG submission 188221) | Marine microbial communities from the Southern Atlantic Ocean, analyzing organic carbon cycling - Bottom_A/KNORR_S2/LV (SPAdes) (version 2) | ecosystem: Environmental > Aquatic > Marine...
TTTTAGGTTGTCAGCGTTCCGTTCAACAAGGCACAAGGAGGCCCGAATGTATTTGAAAAGCCTAAAGGCGATTGGCTTTAAGAGCTTCGCCGATAAAACCACGCTCAATTTCGAGCCCGGCATCACCGCTATCGTTGGCCCCAACGGCTGCGGCAAGTCCAACATTTCCGATGCCATCCGTTGGGTGCTCGGCGAGCAATCGGCCAAGGCATTGCGCGGCGGTGAGATGGCCGACGTGATTTTCAGCGGCACCGATGGCCCGCGCGGGCGCAAGGCCACGGGCATGGCCGAGGTGTCGCTTACCATCGGTGATGTCGATGAGGTGAACCTCAGCGCCGCCGGAGTGAGCTTGAACTTCAACGAAGTCACCGTCACCCGCCGTGTGTTTCGCGATGGCGGCAGTGAGTATTTTTTGAATGGCATCGGTTGCCGGTTGCGCGACGTCCAGCAACTCTTCATGGGAACCGGCGTCGGGCGCAATAGCTACAGCATCATGGCCCAGGGCCAAATTACTGACATCATCAATAGCCGCCCGGTGGACCGCCGCGCGGTGATTGAGGAAGCCGCCGGCATCACCAAGTTCAAGCAGCAGAAAAAAGAAGCACTCCGAAAGCTCGGTTACACGGAGCAAAATTTATTGCGGCTCAAAGACACCATTCGCGAAGTGAAACGCCAGATTGGTTCGCTTCAACGTCAGGCCGGCAAAGCGCGTCGTTACCAGAAAATCATGGACGAGCTCAAGCATCTTGAGACGCAGCTTGCACGCCACGAATTTGATGCCATCGATGCCGCCCTAAAATCCATCCGGGAAGAGTCCGGCCAAATTCGTGATGAATTGGAAAATCATTCCAGCGGAATCATCGAGGAGGAAGTCGCGCTCAAACGCTTGCGTGAATTGCTGGCCGACCTCGACCGCCAGGTCAACGCCGCGCAAACCAAGGGGCTGGAGCTGAAATCCGAAACCGATCGTCACGAAAACCGCATCCAGTTTAATGAGCAACGGATGGAGGAGTTAACCGCTCAACACACTGAAGCCGAGGCCGACATCACCGGCGCCCAGGAACGCCGCAAACAAGTGGACGCCGAATTGGAGGGCATCAATCAACAGCTCGGTAATTCCGCCCATTCTCTGGAGCGCGCCACTCAACACGTTGTCGAAAAACGAGGTGCGCTCGATTCCATCGACACCGCCATTCGCGCACGCCAATCCGATCAGCAACAAACCCAATCCGAATCCGGCGAACTGCAAAACCGCCTCAACCATACCCGCAACGAACTGACGGCGTTGGAATTGCAAAAGCAAGGCAACGCGGTTCGATTGGAAAAACTTTCCGCCGAGAAAATTCAACTGGAAGAAGAACGCGCCAAGTTGGAAGGCAGCCTTTCTGAATTTGAAAAACAAGTCGCCGGCGATTCGCTGCACGTGCAATCCCATCGCGGCACGGTGGAGGAACGTCAGGCGCGACTGGCGCAGTTGACCGATGAACTTAATTCCGCCGATGATGCGTTGGATGCTCAATTGCAAAGTCAGGCTGAAGCCAAGGCGCGGCGTGATGTGCTGCGGCAACTCATCGAAAACAAGGAAGGTTTCAGCGCGGGCGCGCAGGCGGTGCTCTCGCATTTTGATTCCGCGCTCGGCTCTTTGGCCGACCAAATCCGCGTGCCGGACGAACACGTCCGCGCGGTGGAAGCCGCCTTGGGCGCGAATCTGCAGCTCGTGCTCACCGATCAATCCGCGCACGCTAACGATATGCTCAGCCATCTCGCCAGCGGTGAGCAAGGCCGCGCAAGCATCGTGGCATTGGAGTTATTGAATGAACGCGGTGGCGCGATTCCGCCCAGTGATTTGCCCGCCGAAGGCACTCCCGCCTTGCGCGTGGTGGAAACGGATGAACGAAACCAGTCGCTGCTGCAAACTTTGCTGGGGCGCACGGTGATTGTCGACACGCTTGAAACGGCCACGCGATTGTGGCGCGCGAATCCGGGCCGGTTTGATTTTGTCACGCGCCAAGGCGAGTCGCTCAGTCAACAGGGAATTTACACTGGCGGACGCGGGCATTCCGGCAAGCAAGACCACACCTCCCTGCTTGCCCGGCGCAATCAGGTGGATGAGTTGGAACAACAACTTACTTCGCTGGGGCGTGAGATTGATGAGGCCAGTCGCCACAAGGGACAGTTGTTGGCAGAACAAACCGAGCTGCAGGCAAGCCTACAAAATGCGCGGGATGAATTGAGCGACCGCGAAGTGGCCGTGGCCACCTCGAAGGGGGAATTTAACGCGCTGCAAAATTCGCGACAGGTTTTGCATCAGAAAATTGAAACCGTGGTGTTCGAAGTGCGCAACCTCGTCGAGCAGGAAGAGGACGCGAAAGGCCGGGCGCAGGGATTAGGCGCGCGCATTCGCGAAATGGAAGAACGCGCGCGTGTATTTCAGGAGGCGCTCGACAGCCACGAGCAGTTCATTCACGAACAACGCGAGCGACGCGAGACAGCCATCGAGGAATTGACCGAGGCGAAGGTTGCGTTGTCCAAGGCCGAGGAACGCGAGAACTCACTGCTCGAGCGCAAGACGCCGATGGAGCAGCGGCTGGAGGAATTGCAGCGGACACTCGATCGCGCGCAACAATCACTGAGCGAAAGCGCAGAACGCAAAATTCAGTTTGAGGCGCAGAATGTGGAATCGCGCCGCGAGATGGATCGCTTGCGTATCGACCGCGAAACTGCCAGCGAGCAATCAGCGGAACTCACCCAGCAGCGCAACCAACAAGCCGCCGGGGCCGAGCGGCGCGAGATGGAACTTTCGGACAAGCGTAATTCGCTCACCGAATTGCAGGAGCGCAAGGGCGAGATTGAAGTGGAGCTGGCGGAGAAGCGGATGACGCAGGAACAGCTCGTGGAGCGTATCCGCGAAAAATATACCGTGAACCTGCACGAAGTGCGCGGCGAATGCGTGACCATCACAATCACCGACAACGGCCAAACCACCATCGAAACCGTCACTGCCGAAGAAATGGCAGGCGATGTGCCGCCCACGGACTGGGACGCGGTGAGTGAACAGGTTGGATCTTTGCAGGAAAAAATTGACGGGATGGGGCCGGTGAACTTGGTCGCGATTGATGAATACGAAGAAATTGAAGAACGCCACACTTTCCTGATTACGCAACACGACGACTTGGTGAACGCCAAGGCTGAATTACAGGAGGTCATTTCCCGCATCGACAAACAGTCGCGCGAAATGTTCACCGAGACCTTCGAGAAAGTGCGCGAGAATTTCCAAAAATTGTTTCCTGACCTCTTCGGCGGCGGCAAGGCAAACCTTGTGCTCACGGAAGAAGAGGACGTGCTGGAAGCCGGTGTGGAGATCGTGGCCTCGCCTCCGGGCAAACAGTTGCGCAGCATCAGCTTACTCTCCGGCGGCGAACAAACAATGACCGCCGTGGCACTGCTCTTTTCACTGTACCAAGTGAAGCCCAGCCCGTTTTGTGTGCTGGACGAATTGGACGCGCCACTCGATGACGCCAACATTGAGCGCTACGTCAAGAAGCTCAAAGAATTTCTCGCCTACTCGCAATTCATCGTGATTACCCATAGCAAGCGCACCATCTCGGCGGCGGACGTGCTGTACGGCGTGACGATGCAGGAACGCGGCGTGAGCAAAATTGTGAGCGTGAAATTCCATTCCAAACAGGATGAAGCCTCGGCAACGCCAGATCGGAATGGGCCCGGCGATTCCCTCGAGGGCAACCCGCGCCCGGAGGAAGATGAGGAAGTGTTCCTCGCCAAATAAGCCCGCGCACTTCATTGACTTCGTTGAAAGCTTGCCCTTGCCAACGGCGGGGCGGATGCGTAGCGTTCCCGCCCCATGTCACAGGAAACTGAACAAGTCGTCATCATTGGCTCCGGCTGCGCGGGCCTCACCGCCGCGCTCTACTCCGCCCGCGCCCAGCTTGCGCCCACCGTCCTCACCGGCGCGATGCCGGGTGGGCTGCTCACCACCACCAGTATTGTGGAAAATTATCCGGGCTTTCCGGAAGGCATCGACGGCACAGAACTGATGATCAACATGCAGCAACAGGCCGAAAGGTTTGGCGCAAAAGTAAAATTCGGCAGCACGGTGGAAGCAGTCGATTTAAGCGAGCGGCCCTTCAGGCTCACCGTGGACGGCGAACCGATGCTGGCGCAAACGCTCATCATCGCCAGCGGGGCAGGGCACCGGCATCTGGGTTTGGACAGCGAAGCGCGGCTTGATAAAAAAGGCGTCACCTATTGCGCCACGTGCGACGGCGCGTTGCCGATGTTTCGCGATCAACCGTTGGTCGTCGTGGGCGGCGGCGATTCGGCCTGCGAGGAATCCACCTTTCTCACGCGGTTTGCCAGCAAAGTGTATCTCGTCCATCGGCGCGATGAATTGCGCGCGTCAAAAATAATGGCCGAACGCACGCTCGAAAATGATAAAATTGAAATGGTGTGGGACTCGGAAGTGGAGGAAATTTTAGGTGAAGACAAAGTAAGCGGCGTGCGTCTGCGAAACAACAAAACCGATGCGGAACAAACCGTGGAATGCGCGGGGGTATTCGTCGCGATCGGGCACATCCCCAACACACAAATTTTCACGGAACAACTGGAAATGGACGACGCGGGATACATCATTCGAACCGAAGGCGCGCAGACGAGTGTGCCCGGCGTGTTCGTGGCCGGCGATTGCTCGGACAAAGTCTACCGGCAAGCCGTCACCGCCGCCGGCATGGGCTGCGCGGCCGCTATTGAGGCGGAGCGGCTGTTAGCCAGCGAAGACCAATAAGCATCGCAATCACGCCTGTTTTGGCTTATAAAAATTCCCCATGAAAGCACGCACGGCGCAGGTGAATCGCGCCACGGGCGAAACCCGAATTCAGCTAAAATTGAAAATCGATGGCCGCGGCAAAGCGTCAATCGATACCGGCATTCCGTTTTTTGACCACATGCTTACGCTCTTTGCGAAGCACTCAGTGTGCGATCTCACGGTGAAGTGCGCGGGTGATCTTGAGGTGGATGCCCATCACACGGTGGAAGATTGCGGCATCGCACTCGGCCAGGCGTACTGCGTGGCCTTGGGCGAAAAGCGCGGCCTTCGGCGCTACGGCACGGGGTTTGATCCGCGCAATCCGCTTTGGGGCGATGCGCACGTGCCAATGGACGAAACACTGGCGCGCTGCGTCATCGATTTCAGCGGGCGACCGTATTTGGTTTGGAGAGGAATGGACAAGCTGGGTTTTCGAGTTTTGAAAAACGAAAAGGCGCAGGACGATGCGTGCGCGTTTCGCTTTGGCTTGGCGCGCGAATTTTTCCAGGGGTTTGCAAACGAGGCGCGATGTAATTTGCATTTGGAATTGTTGTATGGGCAGGAACCACATCACGTGGTGGAGGCCTTGTTCAAAGCGTTCGCCAAGGCGGCGGATTTTGCGTGCCAAAAAGATCCGCGCATTGGCTGGGCTGTGCCGAGCACGAAAGGGCGTTTGAAAGGCTGAAGCCATGGCGAAGAAGCTGGACATCCCAAATGCGGAAGACGAGGCGTTGGTGCGCGCCGCGCAAAGGGGAGCGATGCCTCCGTACGAGGAATTGGTGCATCGGCATCGCGACAAGATTTACGCGCGCGCGTTCAGCATGCTGCGCAATGAAGAAGAGGCGCTCGATCTTTCGCAGGAAGCGTGGGTGAAGGGCTGGCAACGGCTGAAGCAATTCAAACACAACGCCAGCTTTACAACATGGATGACGCGGATTTGCATCAACTTGTGCCTCGATTTTTTGCGGAAGCGGAAGCGGAAGCAAACCGATTCGCTCGACCAAATGGAGGAAGAATCCGGCGGCGTGGAGCGGCGAATGCCGGTGGAGGAGTTCAATCCCACAGAGAATGTGGAGCGCGAAGAGTTGCGCGAGCAGATTGATGAGGGGATGGCAAAACTCAGCTATGAACACCGCACGGTGCTGATTTTGCACCAATTTGAGCGGCTCGAATACAAGGAGATCGCCAAGGCCATGCACTGCTCGATTGGCACGGTGATGAGCCGCTTATTTTATGCCAGAAGAAAATTGGCCACCCTTCTAATTTCATTGAAGAAAGAACGGCAAAAGTGAGTCTAGATGAAACGAGACAAGATGAAGCACGAAGATAAACTCAGAATACAGGCATGGATGGACGGTGAATTGGCCCCAAAAGAGGCGGCCCGAATTGCCACACTCATTGAGCAAAACCCCGAGGCCTTGGCGTTGTCCGAGGAATTGCAGGTGGTGGGAAACGCTCTACATGTAGGCGAAAAATCCGCTATTTTAGACGATTCGCGCGATTTCTACTGGTCGCAGATCGAACGCCAAATCGATGCGGAAGAGCCGCTGCCGGAGCCCTATGCGGCGCCGGTGCTCGCCTCGGGCAATCTTTTACGCTGGATGGTGCCCGTGGGAAGCTTGGGAGCCATTGTGTTTTTGATGATTAACTTTGGGGCGATGAATCCCAAGGTGCAACCTTCCGCGCCCGGCATTGCCCCAGAGACTCCGGTCCCGGCAACCCCCACTGGGCTTACTGAGTCCGCAAGCGGGCTCGAAGATGAGGGTACGGAACCTGGCGGTATGGGAGTTATAAACTTCCAAGGCATACGAGGATCGCGCCATTTGATGAATCTGGAAGACCCAAATACCCTGCCTGAATCTATCGAAAATCCGGATCGTTAAACGCAAAAAGCAATAATTTCATGCGCCTCCCATTGGGGGCGCTTTTTATTTATCACAAACTTATTCACAGGGCTGCATCTAGTATTCAGATCAAAGCCCCACACCACATCTTGTGTCATTTTCCTGAAATTCACACGAAAAGATTTGTTGTTAAATTAGATTTCAGGTAGACTCTTCCTTTAAGTTTGCGTCTGCAAAAACAGGCATTTCACAGGATTTATATGGCGAAAAAGAAGGAGGCGACCCCGGTCGCAGAGGAAAAATACGACGCGTCGAAAATCGACAAGCTGGAGGGCCTCGAGGCTGTCCGCAAGCGCCCCGGAATGTACATCGGTGATCCTGATGAGCACGGGCTGCATCATTGCGTTTTTGAAGTGCTGGATAACTCGATCGATGAGCATTTGGCCGGCTACTGCAATCACATCACCATCGCCATTCACGTGGATGGCTCGGTGAGTATTCGCGATGATGGCCGTGGCATTCCGGTGGACAATCATCCGAAGTTCAACATCCCCGCTGTGGAACTGGTGCTCACCAATCTGCACGCGGGCGGCAAGTTCGGGCAAGGGGCTTACAAATATTCCGGCGGTTTGCACGGGGTGGGTGCCAAGTGTGTGAACGCACTTTCGGAGTGGTTCAAGGTGGAGGTGAGCCGGGATGGCGAGGTGCACACGATGGAATTCGAGCGCGGCAAAACAACGCGCAAGCTCGAGGTCATTGGCAAAACGAAAAGCACCGGCACGTTGGTGACGTTCAAACCGGATGCGGAAATATTCACGATCACCACGGAGTTTCAATTCAACATGCTGTCGACCCGCTTGCGGGAGTTGGCCTTTCTGAATCCGGGCGTGGAGATCACGCTGATTGATGACCGCGAGGATGATAAATCGGAAACGTTTTTTTACCGGGACGGCATCGTGCAGTTTGTCCGGCAGTTGGGGAAAAATAAACAGGTGGTTCACGCCAACCCGATTGTGATTGCGAACAAAACGGGCGATGTGTTTGTGGATGTGGTGATCCAGTACAACGACGGTTACAACAACCAGATACTGTGTTACGCAAACTCCATTCCAAACGTGGATGGCGGCACGCATCTCTCGGGTTTCCGCAGCGCCCTTACGCGAGCCATCAACCAGCACGCAAAGAACAATAATTTGCTGAAGGATAAGGATCCGAATCTTTCCGGCGATGATGTGCGCGAAGGCTTGGTGGCGGTGGTGAGCTTGCGCCTGCTTGATCCGCGCTTCAATTCGCAAACAAAGGGGAAGCTGGTGAACACCGAGATCGAAAGCATCACCAGCAAAGCCACGTACGATGGCTTGATGCATCATCTCGACACCAACCCTTCGGTGGCCAAAAAGATCATTGAAAAAGGGCTCACTGCCGCGCGGGCGCGCGAAGCAGCCCGCAAGGCGCGGGAAACCGTCCGCAAAAGCGCAATGACCGGTGGCGGGTTGCCCGGGAAATTGGCCGATTGTTCGGATCGCGATCCGGCCAATACGGAGCTTTATATTGTGGAGGGCGACTCGGCGGGCGGCTCCGCCAAACAAGGGCGTGACCGCAAGTTTCAGGCGATTCTCCCATTGCGCGGCAAGCTCATCAACGTAGAAAAAGCGCGCCTCATCAAGGTGCTGGAGAACAAGGAAATCCGTACGATGATTACCGCCGTGGGCACGGGCATTGGCGATGGCGACGGCGAAGGGGCTTTTGACATCAGCAAGCTGCGCTACCACAAGGTGATCATAATGACGGATGCGGACGTGGACGGCAGCCACATTCGCACCCTGTTGCTCACGTTTTTTTACCGGCAAATGCCCGAACTGCTGAAGCAGGGCTATATGTACATCGCGCAACCGCCGCTATACCAGATCTCCCGCAAGAAACGCGTAGAGTACGTGCAGGACGACAATGCGCTAAACAAGATTCTAGTGAAACTTGGCGCAGAGGATGTGAAGCTGAAACTCGTCGGCAAAAAGAAAACCCTGAACACCAAACAGCTCGGTGAGATTTTGGACTTACTCGAGACACTTGATAAATACGCTCGCTCCATCCGAAGGCACGGCGGTAATTTTAATGAGTACATCGAGCAACGCAAAAAATCCGGTGAACTGCCCACGCACTTGGTGAAAGTGCGCGATGGCAACGATGAAGAGGTGCATTATTTTCACTCCGATACTGATTTGGCTAAGTTCGCCAAAAAGAACACCGACCTCAACTTGTTCGAAGACGAACGCGCCGAGGAGGATGAGGGGGCCAACGGCGCCACCAAAGCCGCGGCCAAGAACGGCAACACCCGCCGCGGCACGCATGTGGAACTGCACGAATCCAAACCGGTGCAGGAATTGCTCGGCCAGCTCAGCCTCAAAGGGCTGCCGGTGGACCATTACACCGCGCAGGATAATCCGCTCTTTGAACTCATTGAAGGTGATCGCGAAGGTCGTGTGCACCCCTTGTTTTCCGTTTCAGAAATCCTCGCCACGGTGAAGGAAATCGGTCGGCGCGGCATTCAGCTCAAACGATTCAAGGGCCTCGGCGAAATGAATCCCAAGGAACTTTTCGATACCACGATGAACCCCGAAACGCGCAAGCTCCTGCGCATCGAAATCACCGATGCCGTGGAGGCGGAGGATATGTTTACCAAACTCATGGGCGACGAGGTGCCCCCGCGCCGCCAGTTCATCGAAGACAACGCATTAAACGTCCGCAATCTGGACATCTAATTTACCCAACATGGCCAAGAAAAAGAGTTCTGAAGAACTCCCCGTAAGTACCACCCCGCTTTTCGCCGCAAACGAGAAGATTGAACCGATCAACGTCGCCGACGAGATTAAAAACTCGTTCCTCGACTACTCCATGTCGGTCATCATCTCCCGCGCGCTCCCCGATGCGCGCGACGGCCTCAAGCCCTCGCAACGCCGCATCCTGTACTCGATGCACGAGCTGTCGCTGTACCCGCCCAAAAAGCACTTCAAGTGCGCCAAGATTTGCGGCGACACCAGCGGTAACTACCATCCCCACGGCGAAGCGGTGATTTATCCCACGCTCGTTAACATGGCCCAGCCGTGGTCCATCCGCGATACGCTTGTCGATGGGCAGGGAAACTTCGGCAGCGTCGAAGGCGATCCGCCCGCTGCCATGCGTTACACCGAGGCGCGCCTCACCCGTTTGGGTGGCACGCTGATGGACGACATGGACAAGGGCACCGTCGACTGGGTGCCCAATTACGATGATCGCCTTACGGAACCGACAGTGTTCCCGGCAGCCTTCCCAAATTTGCTCGTCAATGGCGGCACCGGCATTGCCGTGGGCATGGCCACCAATATGCCGCCGCATAATCTTGGCGAGGTAATTGATGGCATCACCGCCCAGATCGACAACCCCGACATCACGCTCGAGCAGTTGATGGAGCACGTGAAAGGGCCAGACTTCCCGACCGGTTGCACCATCTGCGGCCTCAGCCCCATTGAGCAGTATTTCAGCACCGGCAAAGGCTCGGTGAAAGTGCGCGGCCGTCTTAGCGTTGAAGAAATGCGAAGCGGCAAACAGCAAATAATCGTCACGGAAATTCCGTACAACGTGAATCGCGCCACACTCGTCAGCCGCGTGGCGGAATTAGCGAACGAGAAAATCCTCTCGGAAATCACCGCCGTGCGCGATGAGTCGGATGAAAACACCCGCGTGGTCATCGAGCTCAAGCGCGATGCCGTGCCCAAGGTGGTCATCAACAATCTCTACAAATACACGCAGCTCGAAACATCCTTCAGTGTCAATATGCTCGCCATCGATCACGGCAGGCCGAGGACATTGCCGTTGAAGGATGCCATGAATTGCTACATCGAGCACCGCCGCGAAGTGGTGGTGCGTCGCACGCGGTTTGAATTGGCAAAAGCCGAGCGCCGCGCCGAGGCGCTTGAAGGGTTTCTCATTGCACTTTCCAATCTCGATAAGTTCATCAAGATCATTCGCGAATCCGCAAATCGCGAAGAGGCCAAAGTGAAATTAATGGCGCACGATTTCACAAGGGCAGCAGTGGAAAAGCTCGGCATTCTCATTCGCAACGAAGCGCGCCTTGTCAGTGGCCGTTACGAATTCAGCGAGGAACAGGCCAACTCCATTCTTGAGCTGCGCTTGTACCAACTCACCGGATTGGAAATCGATAAAGTCCGTGCCGAGTACAAAGAACTCGTCAAAAAAATCAAGGACCTTCTCGACATCCTCGCCAAGGAAGCACGCGTGTTGACGATCATCAAAGACGAGCTGGCCGCCATTCGCGAAAAGCACGCCACCCCGCGCCGCACTGATCTCGCGCCCGACGAAGGCGAGATGTCCATTGAAGACCTCATCGCCAACGAAGCGGTTATCATTACTCTCACGCACAGCGGCCTCATCAAGCGCACTGATATGAGCGCGTACCGCGCCCAACGGCGCGGCGGCAAGGGTGTCATCGGAATGAAAACCCGCAAGGCCACCACCGAAAAGGACGCGAGCGATTTCATTGAGCATCTCTTCACCGCCAGTACGCACGATTATTTGATGTTCTTCACGAACACCGGCCGCGCGTACGTCGAGCGCGTCCACGAAATTCCAGACCTCGGCCGCACCTCCAAGGGCCGCAGCATCGCCAACGTGCTCGAGCTGAAGCACGGCGAAAAAATTGCCGACGTCATTCGCGTGAAAGCCGCATACAGTGAAGACAAAGAAGACGTCACTTGGCGGCAGGAATATTTCATCTTCTTCGCTTCACGCGAAGGCAAGGTAAAGAAAACCGCACTCAGCGATTTCGCGAATGTCCGCCGTGGCGGCATCATCGCAATCAAGATTGTCCCGGGCGACACCCTCATTGAGGCACGTTTTACCTCTGGCGATAACGACGTCGTGCTCATCACCAGCAATGGCCAGAGCATTCGTTTTCACGAGAAAGACGTTCGCACAATGGGCCGTTCGGCGGCGGGCGTGCGCGGTATTCGACTGGGCAAGGAAGACCACGTCATCGCGCTGGCGATCGTTGAGCTCGATGCCACGCTGCTCGTCGCGGGCGAAAACGGTATTGGCAAACGCACAGAATTTGATGAGTACCGCGTCCAATCGCGTGGGGGCAAAGGCATCATCACGATGAAAACCACCAAGAAAACTGGCAAGGTCGTTGGAGCGCTCACAGTACACGATCACGATGAAATAATGGTCATCACCGTCGGCGGTCAAATGGTGCGCACCACTGTGAAAGGCATCCGCCAAACCGGTCGCATCGCACAGGGCGTCCGTCTTGTGCGGCTCGATGAAAATGACCGCTTGCAGGACATCGCCCCCGTCATCACCGCCGAGCGCGAAGATGAAGTTGAGGAATCCGAAGAAGGCGGCGAAGAAGAAACTGATTAGCAACAACTCGGGCCGCAGTCGCCGCCCGCGCTGGGCATAAATAGATGATCGGAACTGCTCGGCTTGTTGTCGCCGGGCTTCATGGCTTCGACTGTTAACGATCGGAAAGTGATTTCACCCACTTCGCGCCAAGGCGATTCGTCGCGCTTGAGAATACGGACGGGATCAAATCCCGCATCCGCGAAAGCCCGCAGGAATCGGTCTTCGCGTAGCGCGCCGGAAATGCAACCGCTCCACAATTCCGCATCGCGTTGCAAATTTTCAGGCACATCATCACTGCCCACGATGTCGGAGATCACGGCACGCCCTCCGGGCTTGAGTACACGAAACAGTTCACCAAAAAGTTGCGGCTTCAAATCTGCCGCCACAAGATTTAGGACGCAATTGGACACCACCACATCGATGCTTCCCGACGCAATCATCGGCGACTCGTTCCGCAACTTATCCGCAATGGCTTCCGCCTCAAGAAAACCTTCCAGTCCATTGAGGCGCGTACTTTTTAATTTCGCGTCGAGCAAATCGAAATCCAGCGCCAAATCCTGAATGCGGCCTTTACGGAATTCCACATTGGCGTGGCCAATGGTTTTCGCCACGAGGGGTGCATTGCGGCGGGCGAGTTCGAGCATTTCATCGGTCATATCCACGCCGATGATGCGGCCTTTTGGCCCCACAACCTGCGAGGCAATGAAGCAAATTTTCCCCGTGCCGCTGCCCAAATCGAGCACGGTTTCCCCTTCGCGCAAATACCGACTGGGATCGCCGCAGCCGTAGTCTCGCTCGATGACTTCTTCGGGAATCGCCTTGAGATATTGCGCGTCGTAATCCACCGCGCAGCAAAGGGAATCTTCCTTCGCCTGCGCGGCGTTGGCGTAGCGATCGCGGACAGCATTTTCGGCACTCATTATTCGCCGCGATAAATGTAAGAGAGGGCGATCATGCTGTAGGCGGTGACCAAGGGTTTTTCGCTTTCCCACCAACGCGCGGATTTCGAGTTCACCCACGAACCGTCCTGTTGCTGCAAGCCAATCAGTTTGAGGCCGAGCGCTTTGCGCCAATCAATTTTTTTGCCCTTGACGGTGATGATGCGATCGCCGGAAAACGACAGCGCTTTGGCCATCAAATAATAATAATAATACAACCCCTGCGCGCCCATCGCGGGGTTTTCCTCCAGTGTAAAATTATCAAAGATCCATTTACGGACCGCAACCACGCGCGGGTCGTCGGCCTTGAGGCGGGCGTAAGCGTAGCTCATCATCCCGGCATAGCTGATGCTGCCGTAACTGCGCAGGGCAGTCTTGCCATTTTTATCTTTCACGGTGCCGGCCATGCTTTTGCCTGGGAAATAAATCATCCCGCCTTTTTGCGTGGGGTCGTTGCTGGCCCACGGTTGTTTGTTGTGACTGGGGAGATTTTGGCAATTTTGGATGAAGCCAATCGCCGCTTTCCAGTTGAGATCGGCCTGCGGCGGGGCGTCCTTCACGAGGTGACGCGTAAAATACAGTGCTTCGAGCGAGGAAAGGGTGTTGTTTAAATCACTGTGCGGATAGCGTCCGCCGTAGCCCACGCCTCCGTCAAGCGGGTGGTCTTGTTTGCCCTTTTCGCCGAGGTCCCATTGTTGTTTGGCCAGATACGCGCGCGCCTTGAGCAGGGTGGGGTTGTGCTTTTTGTCGTTCGCGGCCAGCAATGCCATCATACAAAGTGAGGTGTTGTAATTGGCCAAGCCCTTGCCGGGCACGTAAATACTGCCGTCGGGCTGCACGTGGGTCAGTAGGAAATCATAGCCCTTTTGAATCCACTTCGGCGTTTGCTTTGGTTTGTTGGGATTGCCCTGCCAGGCGATGAGGGCGAGGGCGGTCACGGCGGGATGCTCGGGGCTGGTCCACCAACCATCGGGGTTTTGGCTGGCCTTGAGAGACGTGATGCCGCGATCGATCGACCGTTGCAGCTCGTTCATAAACGAAATGTCGCGCTGCGCCTGTGTCGCTGGCGCGAGAATGAGTAAGACAAAAAGACTGAGTGCTGTTTTCATTTTGTTACTTCGATTCGTTGCCGTCGGGATCCCAGGAGCGCTGGGAAATTAACCGGCCGTTTTTGTAGATCAACGCCCAGCGCTTCACGCCGGAATCGTACCAATGCGTTTCCACGCCCACTTGAATTCCGTTTTCGTAAAATCGCTCCGACTCCAATTGCTCATTCTTGTAATGCCCCGCCACGCGGCCGGTGTAGGGTGTGGATTCGCCGCGCTTAAACCAT
>Ga0209554_1002084_pt1 | contig 14320 bp, 12 predicted proteins | sample MarorgKNORR_S2LV_5_FD_188221 | JGI IMG/M metagenome (GOLD analysis project Ga0209554, IMG submission 188221) | Marine microbial communities from the Southern Atlantic Ocean, analyzing organic carbon cycling - Bottom_A/KNORR_S2/LV (SPAdes) (version 2) | ecosystem: Environmental > Aquatic > Marine...
CGGGGTGTTGCCGGGCGGGCTGGCCGGATTGGCCGGCGGCTTGGTGCTGGCAGCCGCGATGTATGAACTGGGCCGGTTAGACATATTCGGCCAAATGGCCGGAGTCATTTCTCAGTTGGCCGGCCTTGTCCTGGTTTTGGCCGTATCGGCGTTGCTGGGCGCGGGCTTTGGAGTCTTGGTTTGGTACCAACGGCCCAACGCCGGCGAGACCCTGGTTTGGGGGCTGGTCTACGGGGTGTTCTGGTGGTATTTGGGCCGGCTTACGATACTTCCATTGTTCCAAGGAAAGGGCTTGACCTGGGACGTGGATTCAGCCCGGGCCGCGTTTCCAGACCTGCTAGGTCTGATACTCCTAGGCGGGATTATAGGCTTGGTCCACGTGTTTCTTCGCCGGATGCTCCAAGTCCAGGCTGAGGACCAACAGGCCGGCAGAGCGAGCCTATTTCAGGGCGCTTTGGCCGGACTGCTCAGTGCCTACCTGTTGGGTGTAGCCGCCGACGGACAAGACCAACTCTTCGCCTTTGCCGGAATGGCGGCAGGCGGTTCCGCGTTAGCAGCTTGGCCGGTGATTCTACTCATCGGACTTTTGGCCGGCGTTGGATTCGCCTGGCTCTTTACGGATTCTACCGGCGGCGCCGGGGTAGGGCTGATTCGCGGCATCGCCTATGGATTCTTCTGGTGGGTGGCCGGCGGGCTAACATTGGTGCCATTGATCACCGGTTCAGGCCTAGTTTGGACGGCAACTGAAGTCCAAATCATCTTTCCAACCCTGCCGGGCTATCTACTTTTCGGCGCCGCAGTGGCTCTGCTTTACCAATGGCTCGGCGCGCTGATCCGCTTGCTATTTTCTGAATTTTTACCAGGTTCCTCCGAAGAAGGCTTGGGGACTCAGGGACTGCGTATCGTTGGCCGTAGTGGGCTGGCGGCCTTGGTGGGCGGCTCGCTGTTCAGCTTGGTTATGTGGCAGACCGGATTCTTGCCAAGGGTGGCCGACCTGATCGGCTCGTCCTCCCCCGTCGCCGGGTTCATCGTACATCTGGCGATCGCCGGACTCATCGGATTGAGTTACGGCATACTATTCCGCCGGCAGAGTTACGACGTAGGTTCGGCATTAGGATGGGGCGTGTCTTATGGGTTTTTCTGGGCGATGCTCGGCCCGCTGACGTTGATGCCGGTGCTCCTGGGCGGGACGCCACAATGGACGGCAGACGCGGCGGCAAGTGTATTTCCCAATCTGATAGGACACCTGGGTTACGGGGCAGGTCTGGGGATCACCTTTTACCTCTTGGAAGCCCGGTATAGCCCCTGGTGGATCCCCCGTACTGAAGTCCAAGCCGCGCGGTTGGAACGTAGAAAGGAGCAAGTGCAAACATCGGGCCCGGCCTTATGGACCCTGTTGATCCTCCTGGGGTTGACCCTGCCCGTATTGCTGGCGAAGGGCCAAGGGCTTACTCCTGTATATTAGACGAACTCGCGGAATCCAAGCGGCTTCCGGACAAGTGTTTAGGATGCCTAGATGACTTCTTAGTTCTGGCATAAGAGGTGAGGGATCATGAAGAGACTACTCGGACAATTGGTTGATTCTGTTGGTAGTTGGGGGTTGGCGCAGGGCGCGCTGGCTGGGGGGTTGCTGGCCGCGCCGCTGATCGGGCTCATGTATCTGCTCGACCAACTGGCCAAGTTCCCTTTCGCTCCATTCGCCTTTTTCGACTGGATCGCACGGGTCCTGCCCGGCCCATTGGTTACCTTCGGCATCGATCTGATGATCGACGGGTTGCGGTTGGCGGGCATGAGCGTCGCGGCTGCCGCTAAAACGGGGGAGCAGATCGGAGCCATATTGCTGTTCTTCTTTCTTGCCGTTGCCGCTACCGCCGCTTTCTTTGCCGTCATGAAGTTGCGAAGCATCGCTCCCAAACCCACCTCCGGACTGGTCTTGGGAGCGGTGTTTGGGGTGCCGATGGCTTTGGTCAGCCTTCCCATGGGTCAGTCAACGGTGAATCCTGCCATCATATTTATAGGTCTCCTGCTTCTGTTTTTGGTTTGGGGTGTCGGGTGTATCCCGGTCTATCGCCGCCTTATTATCAAGTCCGATGGCTTGGTCACCGAGGACGAGATCCGATGGGCAAGAAACATCAATAGACGGCAGTTCCTCATTCGTCTGGGCGCGGCCGCCGCGACGATCACCGTGCTCAGCGGCGGCGTCGGTGGGGTGTTGGCCCAACGCGAACGGCGCCAGCTTACCCAAGAGATTGCCAGCTCCATGGATGATTCTGACATGGACGCCAAGGGACATTTCCCCAACGCGAATGATCCGCTGATGCCCGCTCCGGGGACCCGCCCCGAATTCACTGACGTAGAAGACCACTACCAGGTGTTCCTCCGCACTCAACCGACATTTATCGACATCGCAACTTGGTCGTTGCCCATCACCGGTCTGGTTGACAACCCGCTTGTGCTGTCCCTAAACGACATTCAGAACAACTATGAGCCCAGGAATCAGTACATAACCCTTTCTTGCATCTCCGGGCGCATCGGCACCGACCTGATCAGCACGCAATGGTGGACGGGCGCCAGCCTGCAAAAGATACTGGCCGACGTGCAGGTCCGTCCGGAGGCCCGCTACCTAATCATCACGTCGGGCGACGGTTTTTATGAGACTGTAGATCTGGACCTGATCGCTTCGGACGAAAGGATCATGCTGGCTTACGCGTGGGACGGGCATCCCATTCCCTTCGATCACGGATTCCCTTTGCGGATATGGCTGCCCGACCGCTACGGCATGAAGCAACCCAAGTGGATAACGGGCATCGAAGTCACCGACGAGTATCAGGAGGGTTACTGGGTAGAGAGGAGCTGGAGTGAAGTGGCGCAAGTAAAGACAACTTCAGTGATAGATACCGTGGCGGTAAAAGAGATGTATGACAGCGATGGCCAGACGCTGGTCCCGATCGGGGGTATCGCGTTCTCCGGCGACCGTGGCATCTCGAAAGTGGAGGTCAGGGTGGACGGCGGCCGATGGGCGGAAGCGATGTTGAGGACGCCTCTTTCGGAAACCACTTGGGTGATCTGGCGCTATGATTGGCCTTTCGCCGAAGGCAACCACACCTTTGAGGTCAGGTGCGCCGAAGCTGACGGCACAATGCAGATCGAAGAGGAGCGCGGCAATCGCCCCAGCGGCGCGACAGGTCTCCATCGCCGAAAAACAAGGATGTAAGGCCGCCGAGCTTCCTCTGCCCGGTAGCGCCAACTCTTGGGATGTTAAGATATGCCGAGCCAATCATATTAAAAGCGAGACTAAGAGGTAAACATGAGCGAATACATACCTAGCCCCAGTGAATGGGTGGCCGACCAGGTGGAGCTATATGAAGGGAGCGGAGGCACTGACGGTTTAACTTTAAGAGACACAGGACTGCCGGTCATAATCGTCACAAATACGGGACGAAAGACCGGTGCTATCCGCAAGACCCCGTTGATGAGAGCGATGGATGGAAGTAACTATATCCTGGTGGCATCTCAGGGTGGCGCTCCGAAACATCCGCGCTGGTACGCTAACCTAAAGTCAGAACCCAACGTAGAGATTCGCGACGAAACCCAAGTCCATTCGATGCGGGTCCGCGAGGTAGTAGATTCAGTAGAAAGGAAAAGGCTCTGGGACATCGCGGTAGCGGCATTCCCGCCTTACCAGGAGTATCAAGACAAAACCGACCGCGTCATCCCAGTATTCATCACAGAAGCCCGCTAAAAGCCGGACAGCGCAACGGTGTTTGTTAGCGCTGGGATTGGCCATCATTCAGCGGCATCGGTCTTGGTGCCGCTCGTCTTATCTCTAATAATCGTGGAGTACCACAAGATTTTTCGGCGGCTAAGGTGTGTCGCCGATGATTCCTCGTTCGAGCAAGGAAAGCAATTCATCCGCCGGTACCCCCAACAGCGTGCTCAATACCTGATCGCTGTGCTGGCCCAGGGCAGGAGCAGGGCGGCGGACCCGGCTTGGCGAGCGGGACAATCGCCACGGTGTTCCGGCGTGTAAGTAGGCGCCGGTCTGGGGGTGGTCCACCTCTTCAAAAAACCCTCGTGCCTTCAGTTGTGGGTTCTCCAACACCTCATGGGCGCTGAGAACCGGCGCGCATGGTATATCCGCTGCCTGCAATCGGGCCATGATGTCGTAAGCGTTCCGCTCCCTAGTCCACTGGGCAACCAACTGTTCGAGCTCATCAACGTGACTTAGTCTGCCTGCCGCGTCGCTGAACCGCCGGTCTTCAGCTAGTTCGGACTCGCCCATGATACCGCACAGCCTTTGCCACTCTTGGTCCGAACGCACTGCGATGGCGACCCAAGAATCGTCGCCGTCGCAAGGGAAATTTCCATGTGGCGCCATCCGGCCGTCGCGATTTCCCTTAGGGTTACCAGGTGCGCCGTTGATCGTGTGGTCCATTACTTGATGGGCGATCAGATGGACTGAAGTTTCCTGTTGGGACAGGTCAATCAACTGCCCTTGGCCGGTGCGGTTACGGTGGTGAAGGGCGATCAGTAGTGAGGCAAGTCCATAAAGTCCCGATACGGGGTCCGTGTGCATTATCCCCGAATTCATGGGCGGGTCATCACCATAGCCCATCAACGAGGACAATCCCGACATCGGTTCGGTGGTTCCGCCGTTACCCATGTAAAGCGAGTACGGGCCGTCACAGCCATAGGAAGGCATCCGCAGCATGATCAAGCTAGGATTCACCTTACGGAGGACCGGGTATTCCAGTTTAAAATTCGGAATCACCCGCGCCGAGAAATTCTCCGCCACGATGTCGGATACCCGGACGAGGTCTAAGAATATGTCTTTGCCGTCCTGGTAGTTCAGGTCCAGAGTGATCCCAAATTTATTAGTGTTTACCGAGTTGAATGACGAGGCCCGGTTGTATGGCCGCTCACCCGGCTCGTTATCCGGGTAGGTGCCGGAAAGCCTGGGAGCATAACCGCCGCGCCAGGGGTCGGGACGGTCCAGCGCTTCTATCTGAATGACTTCCGCTCCCATGTCCGCCAAGAGCATCGTGGTAAAAGCGCCGGCCCAGGCTTGGGTCATGACCACCGCGCGGATGTTCGCCAAAGGCAATCTTGCCGGCGTCGCTTGAGCCACGTTATATCGCCCCCTGGTCATGCCAGCCCTGGATCTCTTTCAGGCTATAACCTAGAACTTCCGAATACACCTCTTGGTTGTGCTGTCCTAATGTGGGGGCAGGATCTCGGAGCTGCCAGGGTGTTTCTTCCATGTTGAAGGGAGCGCCAGGGAAACTTACTTCACCAGCCACCGGATGGACCGATTTCACGAAGAGTTCCCGCTCATTTAGGTGAGAGTCGTTTACAACCGCGGGAACGTCCAAAGCCATGCCGACCAAGATACGTAGCGGACTCAGTCCATGAAAAAGCTCTTCCATGGTGTATTTGGCCAAACGTGGTAGCAGAAGATCCGCCAATTCCTTGCCACGGCGGCGGCGGTCGTCCTGCGTGGCAAATCGGGGGTCGCCGGCCATTTCTGGCTCATCGAAAAACAGCCACATGTGTTGCCACGTCGGTTCATGGCGCACGTTCAAAGACACGTAGCCGTCCTTGCATGGGTACATTCCCGACGGCGTATCCGGAGACCTTCGCTGAGGTGAACTCCCTGAATGAAGGGAGGCTAACAACTGTGGCCCGAAGATCGACGTGGCTGCCTCCAATATGGAAACGTCTACGTGTTGGCCGATACCGGTCAGATCCCGGGAACAGATGGCCGTCATACTGCCCACGAAGGCGCTTAACCCAGCTTGGTAATACGACTCGAATCCGGGCGACTTCAGCGGTTCCTTTTCGGCCAGGCCATTAACGTAGCTCAACCCTGACGCCGCATATTCGACCAAGTCGGTAGCTTGAAAATCCCGCCAAGGCCCTGTTTGACCAAAGGGGGTTACCGAGGTCAGCACAATTCCCGGCCTAATCTCTTCCAGGGCGTCGAAACCCATGCCGATGCTTGCCATGAATCCCGGCGGATAGCTTTCGACCACCAGATCGGCGGTGCTTACCAAGTCCCTAAGGAGTGAGGAGCCTTGGTTGGACTCCAGGTCAAGGGTGATCCCGCGCTTGTTGGTGTTCAGGTAAAGGTACATGCCGCTGGTTTCGAATCTTTCTTCCTCGTCGGCGAAGGGGCCAAGATTCCGGGCTTCGTCGATTCCCAGCGGGGATTCTACCTTGATGACATCCGCGCCGAAGTCGGCGAACATCTTAGCGCATAGCGGGCCAGCAACGTTCGAAGACAGATCGATGATACGAAGATCTGATAAAGCGCTCATATTGAAATCAGTCTAATCCTCTAAACCCGCTGGTTGGCGAATACGCCATGCCAACCGAGCATCCCACTTTTGGTGTAAATTCGGTTTCCAGCACCGTTAGCCATCCAGATTCGGCGTGTCACCAGTTATGCCTTTATTTACCAGATCGTCTATTTCGCCCATGGGAATGCCCAATAAGTTGCTCAGCACTTGAACGCTGTGCTGTCCGATTCCCGGAGCGGGAGTCCGGGTGCGGGCCGGTATTCCAGACAACCGCCATGGAGCGCCCAGATGAAGGAAAGCGCCGGTTTCGGGATGGTCCACCGATTCGAAAAATCCTCTGGCATCCAGTTGAGGATTTTTGAAAACCTCCCGAGTCTTGAGGACAGGAGCAGACGGGATGCCCTCTTCTTGAAGCCGGGTTGTTATTGATTCAGCTTCCTTATCCCTGGTCCAATGAGCAACGATACGCTCCAACTCTTCAACGTGCTCTAACCTCCCGGCTAGGTCGGCGAATCTTGGGTCTGCCGCTAGATCGTCGTCACCAATGATGGCGCCCAGCCGTCGCCACTCCTCATTCGACCGCACGGCAATGGCGATCCAAGAGTCGTCCCCTTGGCAAGGGAAGTTACCGTGGGGAGCCATGTTTCTGTCTCTGTTGCCCTGCCGGGAGGGGGTTTCTCCGGTCATTCCAAATTCCATCACCTGGCCGGAGATCAGGTGGATCGAAGTTTCCTGTTGGGACAGATCGATTATTTGTCCCTCACCGGTTCGGTTCCGGTGGTGGATAGCGATCAGCAGGGAAGCGAAACCGAACATCCCTGCCACGGGATCGGTGTGCATCACCCCCGAGTTAATTGGAGGGCCTCCGTCATATCCCAGAAGTGATGATATACCGGACATGGGCTCCGTAGTCCCGCCGTTTCCCATATATTGTGAATAGGGGCCGTAGCAGCCAAAAGCCGGCATCCGCAGCATGATCACGCTAGGGTTCACTTGACGCAACGACTCATAGTCCAGGCCGAAATTTGGCATGACCCGGGGCGCGAAATTCTCGGCTACGATATCGGAAATCCGGACCAAGTCGAGGAAAATTTCCTTGGCTTCTTGATGCCCCAGGTCCAAAGTGATACCCAGCTTGTTTGTGTTTAGTGAGTTGAAATTAGCGTTGCGGTTGTAAGGGCGGTCTCCTGGCAGGTTATCCGGATAGGTGCCGGATAGTTGGGGTGGGAAACCGCCTCGGATAGGATCTGGACGGGTCAGCGATTCTATCTGGATAACCTCCGCGCCCATATCTGCCAACAGCTTTGTCGTGAACGCCCCGGCCACTGCCTGGGTGAACACTACGGCGCGGAGGTGGGCAAGCGGCTGATCCGTGGAACCCGGTTGCGTCAAATCAGATGTCTCCCAGGGATCGCCAATTATCTAGTTCTTTACTGGTATGCCCCAACAAGCCGGTGTAAATCTCCTCGTTGTGCTCTCCGTTCAATGGGGCAGGACTCACTAACATCCAGGGCGTCTTGCTCATCTTGAATGGAGCGCCGGGAAAGCTCAACTCACCCGCTACCAGATGCTGAGAGGTTACGAAAAAATCCCGCTCCCGCAGATGTGAGTCATCCATCAGGTGGGGTATATCCAATGCCATTCCCACCAGGATGCGGAGATCGCTCAGACCATGGTACAACTCTTCCATCGTGTAGCGGGCAAGGCGGGGCGCCAAGAAATCTTCCAACTCCCTGCTCTTCTTGCGGCGGTCGGCGGCGGTGGCGAATCGAGGGTCATTAGCCAACTGAGGCTCGTCAAAGAATCGCCACAGTTGTTGCCAAGTTTGTTCATGTCTGACGTTTAAAAAGACGTAGCCGTCCTTACAAGGAACAAGACCTGTTGGCAGGCCCATAGCCCGGCGTTCGCTGGACACACCGGAGTGCAGCGCCATCAGTAGTTGGGGGGCCAGCGTGGAAGTTGCGGCCTCCAATATGGAAACGTCCACGTGCCGGCCAGGTCCGCCTACATCCCGATGGCAGACCGCCGTCATGGCCCCGGCAAAGGCGCAGACTCCCGCCTGGTAGTCAGATTCGTAGCCAGGCTCCTTCAGTGGCTCGCGCTCCGGCACACCGTTGATGTAGCTCAGTCCTGAAGCAGCATACTGCACCAAGTCCGTTGCCTGGTAGTCTCGCCAAGGACCCGATTGGCCGAAGGGTGTTACAGAGGTGAGGACGATTCCTGGTCGAATATCCTGCAGCGCATCGAATCCCAGACCGATACGCTCCATCGTGCCCGGCGGAAAGCTCTCGACCACCACGTCGGCCGTCGCGGCCAACTCCCGAAGTAGGGTTTTCCCCTGTTCTGAGTCTAGATTGAGAGTGACGCTACGCTTATTGGTATTGAGGTACAGGAACATACCGCTGGCTTCAGGATTTTCGTCCGCGCCGGAAAATGGACCGAGAGCCCGCGCCTCGTCCACCTGATCCGTAGACTCGACCTTAACGACGTCGGCGCCAAAGTCCGCGAAAAGTTTGGTGCAAAACGGACCGGCAATGTTGGTGGAAAGGTCTATGAGGCGAAGGTCAGACAGCGCGGTCACGTCAATCCTCCAAAGCCCAGAGAATTGGATGCGGCGGGTTAAGTGTGGTCGCCAAAGGTCTCGTCCCGGTTGCGCGCCCGCTGTGATCCTTGGACCCTTTGAGACTCATCGCCGTCCCGTTCCTGACGATAAGCGACGGAAAGGGCGTGGGCCTGGAACGCGCTGGTGATGCTTACCCTGAACCCCATCTCGTCCTGCATCTGGTTGATCGATAGTTTGGCCAACCGAATGGCGAAGGGATCCTGCAATGCGATGCGTTGGGCCAGCGCCATTGTTTCCTCCTCCAGCTTGTCCAGGGGGACAACCCGATTTACCATCCCCAGATGCAGTGCCTCCTCAGCTTCGATCCAGTCTCCGGTAAAAAGCGCTTCCTTGGCCCGCCGAACGCCGATTTCCCAGGGAAGGGTTGAGTACTGCACGTGGGGACCACCCCACCGGACGGTGCGGTCGGCGAACTTGGCATTATCCGCGGCCACGATCAGGTCGCAAGCCGTGGCCAGCATTAGCCCGCCCATGATGCATACCCCTTGAACCTGGGCAATAGTCGGCTTGGGAAATTCACGCCAGCGCAGTGTATTGGTCAGGTTCTGGTCGATGCTGCGCTTGTACCTTCCCGGCATACCCGGAGGATAAGGGCGTAATAGCCGGTCTTCTCTTTCTTGAGGGCTACCCAAGTCATGGCCCGAAGAAAAATGGTCGCCAGCGCCGGCGACAATCACCACACGCACCCCCTCATCTTCCGCCGCCCGTGCCAGCGCGTCGTCGAACTCTTCTCGCATGATGCGGCTTTGAGCGTTCATTACCTCAGGGCGGTTCACCGTGATTTTGAGCACGGCATCTTCCTGGGCGATTAGAAGGGTCTGATATTCCATCGTTTCCTCACATAGTTGAGAGATATTTCCCGATTGGACACCGAGATGTCGCCGTTGAGCACAGGGATGGATGATTCAAGATTGCCGGTTACCCCCATTGACTCCCTGACACCAAAGTTCTGGTGGAGGCATGGTTCGGAAATTTGCTCGAGCCAAATTCGACCGGCCGAGCGCCTCACCTGACCGGTGATTACGTCTTAATTACCTTGGAGATCGACCGGCTGCTGGTGCCGCCTCCCCATCTCGATATGAGGGAAGAGAATCCGCCTGCCTCCCCGCCAGCAACCAAGAAAACAATGCCATCGGCGGTTTTCACAACGGGGCGCATGTCGGTCGAATCCCCCGGTCCAGGATCGCCCGGGAGTTTGCCAAGGCGTTTCAACTCCTCCGCTGAAACTGAGGCGCGCTCGTGCAGGTACTCCATGGCTTGCCGCTTGCTCCATTCGGCGTTACGGAAGATTCGAGCGTGCTCCGGCGAGAGTACTACAACGAACTCCCCCATGCCATTGCGCATACCCTTCATGTTGTAAGCGAAATTATCCAGCAGATTCTCCGGCGAGTTACTGGCTCCGTCGGAGACTTGGGTCGGCGAAAAGACAGCGAAAACCGTGACCACGTTGTCATCTGGGTCAAAGCCTCTTTGAACGTGGAGTGTCTCCCATGGGCTGGCTTCTTCGTTTTCCGCGATGCACATGCTGTACTTCCCACCCTGGCCTAGGGTGGACTTGTCCAGTATCCCCGGCGTGCCTCCGGTGACGTTCATGTTGATCAGGCGCACCGCCCGTCCGATGGTGGAGTTGGCTCTAGCGCCGGGGCCAAACACATTAACTCCCGAATTGATGTCCAGTTCTTTCGCTATGGGGCCGTTTACGACGATAAGCTGGGCGGAGCTTCCCGTGCTGGCCTGGCTGCCATGGTAGTTGAACTCGGGTTCACACATGGCCTCAAGAACCGCCACTAAGACGGGCATGTATTCGGGCCGGCAACCGGCCATCACCGCGTTGATGGCTACTTTTTCAGCGGTTATGACTCTGCCCCGGGTCGGCACCACTCCGACGACATCGCTGGGCGACCGTCCCGAGGCCGACAAGAACTGCCGGACCCGCTCCTCGGTGGCCGGGACAACCGGCAAGCCATCGGTCCAGCCCTTTTCGTAGTAGAACTCAATGACGTTGCCCGGATCATCTACGTGAACTCGCTCCGATACAAGTTGCTCTTGTTGCATAACCAGCCTTTAAGTTAATAGCTAAGTTCGAGGGGGCGTCTCACTCAAACAGGATTGTTTCTGCCAATACCGGGCAAGATGATATGGGCGCTGTCCCCTACGTAACGAGAGCTCTAAGAAGAATCCTAGGTGCCTAAGAGAATCTCAATCACCTGGGGCAAGGCAACTCTGGCCCGCTCTTTTATCTCGCCGGGAGTTAGACTTCCCAGAGGGTGGGGAAGGACGGCGAAGTGAAAATCGGGGATCCCCAAGATGCGCGACATCGACCGAGCGGTGGGGATAAAGGGCTCGGTGCACAGAACCGCGGTTGGGATTCCCAGTTTCTCGAAGGTGATACCGTCGTGCAAACTGCACGACGAGCAGGACCCTCAATCGCCGTTGGAGGTGACCAACACATCGCAGCTAGCCGCGAACTCTTTGACGATGGCCTCAGGGCAAGGAGTGGACGCATTTGGCTTGGACCCTTTGATCACTTTGGCGAACTGGTAACGTTCCGACAGCAGTTCACCAACCTCGTCCAGGAGATTCGCCGCGTTCAGTTTACTGTTGTTGAGAAGACCCAACACTTTGCCATTCAGATCTGACGGCCTAGTCGCCAACCTGGCATGTACCGCTAGCGGCGGAGACGTGGGGTCGAGAATCACCATTCCGGCGTTGGCAGTTTGAGATACCACAAAAGCCTCCTTTCTTGCCAATCCCATAGGGTTTTCTAGGAAAACGGTCACCCAGGGGGAATTGCCGTCATGATAGATTGTCGCGTCCAGCCACGTCAACCGGCGATTCCCGGCGCCATGGCAGCGCCAGACCAAACCCTTAGCCGCTCACTGATCCGAACCGGTGCTAAAATATCGACGATTATTAAATTAGGAGACCACAAGCATGCCTAATCGAAAAGTGTTGCTCACCGGCGCTTCCGGCTACATCGCCTCTCAGATCCTCCCAGATTTCCAGGACCAATACGACATGGCGCTGGTCGACGTTAAGGACTCGGACCGGCAAGGACTTAACGTGCCCGGCGTCGAGATTACCGACTTGGGCGACCCTGATCTGTCAAAGTACTCCCATCACTTTAAAGACGTGGACACCGTGGTCCACCTGGGGTACAAGCGCCGCCAAGGGTCTCTTTTAGACGATTATTACGACGAGCAGTTCAACGTCGGCATGGCCTTCAACGTATACCGGTCGGCCTACGAAGCCGGCGCCAAGCGGGTCGTGATAGCCAGTTCCAACCACGCCGCCGATTGGTATGAGCACGCGTTGATCCACAACCGCGATCTGGAAATGCTGGACCCCTACAGATTACCGTTGTCGGACAATTTCTACGGTTGGGCCAAGGCTACTTATGAGCACCTGGGCTTCCTCTTTGCCTCGGGAACGTTCGGGCGCAAGCTGGAAGTTGTCCTGGTGCGCATCGGGGCTCCCCGGGAGATCAGATTGGAGGATTTCCCAGGCGACCCCGGACGTTACAAGCGGGACTTGGGAGCATATATCAGCCCCCGTGACCTAACGCAACTCTTTACCAGGGCCATCGAAACCCCGAACATCGATAACGAACACGGTATACCGTGGCTGATCGTCTATGGGATCAGCGACAACACCCGCAGCTTCTGGTCGCTTACCAGTGCTCGCCAGGTTTTGGGGTATCGCCCGGAAGACGACTCCGAGATTAAATACGCTGAGGACATCCAAAGTTTTCTCACCGGGGAAGGGGCTCGCGGCGGCGTGGGGAGAGTAGGGCCTTAGGGGCAGATGGCCTTTACCGAGTCAGCCGGATTCCGCGGCTATTCCGCTTATTCCTCGGAAATCTTGACCAGCAGCTTGCCAAAGTTCTCGCCGCGCATGAGTCCGATGAAGGCCCGGGGGGCATTCTCTAGCCCTTCGACAACGTCTTCCCGGTACTTTATGCGTCCTTCCTTGATCCACCCGGCGATCCGCTGGCGGCCCTCTTCATGCTGATTCCTGAATTGACCGACGAGAAACCCTTGCGCGCGGGCCTGCTTGCCCACCAGTAAGCCCATCTTCCTCGGTCCGGGCTCCGGCTCGTCCTGGTTGTATTGAGAGATCGAGCCGCAGATGGAGATGCGGGCGCCCACGTTCAGATGGTCGAACACCGCGTCGGTGATTGCACCGCCAACGTTATCGAAATAAACATCCACACCCAGGGGGCAGACCTTGGTCAACGCGGCGTCGACGTTCTCCGTCTTGTAGTTGATCCCAGCGTCGAAGCCTAGGCCGCTTTTGAGGTATTCAACCTTTTCCGCTGTCCCGGCGATACCAACGGTGCGGCAACCCATTATCTTGGATATCTGTCCCACCACCTGGCCCACCGCGCCCGACGCGGCAGAAACGACTACCGTGTCGCCCGGCCTCGGCTGACCGATCTCCAGGAAGCCGAAGTAGGCCGTCATGCCCGGCATGCCAAGGATACCGAGCGCCGTGGAGAGGGGTCCGAGACTTGGGTCCACACGGCGGAGATTGTTGCCGTCGGACACGGCGAATTCCTGCCAACCCAACGGTCCCTCGACCACCTCACCCACGGTGAACGCGGGCGTCCGGGACTGGACGATCTTGCCCACCACACCCCCAACGATCACTTGGCCCAGCTCCATAGGCGTCGCATAAGGATGGCTGGCCCGCATCCGTCCCCTTTGATAAGGGTCCAGAGATAACCAAATAACTTTGACCAGTACCTCCCCCTCGCGGGGTTCGGAGACTGGGGATTCAACCAGGTCAAAATCCGATTCTTTAGGATAGTTGGCCGGTCTGGCCGAGAGTTGAATCTGGCGGTTTACTGTGTTTGTCATGTCTTCCCGCTTCTGGCGATTATCACGATAGTGCCGTCTGAAACTAGCCCGGCCGGTGAGGCCATACCATCACCACGGCCCGGAGGACGGCTCCTCGTTGACCTCATTGACTAGGTCCATCAGATGGCCTAGAACCTCGATGCGCTCCGTCAAGTTCGGGGCTTCTAACCCAGTGCGGCCCATGGCGCGATAACGTAAGGATGCGGTCAGCGTGGTTACCCCGGCATCCCGATACGCCCGGATACGGTCCTTCACCATTTCGTCGGTGCCAATCAGATTGGACTTGAGGACCATCTCCGGAGGCACCAGTTTGCGGGCCTCGTCACGACGACCATCGATCCAAAGATCCTGGATCTTCTTCGCCTCGTCGGCATAACCGGCGCGGCTGTAGGCGGAGTTGTAAAAATTGAACTCCCTGGAGCCCATGGCGCCCAAACTGAACGCCAATCCTGGCTTCAGCGCCCCCACCGCCTCGTCGACGTCGTCGGTGAAAAGCACCGTGCCCCCGGCTTGGAGGTCAAGTTCTCCCATGGACCTGC
>Ga0209554_1002092_pt1 | contig 14288 bp, 9 predicted proteins | sample MarorgKNORR_S2LV_5_FD_188221 | JGI IMG/M metagenome (GOLD analysis project Ga0209554, IMG submission 188221) | Marine microbial communities from the Southern Atlantic Ocean, analyzing organic carbon cycling - Bottom_A/KNORR_S2/LV (SPAdes) (version 2) | ecosystem: Environmental > Aquatic > Marine...
AACGGTATGAATTGATTTGGTTGAAATTTTCGGATGATTCATTCGAGTACATCACGCATGGACGTTAGGATATAGTGGTGTTAAAGAGTTCCAAACAAGCACTAGCTACGTTACATTTGACTCGCCTGAGTGTGGCAATCGGTGCTGTGGCTGACATTTGGCTCGTACTCATGTTGACAAAGAGCGACTCTGATTTTGTCGGAACCAGTGTGTATGCAATTCCGTGGTGGTCTGCTCTCCTTGCAACAGGTGTGGTTGCTGTTTGTATGTGTGGTTTTGCCGCATCACTCAACGACACGCTTGATGTTCGACAAGATGCAGCTTTCTATCCAAATCGCCCGATTCCTCGGGGTTTGGTTTCGATGAGTCACGCAACCGTTGTCATGATTGCGTCTTTATTGTTGGCACTTCTTGCTGCATCCTTTTTAGGAACATGGCCAGTGCAAATTACGTTGTTGACAGCTGCGATTGTTCTGTTTTACAACACAGTGGGCAAATTTATACCCGCAGTTGGTTTGGTTTCGATTGGACTGTTATATGCAACGCATATGTTAATCGCGAACATTGAATTGACATTCACACTTCCTGTTTGGTTGGTCATGACACATACGATGATCTGTGCTATTTCTGTATATGTCTATGAAGGTAAACGCCCAAAACTATCCTTCCGAGGTTGGATTGGAATTGTCCTTGGTTGGATTTTCTGGTCCGCAGTCATTCTTGGAGGTCCGTATGCTCGGACTGGTTCACTATTGCCCGACGGGATGTCACCCTATTCGTTGATATGGGTTGTTGCTGCTGTTGTTGGTTTTATTGTGACCATTCGATGGAAAATAATGAGAGCAAACTCGAATCGGATTGCTGCTGAAAAAATAAGACGTTACGGCGCGCTTTGGGATTGTATGTATGCTGGCGCGTGGCTCGCTGCGTTACAATTGACTGGACCAGCGCTGGCGATGTTCGGTTTTGCATTTGTTGCAGGGGTTACGGTTATGCTTGTGAAGGAGACGACCGGAGGTAGTGGAAAACCACTCGCTTGGCGAATGTAGTATTGTTATAAGCCCGGTACTTGCGTCAGTTGTAATTTAGTAGGCAACACACCAAGGTACTCGAGGGTGTCGTCTATGATGTCACGTACGACTGGTCCCGCAACCTCGCCACCATAGTGGGCGATTTTTTTGTCTGGATCATCAATCACACAAATAACAACAACTGCTGGATTTTCGAGGGGTGCTCCGGCAATAAAACTCGCAGTGTATCGATCTTCAAAGTATCCCTTGCCATCTGCTCGTGGTAACTGGGCTGTACCGGATTTACCAAAGAGATCGTACAAATCACTTTGGGAATTCCTGCCCGTACCTTCGGTCATGACCAGCCCCAAGATGGAACGTGTTATTCGTGCAATCTCTGGCGTGATCGCTTGCTTCACTATCGGAACTGATTTTTCTGTTTTTGCGATCAGCCTCAGTTGAGGAAGTGAGCCATCCCTTGCAAATGCACAAAAACCCTGCACCATTTGAACCGGCGTGACCGCTATTTCATGTCCCATTGCAACCGAAGTCTGTGTATATACTGACCAGTTTTTTGACGTCGTCATGATGCCACTTGTTTCACCCGCAAGACCAAGGTACGTAGGAGTACCAAATCCAAACCCCGTGATTCCATTTCGCATTTCATCATTTGACAGACGTTCAGCAACAATCGCCATGCCACTGTTCATGGATTTGATCAGGACTTTTCTCCACGTTGAGGGACCATAGTAATACGTATCACGAATCGTTCTGTTATATGAAGTTATGTGGGGACTTCCAGTAGGAGTTGGCAAGACTTCATCAACCGATACCTTGCCAAGTTCAGTTGCTATTGACCATACAAACGGTTTGAATGTAGATCCCGGTTCATACGGATCGGTCAGACATCGATTACGACCAAGTCGGGGGTCAATTTCTCTCATCGGGTCGGAAACTTCTTGCGTCCAATTCTCCCTTTGATTTAAAATGTCAGTCATCGCAAGAATGTCACCAGTTTTAGGATCCAGAACAACAACTCGGCCACCACCAGCGTTGCAGCGTAGGACTGCTTTTCGGAGATGATTTGTTGCAATTTCTTGGATGACAACATCGATTGTCAGTTGCACGTCTTTACCATCAACTTTTGGATAGTAATCTTCAGGATCAACCCAAAGCGTTTGTATTTGAGTATCACGAAGCAGTACGAGGGTTCCCGATTTCCCATCAAGCGAATGATTTAACGCATGTTCAAGGCCAGCAAGGCCTATGTGCTCTGTTCCAACGAGCCCAATAAGACTAGCAATAGAATTGCCGTGTGGATAACTTCGAACAAGCCGCTGTTCAAGACCTACACCTTTATAAGATGCATTGCGTATGAGTTCAACCTGCCATTGTTCTAGTAATTTAACGATGACAACATATTGACTATCTTTTCGTTCAAGAATTTTACGTTCAATAGGTGCAGGTGGAAGCTTGAGTTTCTCACCCAATTCAAAGGCGAGTTGTTCTATGTTTTCTACTTCGGAGGGATCAACGAACAACTTATATCCAATTCTACTTCCAGCAAGAATTCTTCCTCTTCGATCTAAAAGAGCACCCCGAGTCGCAAGTTGGATAATCTTGCTATTCGTTGGCGTGGCAACAGAAGTCAACTTTTCAGGTGTGTTGACTTTTAACGATATAACACGGTAAAACCCAGCACTTAAAGCCAGTGTAACAAACAAGCAAACGAACAAGGCGACGGCGACAATTCTTTGATGCGTTGTTTGATCTTTACTCATCTTGTTCAAGTTCAGCGGTAAGGAATAGACCCAGTGATTCTAAAGAACATTCCTTTTCGATTGCAAAGCGAAGAGCGTCGAGGGATGTTTCTTGTCTTGCTATTTGTTGATGTATGATTGTCATCGTGTGCACTGTATTAATTTGTTCTTGACGGATTGCGAGTAGTTCGAGTGCAGCGAGCGTGAAAACAAAAATGACGATGAGTAACTTGCGTGCCATTGGTAATCAAAATAAAGGATACCGGAGTTTCATGCCAACTTGCAGACGGTCTGGGTTTGGAAGTGTTTTTTTGTTCAGTGTGATAAGTTGATTTGTATACCTTGCAGATCCGCAAACTTTTTGCGCAATTTCAGAAAGCGTGTCACCAATTTTAACTGTGTACGTCCCAAAATTTGGAGTTGGATTTGGCGTTGGTGCAATTTCAGTTTTTTGATATTCTTGTGTAGGTGTATTCAATGGTGTGGAGATGAGCGCCTTTCTCGTTGGCAATTCGATTTGTTGACCAACTTCGATACTGTTTGCAGAGGATATTCCATTCCAAAATGCGACTGCATTCGCCAAACCAGCATCACCATACTTGGAACTACATATTGAACGGAGTGAATCACCCTGACTGACAACATAGACTCGATCACTTTTTATCCCAATTTGTTCAACGGTTTCAAGTGATGGGAGGGGACCATTGATGAGTTGAGACGCAGGAATAGCCGGTGGAGTTGGCGGTTCTGGTCCAAGGGTGGCGACTTCGCGATTCGTTGCAATTGAAAAATGGTCAGCCACAAACATTCCAACAAAGATAAGTAAGCCGAAACCAATAACTATTGAAATTTTGTTGTTGCTGTCCATGGGAATGGAACGTCCGATCACAAACTTAGAAGGTAACCTTCTATGAGCCAAGTTGAACCGCACGAAGTTTCGCAGGGCGAGAGCGTTGGTTGCGTGATTGCTCCTCAACCGTAGCTCGAATTGGTTTGCGAGTAAGTCGCTTCGCCAATTCATTCTTCTCAAGGGCGACGAAGGATTGCTTTACGCGGCGATCCTCCAAACTGTGAAAACTGATCACAGCAATCTTGGCAGTAGGATGAAGCCAACCACCACTGTCGACCTTGCGGCCACCAGCCTCGACATCAAGAAGCAATGCATCGAGTGCATCGAGTTCTCCGTTGACGGCAATGCGCAACGCCATGAAGGTACGGGTTGCAGGATGAAGCCGTGACGAGCGAGCCCGTGCACCGTAAGCATCACGCACAAGTTGTGCGAGCCTAGCAGTAGTCAAAATCGGCACTTCTTCCCGTTCAAGTGTAATTTTTTGTGCAATTCGTCGTGAATAAGGTTCTTCGCCAAGAAAATAGATCGTATCAGCGAGTTCTTTCTCTGACATCGTGTTGACCAACTCTGCAGCCGTTGGACCAATTGAAGGATCAAGACGCATGTCGAGTGGACCATCACTCCCAAAACTGAAACCTCTTTGGGCATCATCCATCTGATTCGATGAAAACCCAAGATCCGCAAGGACGCAGTTTGCTTGGATGCCAGCATCTTCAAGTGTTGTTGCCGCTGTTACGAAATTTGCGTGGTGTGGGTGGACAGAGATGCCTTGACGTTCAAGACGCGTTGTTGCAAATTGTAGGTTGGCTTCATCAAGATCGAACAACAAGACCTCAGCAGTTCCTGCGTGTATGGCAAGAAGTTCGGCATGACCGCCTCTACCAGCAGTGAGGTCAACGATGACATCACCTTTTTTGGGGTTGAGCAATTCACAAACCTGATCGGGAAGCACTGGGAGATGACCATGTTCGTTGGTCATGCTACAAACCCAACAAAAGTCGTTGAGGATCTTCGATGCAATCCTTGAGGTGAACAAGGAAACGAACAGCACCTTCGCCATCAACAACTCGGTGATCGTAACTCAGTGCGAGGTACATCATTGGTCGAAGGACAATTTCACCGGGCTTGTCTGGGTTTTCAATTGGCCGGTTTTGAATTCTATGTAATCCAAGAATGCCTGATTGTGGTGGATTAAGAATTGGCGTTGACATCATTGATCCATACACACCACCGTTGCTGATGGTGAAGGTACCCCCAGTCATATCTTCAATAGATAATTTTCCTTCTTTTGCACGCAAAGCGAGATCTTTTATTGTCAATTCAATTTCTGCAAAATTCATTCGGTCAGCAGATCGAATCACTGGAACAACAAGACCACGGTCGGTACCAACGGCAATCGACATGTCAACATATTCGTGATACACCACATCATTACCGTCAATGGATGCGTTGAGTGCTGGCCAAGCACGAAGAGCAGAGACGCAAGCCTTTGTGAAAAAAGACATAAATCCAAGGGTCACACCATATCGATCATTGAACTCATCCTTGTGAATTTTGCGTAGGGCGATCACCTTACTCATATCTGCTTCGTTAAAGGTCGTAAGCATCGCAGCAGAATGTTGCGCATCAACAAGGCGTTGCGCAATTCGTCGTCGAAGCATCGACATTTTTTCACGGCGAATTCCTCTGCGTTCAATTGAGCTTTCGTCAACGATTGGAGGGATGAAAGTATCTTCAGAAATGGATTGTGCAAGTGGTGCGTCGCTTGCACTTAAGACATCTGCTTTTGTTACTTTGCCCGCAGTACCTGATCCTGCGATTTGATCGATCTCGACGCCCATATCAGAGGCAACTTTTTTTGCAAGGGGCGTCGCCCTTGTTTGTTCAGCAGAAGCAACCGTTTCTTGAGCGACTTCTTCTCGAGCAGTATGTTCTGAGGAATCGGTTTCGGAGATATCTGGAATTTCGGGGGTGTCGGGTTTTGACGCAGTTTCATCGATCGAGCCAATCACGTCTCCGATGTTACATTCGTCACCAGTTTGTTTTGTAATTGTGACAACTCCCGAAACTGGAGAGGGTAGTTCTTGGGTGACTTTGTCAGATTCAATTTCAAGTAAGGGTTGATCCCGTTCGATCCACCTGCCATTTTGAACAAACCAAACACCCAGAACAACTTCGGTGATTGACTCGCCAAGATTTGGAATGGTAATAGGGTGTGTCATGATTGTTTTGTGGTAGGAAGACCAACGGCTTGGATGAGGATACGGTTTTGCTCGGTTTTGTGCATGTTGTGGGACGCCACAGCAGGGGTTGCACTTGGTCTGCGGCAGACTCGAGTGAGATCAATTCCAAGATAATCGCTAAAGGAAGCATTGATATACCGCCATGCGCCCATATTTTCTGGTTCTTCTTGTACCCACATATACTCAGCACCGGTGTATTTTTGGAGTATTTCTTGTAGTTTTTTAATCGGGAATGGGTAGAGTTCCTCAACGCGTATCAAGGCGATTGTTTCTGGGTTTGACATGGTCTCTCGATGTGCTGCAAGGTCATAATAGATTTTTCCCGTGCAAAAAATGACACGATGTACCCCATCACTCTCAAGTGTATCGTCGATCACAGTGAAGAACCCTCGGTCGGTGAGATCTGAAACTGTTGAAACAGCTTTTGGATTTCTTAGAAGACTTTTTGGTGACATCACAACAAGCGGCTTCCTAAAAGGCCATTTGAGTTGACGTCGCAGGGCGTGAAAAATTTGTGCAGGTGTGGTTGGGTTGATGACGGACATATTTCTGTCAGCGCAAAGTGCGAGGAATCTCTCTAAGCGAGCTGAAGAATGTTCTGGACCTTGCCCCTCATATCCATGGGGAAGTAACATCACGAGCCCAGACGATCGTCTCCACTTAATTTCGGCAGACGAAATGAATTGGTCAATAATGACTTGCGCGCCGTTGACAAAATCTCCAAACTGCGCTTCCCACACGACAAGCATGTGTGGGTCGCCAAGTGAATAACCATATTCGAATCCCAAGCATGCACATTCAGTAAGCGGACTGTTATGGACACACAATGTAGCTTGCTGTGGTGAAATGTTATTTAAAGGTAACAGCGGTTCGCCAGTTATTGTGTCGATGAGTACAGCATGACGGTGACTGAACGTCCCACGTTCAACGTCTTGTCCAGTGAGCCTCACTGCATTGCCTTCTTCGAGCAGGGTACCGAAACTCAGTAACTCTCCTATTCCCCAATCAAAAGGCGCATTCTCTGTGATGACTTTTTTTCGCATCTCAAGTAACTTCTTCAACTTGGGATGGGTGTTGAAATTGTCTGGTACTGTTCCAAGTGCATGTGCGACTTTTGATAACAACTCCCTTGATACGGTCGTATCAGCAGATCGATCTTTGGTGTCTCCTTTCAAACCCTCCCACGCAGTTGAAGGTTGATAGGGTGGAACGCTTGATGAGATAGGCTGTCTCATCGATCGCTCTTGAGATGCTTCAAGTTCACTTCTAACGTCTTTAACCATATGCTCAAAAACTTCTTTTGTAAGCACGCCGTTCTTGATCAGTTTTTCAGCGTATAACTCCGTGATTGGTTTCATCTGAGAAATGACTTTGTACATCATTGGCTGTGTGTATCGAGGTTCATCCGCTTCGTTATGCCCAAGTTTTCGATACGTCCACAAGTCAACGACAACGTCGTTGTGAAATGTTTGTCGATACCGCACAGCCATTTGAATCGCGTGTACGCACGCTTCTGGATCGTCACCATTGACGTGAATAATGGGCGCCCCAGCCATCTTTGCAATATCTGTGCAATACCTACCAGAGTAACTGTCATGAGGATTTGTTGTAAAACCTATCTGGTTGTTGATAACAATATGCACAGCACCGCCGACGGTGTATCCATCAAGGTGAGCCATGTTAAACAATTCAGCAACGATTCCTTGTCCAGGGAAACTTGCATCACCATGAATGAGAAGTGGGATGCAAAGCCGACGGTCTTCGTCCCATTGCGTTCGTTGTCTTGATCTTGCTTTGCCAAGGACAACAGAGTGGCCAAATTCAAGATGTGATGGATTAGGAGCAAGGGTGATGTGCATTGGTTCCCCAAGATCCGTCAGAATATCTGAGTTGTATCCAAGGTGATACTTCACATCACCGCCTCCGCCTGCAAAATCGTCGACCCAACTCTCTTCGAACTCAGTAAATAACTGGTCGTATGATTTGCGAAGGATATTAACAAGTACATTGATTCTTCCACGGTGCGCCATACCAATTGTGACAACTTCAACGTTGTGTTGTCCTGCTTCATTGATGAGTTCATTCATCATTGGGATGAGTGATTCGCTTCCCTCTAAACTAAATCGCTTTTTGCCGATGAACCTTGTTGCACAGAAGTTTTCGAGCGTTGTTGCTTCGGTAAGTTTTCGAAGAATCCGACATTTTGTAGTTTCGTCAAACCTAGGTTGATTGGCAATAGGTTCCATTTGCGATTGCAGCCATCTTCGTTGCTCGCGATTTTCTATGTGGGCGTATTCCGCACCGATATGCCGGCAATACGTTTTTTCAAGCCGCTCAATGATGTCCAGGAGTTTGGAAGGTTTTGGTATGTCAAGATGACCCGGATCGAAGAAGGTGTCAAGTTGCGATTCATGTAAACCAAACGATTCAAGATCCAAGGCACTGTGATTTGTTTTTTGTATACCCAGTGGGTCAAGGTGTGCTGCGTAATGACCAGACATCCTGTAATTGGAAATTAAAGAGTCAACACACGCTTGGGATGCAGATGCCCCAAATGATGGTGTTTGCTGTTCCTCAATGGATGCTCCAAGTTCGAAACCCTGAAAAAAGTCTTGCCACTGCTTCGTGACGGAAGAAGAATCTGTCTTCCATTTCACAAATAGATCATCAAGGAATGCTGCATTCCACGAGTTGATTGAGGGATCAATTGTTGTTGGCGTTAGTTCGCTTTTATCTGCGTTTGGCGGCTGCATGTTGCTCGCATCTTTTTGCTGTAAAACGGTACATCTTAACAGAAAAAGATGTCTTTAGACTCTCTATTACAACATCGAAACAGGGTCTACATCGATGGCAAGATCGCGATTGTTTCCAATGTACTTTTTTTGTCGTGCATCTTCTAGAAACTGTTGTAACTCCCTTGCAGTTGTCGCTGAGGCAGTGACGTCAAATCGAAAACGATCTGCAATCCTTGTTAACACGCATGGAGCGGCTGGCGTGATTTGGATGGAAGGAGATGCGATTGAAAGTAGACGCTCGTAGAGGGCATCTGCGCGACCTGCAGTTCGTTCAAACTCATCATCACGCACAACAAACCGAACCATACGGGATGTCGGGGGAAGTCCCGTTTCTTGTCTGAGTCGAAGTTCTCGATTTGCAAATTCTTCGTACTTGCCTTCGGAAGCAAGCACAATCGCAGGCGCTTGTGGGTTATATGTTTGCACGATCGCCTTTGCCTCCCGACTCCCGCGACCGCACCGCCCGCAGACCTGCGAGACAAGTTGGAACGTTCTTTCCGATGCTCTAAAATCTGGAAGATCAATTGCAGTGTCAGCGTCGATAACACCAACGAGTGTGACGCCTTCAACGTCAAGTCCCTTGGCGATCATTTGCGTTCCAAGTAGGACGCGAATTTCACCTCGAGTAAAACGATCAAGCGTATCGTGGAGATCAGAAATTTTGCGAGTCGTGTCGGTGTCAAGTCTTGCAATTTGGTTACTTGGTAGGGGAATTGTTTCTCGAATGATTGCTTCAAGACGTTGTGTACCTGCACCAAGTCGAATGACAGGCTTTGTACAATCAGGGCAGATTTTTGGAACTCGTTGCTCTTTTGCGCAATGATGACATCGAACAAAACCAACTTCTTCAAGTGGTTTACGTCGGTGATAGACCATCGATGTTTCACAATGTTCACACCGCATCATCCAATCGCAAGCACGGCTAGAACATACGATCCATGGTGCAAAACCTCGACGGTTTAACAGTAACAATATTTGTCCTTCGTTTGCCAGTGATCGTTGGATTTCAAGTTCTAGTTCTCTACTAAAAACTGGCATCACACCATGCGCTGCTGCCCTTGCAATTCGCATATTGATGATTTCAACCTTGGGTAAAGTTAACCCAGGAGCGCGATGTGTAAGCGTGTGCAAGGTAGAAATATTTCGACGCGTGGCATTCCACCATGACTCCATAGAGGGTGTTGCAGAGCCCAGTAGAATTGGGCATTTTGCAGTTGAGGCTCGACGTATAGCAACATCTCTTCCGTGATATCGCGGTGTTAGATCTTGTTTGTACGAGTGGTCGTGTTCTTCGTCGACGATGATGATGTTTAATGCATCGATAGGAACCGGTGCGAAGATAGCACTTCTTGCACCAAGGACAATGTCAGCTTCACCACTTGCCACCATCGCCCATTGTTGGTGACGTTGTGATTTTGTTAGTGCAGAGTGCAGTATGGCAACTTTTTTATCTGGAAATCGTCCCATGAGACGAGCAGCGGTTTGCGGTGTTAATGAAATTTCTGGAACAAGGACGATTGCTTTGCCCCCATCCTTGATTGCGTGGTCGATGAGTTGCATGTAAATCTCAGTTTTTCCTGAGCCAGTCACACCATACAACAGATGGGAACTATATCCCTCTCCTAATTTTTTAGAAATGGCATCGACGATTCTACTTTGGTCGTCGGTAAGCGTTGGCATTTCTTTTGTATCAATGTTTTGCTTGAACCATGAAGCCTCTACATTTGTTACTTGATGCGTTGAAAGAAAACCATGTTCAGAAAGACGGTCAATAGGTCCTCTACTTCCAAGCGACGCAAGTTTCATTAACTTTGAAATGCCAATAGGACGATCGTTTGTTGGAAGTTCTGCAAGCGTGTCAAGCACGTATTGCTGTTTCTTTGTTAACTTGACGTCGTTGGGTGGACACATAACAAGATTAACAAGCGTTCGTGTTTTGATGCCTATCCCTTTACGGACAGGTCCGGGCAACATTGTTGAGAGCGTCGGTCCAATAGCCGCGCAGTAATACGAACTCATCCATGAAGCGAGAGAAACAAGATCTTCTGGAAGTGAAATTGTTAGGGCGTTCTTCGAAAAAACTTGTTTTATTTCTTTGTTGCCTGCGAGCGTAGGGGACGTTTCACTGACGGACAGGACCCACGCTTCTGTCGGTGTGTTGCCTTTTCCTAGTGGAACGGTAATGAGTTGGCCAACGTGTATCGGAGACAAACTTTGAGGAACACCATAGGTGAGACCTTTTGGGTAGCGGTCCACCGCGCGTTCAACAGCAACTTGCACAAATGAGACAGTTGGTTCGTCAAAGAGTCCCGCCATGAATGGGGAGTTTACGCTAGGAGTTCTTCATTAGGGGTCAGACCCCCAGAGTGTCTGACCCACGGTTACAATGCGAATAGATGCACGAAAGTTCCTCAAACCCATGCAGGCTCGTACTTGAAGATGGCACCATCGTTCGAGGCCGTTCATTTGGTAAACAAGGCGATAGTTTCAATACTGGAGAAGTCGTCTTCAACACTGCGATGTGTGGGTATCAAGAAGCATTGACAGATCCAAGTTATGCTGGGCAAATTCTCATCATGACAGCACCGATGATTGGTAATTATGGCGTATGCGAGGATGATCTCGAGTCGCCTGTGCCCCAAATCGCAGGTTTTGTAGTGAGGGAAGCCTCGAAAATTGAATCTAACTACCGATCAGAACAGGGGCTAGGTGATTGGTTAGCGAATGCTGGGGTGATATCGATGGAAGGGGTTGATACGCGAGCCCTTGTTAGGCATATCAGACAATGTGGTGCTCTGCGAGGCGTGATCAGCACCGATTCCTCTTGCTCTGACGCTGATTTAGTCAACATGGCAAAAGAGTCTAAGGTGATGTCAGGTCAAGATTTAGCGACTCCTGCTTCGACAAAAACGAACACAAATTGGTCGCAGGATCTCGGTGTTTGGGATGTGCATTACTGCGAGAATCTACAGGACCCATTGCGGGTTGTTGCACTTGACTGTGGTGTTAAAAGTAGTATTTACAGACACTTAGTGTCTGCAGGCTGCACAATTATATCGATGCCAAACACAGCAACTCCAGACGAAATCAGGGCACAAAACCCCGATGGCTTATTCGTCTCCAATGGGCCGGGAGATCCCGCTGCAGTGAAGCAGACTATTGCAACACTCAAGGAGATGACAAGTGAGTTACCGACTTTTGGTATTTGCCTCGGTCATCAGATGTTGGCATTGGCGCTTGGGGCGAAAACGTGGAAGTTGAAGTTTGGACATCGGGGAGCGAACCAACCAGTACGAGCAGTGGAAACAAACCAGGTTGAAATTACCAGTCAAAACCATGGTTTTTGCGTAGATGAAGATTCACTCAAGGAGGTAGGTTGTGTGGTAACGCATCGCCACCTCAACGACGACACAGTTGCTGGTTTCCGCCATGGGGAACTTCCTATCATGGCGGTGCAATTCCATCCAGAGGCATCACCGGGACCCCATGACTCAGCACATCTATTCAGTCAATTCGTTGAGATGATGCGAAGAAGCTCTAAAACCACTATTACAGCAAAAAAATAGCACTTTATTCGATTCTTCAGCAGGATTTTGGTGAGGTTTCTCGATCACTCATTACTTCAAAAGTTGACGATGTATTTCTTGTCCGAAAACCCAAAGGTTACCCTCAAACCGCCTTGCGACCATTCTATGGGTGTTGTACGCTACCGAGCATCCATATTATGCCTTTGTTGGGTATATTCTAAAATGGTAATTCTGCACCAGTTCGTTGATGCAGAGGTTGACTTTTTCGAGGGATCGGCGTTTGGTTATTCGTAACTACATTTCTTAATGCTGATGAAATCAATGTTGCACCTTCTTGGCATTGATGCTGAATAGGAACTTTGGAGAGTTTCATGAAACGCTTTTTTGAATTACTCAACGCACCTTCACGCTTGTTTGTTGTTGTAACTTTATGCTTGTCTTTTGTAACTGTTCATACCATGGCACAAGATGCAGGTGAGCCACCTGCGCCGAGCGAAGAACCAGTTGTTGAAGAAGATGACGACATTGTCATTCCCGATTATGAAGACGACGATTCCGTAGAGGTTGTTCTCGAGGATGATGATGAAACAGAAGAGGAACCTGTTGTTGAAGAGCCAGAAGTCGAAGAGAAACCAGTTGTTGAAGAGCCAACAGTAAAAGAAGAACCAGTCGTCAAAGTCGAAGAAGAAGTAGTTGATCTTACATTACCTATAGCACCACCTCTTTCAGACAAAGAACTTGCTGCATTGTTGTCTGAACAAGCAGCAATCATGGAACTCGCTTTAGGGCAAGCCTCTTTAGACAGCGCAAGAGCCGCAGCAAGTGCGGGTCGTTGGCGTGAGGCAGCAGCAGAATATCTTCAAGCAAATAAGTATTTTCCAAACAACCCTGAAGTGATTGCAGGCCTACAAAAGGCCTACTCAATGATTGATAACGGTCCGGGTCTTGATAAGTTTCAACAGCGGCAAGCCATGGAAAGACAGGCCGCTAGAGCACTTTTTGATGCGTCAATGGCAGATGCACATGACCGTTTGCAACGTGAAGACTTCGCACGCGCACGCAGAAGTGTTGAAGGGGCAATCGCAAGATTAGATCGATCTGATCGCTCTTTGTTTTCAGAAACTGAATATCGCAAACGCCGTGAACAAGCAACAAATTTACTTCATCAGATTGCAATCAATAAAGAAGCATGGGAACAACATCGAGATCAGTTGGCTGTGAATGAAAAGAACCGCGATCAACTCGACCGTGCTGCTGCAGAATCAGATGAGCGACAAAAAATAATCAACGAAAACTTGAAAAGAGTTCGTCAACTACAGATTGAACAAAAATACGATGAGGCGTTGGATGTAGTCAATGAAATTTTATTCATTGACGAAGACAACCCTGCAGCGCTCGTTCTCCGGGATGCAATGCGGTCAACGCAACTCTACAGACGGTATGCGGAAGCAAATCGATCCCGCGAATTTGGATATTCCGAATTACGAATTGAATCGGATGAGGGCATGATTCCTATTAGAGAAAATAGATATGGACCGGGTGAACGATCGCTCAATGGAATGATTACCTACCCCTCGGACTGGGAAGATCTTACTAACCGACGATTTGGTTCTGTTGATGGATTCCGAGACTCTGTTCAGAATCGTAGAATTCGAATTGCACTAGAACAAACATCTGGCGGAGGATTTAAATTTTTAGACCAACCCCTTGAAGTAGTTTTTCGTTCGTTTAGCGATATTGCAGGGATCCCCTTTTATGTTGATTGGCTAGCCCTTGAAAATGCTGGAATCGATAAAGAAACGCCCATTACGATTCACATTGGTGATGTACCAATGATTGTTGTATTTGAACGTGTGCTTGATCAACTTAGTGAAACTGAAAACATTACATACGATATTCAAGATGGGGTTCTGGAGATTTCAACGAAGACTGCCTTGGATGAGCGAGTTACGTTAGAAGTCTACAACATCACCGACCTACTGTTTGAAATCGTCGACTTTGACAATGCGCCTCAAATGGGCAGCGGCGGCGGTGGCGGCGGTGGCGGTGGTGGTGGTGGTGGCGGTGGCGGCGGCGGCGGTTTCGGTGGCGGCGGTAACAGCG
>Ga0209554_1002093_pt1 | contig 14285 bp, 15 predicted proteins | sample MarorgKNORR_S2LV_5_FD_188221 | JGI IMG/M metagenome (GOLD analysis project Ga0209554, IMG submission 188221) | Marine microbial communities from the Southern Atlantic Ocean, analyzing organic carbon cycling - Bottom_A/KNORR_S2/LV (SPAdes) (version 2) | ecosystem: Environmental > Aquatic > Marine...
ATGCTCCCACTGTTTGGAAACTTGAATCACAACACCCCATGATCGCGCAACTCTTTTATGGGTTCACGGCCTAGTTGGTGCCGAGAACGAGCGCCATACGGGTCGAGGTTTCGATGTCCATCTCCAGCTGGGTGAAGTCAGCGTTGACCTCACCGCTGAACGGTATTTTGATAGGGATCATGGGCACATACTTATAGGTGCCGGTAACAGTAACGAAAAATCGATTTGCGCCAAGTACTTCAAAGGTTACGGCAACGACGATGCGTGTCACATCGAGCCCCGGCGCATTGTCCTCTACGACTTGGGTAATATCGTTAGTGCTGGCGTTGAGATTGACCATGGTATAGCGCGCCGCTTCTTCGACGGCGAATTCCATGGTGTTCTTTGTCCAGAAGACCCGGCCGAACTCGAAAATGCCGTAGACCAGGAAGAGAAAGATCGGCAAGCCCAGGGCAAACTCGATCGCTACGGAGCCCCGGCGAGCCCGTATGAAGCGCATCAAAACACCGCCACGAGCTCGTCTGCTGAGATTTGAGTTTCGCATGGTCACGGCACCCGCAAGCTGGTGACGCCCTTAAGCACAACGGGGTCGGGAATTCCGGGATAGGGAAATATGGGCGTGAAGGTGTTTGACACGGTGACCCGCACGGACAGAGCAGGGAATTCACCGCCGGTACAGGACCCACCGCAACCGGTTGTGCCGGAAACCGCCGTTTCACTGCCGTCTGAACAGCTGCAAAATGTCTCCGTAGTGATAGTGGCCCCGGTAGCCAGATCCGTTGAAGAGGCCCGAACAGCGACAGCAATAGACACTGGGTCCTGGGAATTGCCGGGGCTTTGAACGGCATATTGGGCGCCGGCGCGCGATGCGCTTTGTATCTGCATCTTCTCATAGATGTACGAGCCAAGATCGACGGAGCCGAGCAGAATTGCCGCCAGCACGGGCGCCAGCAGGGCGAGTTCTATGGCGACCGAGCCACGCGCGCAATCGCGAAACGCCGCCGCCAATCGCGGAATGACCCGGAAACGGCCCGCCTTCCCCGGCTTCGATCCGCTGATATTCATCCCTTCTGTCCTCATTTCCATATGCTCACTCACCAAGCGACGCAACGAGTTTCCCGATGATGGGGGTGTCTTCGGCGGAGGGACAATTGGTTTGCAGTCCGGTATCGCCAGTGATGGTCACCTGCTTGGCGATCAGACGGGTGCAGCCACTGCCGGCCTCGCTGCCGCCTTGGAATGTGGTCTCCTGCGACGGCGTATAGATATAGCCTTCGAGGTCCAATTCCGCACCGCCAGAGAAGACATTTCTGTGCGTCGGACCCGAGTCGACGTTGCGATCCTGGTAGAACAGCACACCGGCATAGCCCGGAGCATCATCCGGAGCCTCGACTGGTGCGGTTAGCTGTATATCGGCGCCGCCGTTGACCTCGAAATTGCCGATCTTGCTGTCGGCGCCGGAGCTGGTGAGAATGATGGTCACGCCGTCGCCTGTGACCGAGGCATTGGCAGCTATATCGAAGTCGCCCTGGTCGATTATATAGACCCCTGGGGCCAAATCGATGGTTTGGCCCACCGCAACACTGAAGCCGCCGCATATGACCATGATGCCCCCATAATCCGAGGCGTCCAGGTCGCTGGAAGCCTTATAGCCGCCGCTATTGCCGCTGCCGAATGTACCTCTGTCACAACCGACATCGATATCCTCGTCGAAATCCGGATCAAGGGGATCAGTGGGAGGGTTAAGGTAGCCTGTTCCGTCGAATGCCGGTACGGCGAGGTTTTCAAGAGGGTCATCCAAGGGACCCGCCGCGCACGGGCGGTGATTCACTATTGAGCGTGCCGCCGCAGCCGCCTGAATCACCGACGGTACCGACGGTCGAAATGGAGGTTGTGGTAAGGGTCGCATTGCCGCCGACGCACAGAGCGTTGCCGGTCGTGGGATCGGAATTCACCGCAACACCGCAATTGAGTGTCGCCGTGCCGTTGCCGCTGACCTGGACCGCATTGGCTGTAGTCGGATCAAGGCCGAGAATGCAGAAATCACCCGAGATCGCCGTGTTGGCCACTGAGCGCGCCGTGGTGTTGAACTGTTGATTCGACGCGCCGATCAGATTGAAGAACGCCGTGGTGAAGAACAGCGGCATCTGGCGGGTGATGATAATTTCGACGGAACCCTCGTTGCCCGTGTTGGGCCCGGAGGTCGGCGGATTGTTGATGGTGATGAAGTCCGTCGCCGGGTCGTAATTATTGCGCGTGGCGTCGGCTGTCACCACTGCGACTATGATCGCCGCGTTCGATCCGTTGGCGACTTCGCCCCCGCCCGCCAGGGCAGCAGCGTCGGTGGTGTCCTGCAGGGCGCGTTTTTCGGCATACCAAATGCCGACATCGACGGTGAGACCCATCATGCCGATAACCATGGGGATAAGCAGGGCGACGAGGATCGCCATGACGCCGCCGGTGTCGCGGCAAAAGCGGCCCACGAGCCGGGAGGCGCATGGTGCGGCTTGCCGTTCAATCGCTGTGGGTTTCTTGGCAATCATATATTTATCCAAATTTATTGCGCTGCTGACCTCGTTCCCACGGTTCAAATCGACAATAGCAATTATAGTCTCCTTAATCGGTTCTAACCATGGCGTATTCAACTCACTATGCATCGTGGATATCGAATTGTAAGTGACCACGATCACAACTGCCGCCCTCGATAATTCCCCCGATTTCACGTCCAGGGCTTGCCTTCGGCTCGATTTGCGCCAACATTCACCAGTAACGATGATGAAGCCCTAGACCGAAGGCGTCGATAGATGTTCATTCAGACCGAAGATACCGGCAATCCACAAATCGTGAAATTCCTTCCTGGCCGCGGCATTACGGGTTCGCGAAACCTTCATTTCGCCGATGCCGAACAGGCGGCCGAGGTCTCTCCCCTGGCCTGCCGGCTGTTCTCGGTCGACGGGGTGGGCGCGGTTTCCCTGGGCGCTGAGTCAATTTCCATCACCAAGGACGACGCCGCCGATTGGGCCGAGCTGCGGCCCTCGCTGCTGCGCGCCATCATGGAGCATTTCACGGCGGATGAGCCGGTTCTCACGCCCGACGCGCTCGATGATGATGGCGAGGATGAAGCTGGCCAGGAAATTGCCGACAAAATTCGCGAGCTGATCGACACCCGCATCCAGCCGGCGGTGGCCCAAAACGGCGGCGTGATCGAGTTTCGCGGCTTTGAGGATGGCATCGCCCTGCTCGACATCCAGGGGCCGGCCGTGGCCATGCTGTCGGGCATCGAGAACATGCTGCAGCACTATGTCCCTGAGATCACGGCGGTGCAATCCTTCGAAGAATACGAACGGCTGCAAAAGCCCGAGATGAACACCCCCGAGGCGCTGGCCATCCGCGAGCTTCTCGCCACCCAGATAAACCCCTCGGTCGCCGAACACGGCGGCCATATCGCCTTGATCGACGTGAAGCCGGAAACGGTCTACATCCGTCTCGAAGGTGGCTGTCAGGGCTGCGGCATGGCCGATGTAACCCTCAAGAACGGCATCGAGACCGCCATCAAGCAGGCCGTTCCGGCGATCACCGCCGTGCTCGATGTCACCGACCATGCCGGCGGCGACAATCCCTATTATTCACCGGGCAAGGGCGGCGCCAGCCCGCTCTGAGACCCGCGCTCCAGCCCATACTATGGCGCGACTGCTTCTGCTGATCCCGACCACGTCGTATCGGGTCGGCGATTTCATGGCCGCCGCCCAGGGGCTCGATATCGAGGGCCTCGATGTGGATCTGGTGATCGGGTCGAACCAACCTCCGGTACTGGCGCAATTCGCCGGCCAGCGCGGCCTGGCTCTCGATTTCACCGATATTGCCAAGGGCTGCCGGCAGATCGAAGCCTATGCGGCCGATTACCCCCTGACGGCGATCCTCGGCGTCGATGACGAGACCCTGCTGCTCGCGGCGACGGCGAGCGCGGCCCTGGGTCTGACCCATAATTCCCCCGAATCCGTGATTGCCACGCGCAATAAATACCGGTTTCGCGGCGCCCTCGCCAATGCCGGGCCACCGGCGCCCGAATTCCGCCTGGTCAACCTCGATCACGACGATGCGGCCCAGGCGGCGCGCGCCGCGTCCTACCCTTGCGTGCTCAAGCCCCTGGCCCTGTCGGCGAGCCGGGGCGTCATACGCGCCGATGATGAAGCCGAGTTCATCGCCGCCCATGGCCGCATCGCCGCCATCCTCGAGGCGCCCGAAGTGGCGGACGTCCAGGGCGAAGCGGCGCGGCAAATTCTCGTCGAGAGCTATATTCCCGGCGGTGAGGTCGCCCTCGAAGGACTGCTCCATGACGGTGAGCTTGAAATCCTCGCCCTGTTCGACAAGCCCGAGCCGCTGGTGGGTCCCTATTTCGAGGAGACCCTCTTCGTCACCCCGTCGCGCCTGCCCGCCACCGTGCGGCACGACATCGCCCAGGCCGCCCGCCAGGCCGTCGCCGCCCTGGGGCTGCGTCATGGTCCGGTCCACGCGGAATTCCGCGTCAACGAAAAGGGGGTCTGGCCGCTGGAAATGGCGGCGCGCTCGATCGGCGGCCTCTGCGCCCGAAGCTTAAATTTCGGCCCCGGCCCGAGTGGAAGTTCAAGACTCGGTCTTGAGGCGCTGCTCCTGCGCCATGCCCTGGGCCTGCCGATATTCATCAGCAAACAGGAACAGCGGCCCTCCGGGGTGATGATGATCCCCACGCCGGAGAGCGGAATCCTGCGCGAAGTGCGCGGTCTGGAAGAGGCCCGCGCCGTGGCCGGCATCGAGGATATCACCATCAGCATTGTAGCCGGCCAGCCGGTAGCGCCGCCGCCCGAGGGCTACCGTTATCTCGGCTTTATCTTCGCCCAGGGCGACAGCCCGGACGCGGTCGAAGCGGCTCTGCGCAGCGCCCACGCCAAGCTGGAAATCGTCATTGATAAAAATTAAAATAATACTTTAAATTTTTCTTTTAAATAACTAATTTAATTTATTAATATTCTCTGGCATACGGTCTTTTATGGTACGGATATGGTCGGGGCCGAGGCCGCAGCAGCCGCCGATGATCTGCACCCCCTTCTCTACCCAAGCCGCCATGGTTGCGGCGAAATCGTCGGGCGAGGCGACGTCGCCGAAGTTCCAAATCGGCATGGTGAATTTCTCGCCCGATTCAGGGTAGGCCATGGCCGGTCCCGACCAGTTTTCCATCAAGACATCGAGCGCCGGGCCGGTATCGGCGATCGTGCTGTGCATCACCCCCGCCGCCGAGCCGCCGACCGCCATGACCTTCGACAGCACATGATCGAAGCGCGTGTCGGCGGCGCTTTTGGAATACATCAACACGGTCTCGCCATCGTCGGCGAGGCGGCAACTGAAGCCGACCCAGACCGGCAGCCCCGTCGCCACCGCCGCCTCCAGGGCGTAACAGGCATGCTCGACGTCCATCATCATTTCCATGAGCAAAAGATCGACGCCGGCGTCGGCCAGACAGTCCGCCTGCTCCCGATAGTTGGCCTTGGCTGCCTCGGGCGTCGGTATCTTTGATTGATCGAGACCGCCGTTGAAACAGGAAATGGAGCCGGCGATCCATACCGGCCGCTCGGCCGCCGCGTCCCGCGCCTCGCGCGCCAGAGCCACGGCCTGGTTGTTGATGGCGATGACCTCATCGCCGAGACCGGCAGGCTCGAGCACATGGCGGGCCGAGGAAAAACTATTGGTGGTGATCACGTCGGCGCCGGCGCGGATATAATCCTCATGCAGGCCGCGCAACAGCTCAGGACTGGTCTTGGTCGCCACGGCGCACCAGGCCATGCCGTCCATGGCGGCGCCGCGCCGTTGCAGCTCGGTGCCGATGGCGCCGTCGAGAATCGGCGGCGAGCCGATCCTGTAGCCTATCCATGTGGCACCTCTGCTATTAGATTTTAACAAGCGATGATCATGCGGGAGAAAATACGATGAAACAATATCTCCGAGACCAGGTCGATTGGCCGCAGGCGTTCCCACCCGAAGAATATACCGATCGCCGCGCTAAGGTTCGCCGCGCCCTGGCGTCGAACGATCTCGACGGCATCTACATCACCCAGCCTGCCGATATCACCTATCTCACCGGCTATGACCTGATCTGGTACCATTCTCGCAACCTCACCGGGCTGTTGCTGCGCGCTGATTCCGACGACCGCTTGTTCTTCGACGGATGGCCCCACACCACCATGGTCTCGACGACGCCGGAGATTACCGATGTCGTGATATTTGAGCGCGGTCCGGTCGAAGACATCATCGCCCTGATCACTGACCGGATCGCGGCTATGGGGCTGGCCGGCAGCCGGCTGGCAACCCAGCGCTGGAGCTATGCGCCCCATGCGGACGTTATGGACAGCCTGATCGAAAGCCTGCGCGAAGCCGGTGCGACCGTCACCGACGCTTCATTCCTGATTGAAGAAGTCCGGCTGATCAAGTCGCCGCTTGAGATCGCGGTCATGCGCCAATGCGCCACCATCGCCGATCAGGCCATGGCCGCGGCGCGCGACGCCATCCGGCCGGGCATCCTGGAGACCGAGATCGAGGGCATCCTCGTCGGCGCCATGATGGCCGCCGGCGGCGGCTACCCCGCCCTCCGCTCGATGATCGGCTCGGGGCCGCGCAGCGGCACCCACCACTCCCCGGCGCAGATGCGCAGCGTCAAGCCGGGCGATCTGGTGTTTATCGATTTCTGCGCCAGCCTGCACCGCTATCACGTCAACCTCAACCGCACCTATTCGCTTGGGCCGCCCGACCCGCGCTGGTCTGACCTGATGGACAAATCGGCGGGCTGCATCGACGCCGTCATGGCGGGAATTGCGCCCGGAGACAGCCTCTACAAGGTCCACGCCATCGCCGACGACTACATCGATGAGAGCGGCCTCAGATCCTATTGTTGGTACAATGGCGGCTATACCCTGGGCATCGCCGTGCCGCCGGATTGGGTCGGCGTCCACCGCACTCACCCGACCCCCGGCGGCCCCGGCGACCGGACCCTGGAGCCCGGTATTGTGTTCAATCTCGAAAATCAGTTCGATGTCTGGGAAGACTGGCCGGGCGGCAGCGGAGCGGCCTATATCGAAAGCTTTCTGATGACCGAAGACGGCCTCGAGCTGCTCTCCGAACTGCCGCGCAATCTGGTCGTGGTGTGATTTAGAATTCGATGGGAATGATCTTGCCGAGCCCGGACAGCTTGAGCATCTCCTTCACCTGGCCGCGAGGACGGCGAATAGTCAACTGCACATGCTTCGCCTGGGCCATGTCACTCATCAACACCAGCATTTCCAGGCCGTAGAAATCCAAGCTGGTGAGTTTATTCAGGTCGAGCACGCAGCGGCCACCACCCATTTGATTGAAAATCTCTATCATCTCGCGGACGACCGTCTTGTCGGGAGCGCTGAAATTGCCCATCAACTTGACTTCATGAGCCTTCTCGTTGCTTCGGAACTTGTAATCAAATTCACCCAATGTATTTCACATCATTGAGCGGCCGACCAGCGGCAAGACACTGATCAACAAGGAAACAATTCTGAGCAATACGGGGCTGCGGCGTGTCGCGCATGATCTGGGTCCTTTCGGTAGCCCCGCCACCTGACAAGCATGATCAGGCCGGAAGCTTTGCGCCCCATCGTCGCCGATGGTTTGCCGGTTCGAGGATCAACGAGCGTCGCCATTGATGACGGCGACAACCCATACTGAGTTGTGATGGTACGGGAACAGTGTTTAAGAAACCGTGAAACGCGGCGAGGGAAAGCGCCGCTTTTCTCCCAATGCGCCACACTAACCTTGCGTATTTAGGCCTTGCGAATTTAGTCGGGCGGCGATGTAGCGCAGCGCCGCCAGATACCAGGCGCGGCAGGTGTTGGGCGCCTTGCCGGCGAAGCGCGCGATCTTTCGCCACGACAGGCCGTTTGCTCGGCTCCACAGAATATGCTGGGCGTCGCGCGGCAACCAGCGCAGCCAGTCAAGGGTCTGATCGAGCCGGGTGATGGCTTCGGGTGCTGCCGGGCTGCGAGGCGGGCGATAACCGGCGCAGCCATAGGCTTCGTGGGCATCGTGGACATAATCGGGCCAGCTTGTGAGACGCCGCCGCATGGTCGGCGCCGGCACCCGGGCGAGCGTATCAACCGCTTCGATAATGCGATTCTCGACGCGGGTTTCGCTCCACGGGCCGGGCCCGCGTACATCCTCGGCACTTCGGTTGGTCGTCAGCGTCAACTCCTGCATGGCAAATTCCTTATCGGTTATGATTGGTCGCCCTTCCGCAAACCACGGTTTCACACCATGGCGCTTGTGAAGGGTCCATCCTCGAGGCAGCCGGGGCAGATGCGGTTGCCCGGATGGCTGCTGTCGAAACTCTCGCTGCAATACAGACAGCGGCGGCGGGCCCTCTGATCGGCCTGACCATGATCATGGCCGGATGCGCTCTTGCGCCGGGCCGGCAAGCCGCAGCCCTGGACGCGCAGCTTGTAAATCTTGCATTCCACGGCCCGCGCGGTCTTGCCAAGGCGGCCGGCTATTTCGGAGGTGGTCAGCCCCTCACCCCAGTGCCGCCGCAACGTTTCAATGGTTTGTTCGGACCAGCTGGAATTTAATGTTCTGTTTATGTTCTTTTTCATATTCTAGATATGAGGGAATAATCCCACTTTATAAAGAGGATTATTCCCATGTGCTATTCCCAACGTATCAGTGCATAATGGGATTAATCACGTTACCCAGGGGATCGACCATAAGGAACGCGATATGGCCGGAGAGTTGGCGAACGAAATACGGAACAGAATGGAGGCCGGCGGTTTCAATCAGAAATCCCTGGCCCGTGCCGCCGGGCTCAATGAGACCGCCGTGCGTGACATATTGATCGGCAAGTCTCGCCATCCGCGCCACGACACCATCCAAAAAATTGCCAGCGCCCTGCACTGCAAAGCTGCCACGCTGCTCGAGCCGGACATCACCATCGGGCCCGTCCCCGGCCATGAGAAGTACGTCGATGAACTGGTTTTCGTGCCGACCTACGAAGTCGCCGCGGCGGCCGGCGACGGCATCGTGATCGACCATGAATATGAGACCGGGCGCCTCGCCTTCCGCCATGAATGGCTGCGCTCGGTGACAACGGCGACGCCCGACGATCTGGCGGTGATCACCGTGCATGGCGATTACATGTTTCCCACCCTGGCCGACGGCGACACCATTCTGGTCGACCTCACCCAGCGCACGGTGGGGCGCGACGGCGTCTATATCGTGCGGTTCGGTGAATTCGTCCTGGTCAAGCGCCTGCTCATCGACCCGGTGCGCCGCGAGGTGACCATCAGCTGCGACAATGAAAACTACCCCCGCCTGGCCCCGGTAGATCCCGGCGACGTCGACATCGCCGGCCGCGTGATCTGGGTCGGCAGACGAATTTAATCTTCTTTTACGACTGCTATAAAGCCGATAGCTGACGGCTGTCGCCTATCGCCTACTCCACCGCCGCGGCCTTCAGGGGCGAATCGTCCGTGTAGCGGCGGATCAACGCCAGCGCCGCCGGGATGTCCCATTCGGCGGCGGCGGCCACCCGGCCGACCTCGTTGCCGTTGCGGTCGATCAGCAGGGTCGACGGCAGGCCGCCGATGGCGAGCTGGCGGGACAGGCGCGAGCGCGGGTCGTGATAGACCGCCATGTTGTCCAGGCCAAGCCGCTCATAGAAGGGTGCGATTACCCGGGGATCGCGATCCACGCTGATCAGGATGACCTCGAAGACGCTTTTGTCGAATGCCGCCTGCAATCGTTTGAGCGACGGCATCTCGCGCACGCAGGGCGCACACCAGGTCGCCCAGAAGTTCATCAGCACCACCCTGCCGCGCTTGTCCGCTAGGCTGACCGGGGCCACCCGGGTGAGCGCCACCGGCGGTTCGGTGGGCTGGAGACCGAGCGCCGCCTCGGCGTCATGCGACCCCGCCACCGCCGACGGAATACTTGATTGCGCCGCGAATGCCGCCACAATGGCCAAGAGAACGAATAGGTTTCGCATCATAAAATCGAGTATAACGCCCCCATGACCAGCAAGGCAAAACACAAGCAGGTGAAACAACCCGGCGCCAACCCCCAGGCAATCAATCAAATGTGGGGCGGGCGGTTCAATGCCGGACCCGATGGCCTGATGGAAGAAATCAACGCCTCGATCGGCTTCGATAAGCGCCTCTACGCCCAGGACATCGAGGGCTCGCGGGCCCATTGCGCCATGCTGGTCGCCCAGGGCATCGTCTCGGCGGATGACGGCGCGGCGATCCAGGACGGCCTCGGCGCCATCGAGGCGGAAATCGAGGCCGGCGACTTCACCTTCGACGCCGGCCTCGAGGATATTCACATGAATGTCGAGGCGCGGCTCACCGCCCTGATCGGCGAGGCCGCCGGGCGGCTGCACACCGGGCGCTCGCGCAACGATCAGATCGCCACCGATATCCGCCTGTGGCTGCGCGACGAGATCGACCGGCTCGACGAGCAACTCACCGCGCTTCAGGCGGCGCTGATCGATCAGGCGGAGCGGCATGCCGACTCGGTGATGCCCGGCTTCACCCATCTGCAAGCCGCCCAGCCGGTCACCTTCGGCCACCATATGATGGCCTATGTGGAGATGTTCGGCCGCGATCGCGGGCGGCTCAAGGATTGCCGCAAACGGCTCAACGAGTGCCCCCTGGGCGCCGCCGCCCTGGCCGGCTCGTCCTTTCCCATCGACCGCGCCATGACCGCCCAGGCGCTGGGCTTCGACCGGCCGACGGCAAATTCCATGGACTCTGTCGCCGACCGCGACTTCATCGTCGAGTTTCTCGGCGCCGCGTCGCTCGGCGCCGTCCATCTGTCGCGCCTCGCCGAGGAGATGGTGATCTGGGGATCCGCCCAATTCGGCTTCGTGGCCATGCCCGACGGCTTCAGCACCGGATCGTCGATCATGCCGCAGAAGCGCAATCCCGACGCCGCCGAGCTGGTGCGCGGCAAGACCGGGCGGATCATCGGCGCGCAAATCGCCCTGCTGGTCATGCTCAAGGGCCTGGCCATGACCTTCGCCAAGGATATGCAGGAGGACAAGGAGCCGCTGTTCGACGCCGTCGACAATTATTCGCTGTGCTTGCGGGCGATGACCGGCATGGTCGCGGGCATGACCGCCGATGCGCCCGCCATGCGGGCCGCCACCGACGCCGGGTTCATCACCGCGACCGACCTGGCCGACTGGCTGGTGCGGATCATCGGCCTGCCGTTCCGCCAGGCCCACCATGTGGTCGGGCGCATCGTGCGCCTGGCCGAACAGGCCGGTATGGGGATCGCCGAGCTGTCGCTTGACGCCCTGCGCGAGGTCGAGCCTGCCATCGACGAGCGGGTGTTCGAGGTGCTGAGTGTCGAGCGTTCGGTGGCCAGCCGCACCAGCCTGGGCGGCACGGCGCCCGAGCGGGTGCGCGCCGCCATCGCCGCCGCCCGGGAGCGTTATCTATGAAGAGACGCGGCCTGACCCTTCTGATCATCCTGCTGATGGCCGGCTCGCTGGTCGCCTGCGGCCGCAAGGGCGCGCTTCAACCGCCGCCGCAGAGCGCCGTCAGCTTACCCGGAGCGCTGCTGAGCTGATGAATCACTTCGCGATGAAAGACGGCGCGCTGCACGCCGAAGAGGTCGCCATCGCCGACATTGCGGCGGCGGTGGGCACCCCGTTCTATTGCTATTCGACGGCCACCCTGGAGCGCCATTACAGGGTCTTCGCCGAGGCTTTTTCCGATGTTGACGCGACCGTCTGTTACGCCCTGAAGGCCAACGGAAACCAGGCGATCCTGCGCATCCTGGCGGCTCTCGGGGCCGGCGCCGACGTGGTCTCGGGCGGCGAACTCAAGCAGGCGCTGGCCGCCGGCATGGCCCCCGAGCGCATCGTCTTCTCGGGGGTCGGCAAGACCGTCGACGAGATCAACTTCGCCCTGGAATGCGGCATCCTTCAGTTCAACATCGAATCGGTTCCCGAGATGGAGGTCCTGAGTTCCCTCGCCGTGGCGCGCGGGCTGAGGGCGCCCATGGCGATTCGCGTCAATCCCGATGTCGACGCCAAGACCCACGCCAAGATTTCCACCGGCCTGCGGCAAAACAAATTCGGCATCGCCGCCGAGGACGCCGCCGCCGTGGCGCGGGCCGCCGCCGGTCTGGAGGGGGTCTCTCTGATCGGGCTGGCCATGCATATCGGCTCGCAACTGACCGATCTCGGCCCCTTCGAGCTGGCCTTTACGCGCCTGGCGGAACTGACCCGCGCCTTGCGCGCCGACGGCCACGCCATCGAGCGGCTCGATCTCGGCGGCGGCCTCGGTATCCGCTACCGCGACGAGACCCCGCCCCTGCCCGAGGCCTACGCCGCCATGGTCAAGCGCGCCACCGCCGGGCTCGGCTGCCGGCTGCTGCTCGAGCCCGGCCGCATGATGGTCGGCAACGCCGGCATCATGGTGACCCGGGTGATCTATGTAAAATATAGCGGCGGTCGCCGTTTCGTGATCGTCGATGGGGCCATGAACGACCTCCTGCGTCCGGCCATGTACGATGCCTATCACCAGATCGAGACGGCGGTCGCGCCCCCCGATGACGACATAGCGAGCCCCGCCGATATCGTCGGCCCGATCTGCGAGACCAGCGACAGCTTCGCCAGGGACCGCCCCCTGGCGACGGTCGCGGCGGGAGATTTGCTGGTGGTCCGCACGGCGGGAGCCTATGGTGCGGTCATGGCGTCGAGCTACAATTTGCGGCCCCTGATCCCCGAGGTGCTGGTCAACGGCGACCGCTTCGCGATCATCAGGCGGCGGCCCGGATTCGACGAAATGACGGCGCTGCAATCCCTGCCCGACTGGCTCGACGAGAGCCGCCCGGCGAAGCGGGGCGCGGCGTGAACCGGGAGCGCGGACAGAGCCGCGCCCTGGCCAGGGCGGTGGCGCGCCATGTCCGGCTGTCGCGGATATGCCTGGCCTGGGAGCGCCTGTGGCCGGCGATCTGGCCGGCTGCGGCGATCGCCGGGCTGTTCCTGGCGGCGGCGCTGTTCGATCTCTGGTCGCGAGTCTCCGGCGGCCTTCACGCGGTCGCCCTGGCGGCCTTCGCGGCGGGCTTCGTCCTGGCTCTGGTCCAAGGACTCAAGGGCCTGCGCTTTCCCGGCGAAGAGGATGCATTGCGCCGCCTGGAGACCACCAGCGGCTTCGCCCACCGGCCCCTCATGACCCTACGCGACAAACCCGCCATGGGCGCCGACGACGACAGCGGACGCGCCCTGTGGCGGGACCATCTGCGGCGCGCGGCGCGCGGCGCGCGGGCCATGCGCTTCGGCTTTCCCGCACCCGGCATGGCGCGGCGCGACCCGTTGGGACTGCGCGCCGCCTTGTTGCTGGTCCTGATCATCGCCGTCACCGTCGCCGGGGAGAACGGCGGCAACCGGCTGGCCCGCGCTTTCCAGCCCGAATTCAGCATGGCTTCCGCCGGGACTTCGGCCACTCTGACCCTATGGCTGACGCCGCCGCCCTATACCGCCATGGCGCCGCTTTTCCTGGCCGCCGAGGCCGACCTGCCCGTGGCCGCCGGGGCGGCCGCCGAAGGCGCCACGGTCACCGTGCCCAGCGGCGCCGCCCTGCTCGCCCGGGTGCATGGCGGCGGCGCCGTCCCGATGCTCGAAATCGACGGCGGCTCGAGAGCCTTCGAGACCATCGATGGAACCAATTACGAGTTCTCCGCCACCCTCACCGAGGGCCGCCGGATGACGGTGCTCCAGGTCGGCGAAATCCTTGGCCAATGGTCCATCGCGGTGGTCGCCGACCAGCCGCCGCTGATCGAATTTTCCCAGGCTCCGGGACGCAGCGCGCGGGCGGCGCTGCGCCTCGACTATCTGGCCGAGGACGATTACGGGCTGGCCACGGTCGATGCCGAGATATCCCGACTCGACGACCCCAGCCAGTCATTCTCCATCTCCCTGCCCCTGCCCGGTGTCAACGTGACCAGCGCCGAAGGCTCCAGTGTCCACGACCTGGTGGCCCACCCCTGGGCCGGGCTTGAAGTCTCCATCGATCTGATCGCCAGCGACGCCCTCGGCCAGATCGGGACCAGCGAACCGGTGACCATGGTGCTGCCTCAACGCATCTTCAACCATCCCGTCGCCCGGCGCCTGGTTGAAGAACGCCGAAAGCTGACGCTCGACCCCGACCAACGCATGGCGGTCAGCACCGCGCTCGACGAAATCTCGCGGCGGCCGGATCATTTCTTCGAAGACCTCTCGGTCTTCCTCG
>Ga0209554_1002095_pt1 | contig 14275 bp, 11 predicted proteins | sample MarorgKNORR_S2LV_5_FD_188221 | JGI IMG/M metagenome (GOLD analysis project Ga0209554, IMG submission 188221) | Marine microbial communities from the Southern Atlantic Ocean, analyzing organic carbon cycling - Bottom_A/KNORR_S2/LV (SPAdes) (version 2) | ecosystem: Environmental > Aquatic > Marine...
TTCAAGCGGGGTGTCGGTCAGAGAAAACCAGGTTGTGATCATGTTTGTGTCGTCAGCCTCTTCAGTGACGACGCCGTGGTCCTGATGCCACAGTGTGGGTCCGATCACAGGCAAGCCGAGATCGTTCTTAGGCAGGAGTTTTTCGGGCGGTTTGATCCGAACATGCTGCACCGGGTTCGAATAAATCTCGGGACCAATCAACTGCTCAACAACATCCAGCAGGTTCTCATTTACGAAAGCATTGAACACGGCTGGTCCCGCCCAGAACGGTGTGTCGTCGCGGACACCCTGAAATGGCAGCGAGAAGTCGAAGTACTGCGAATGGGCCCGACCAGTCTCCTGATAGACCTTGATGAGACGCTTATCGAACGGAAGCTCCTCAAACGTTGAGCTGATCTCGCCCGCCTCAAAGAGTTCAGCAGCAAGGCTGTCCAGCACACCGTGATACTCCTCCATAATAGGGTCGAGGACTGTTGCAGGATCCAGAACACCTTCAACCTTTACGAATCCCTTGTCCAGGAACTGCTCGGCGATCGTTTTACTCGCGGTGACCATCTGAATGTCTCCAGGCTTCTAATCGGAATTTCCGAGGTCGCGGAATAGTACAGCCCACGCACGACGTTTTACGTAATAAATCATCAAACCCATCTCAGATTACGTTCACGTTGCGCACCTGTTGCCTTGAAACGTAGAATAGCCCCTCCCTGAATGTTTTGCTCGTCAGACCGGTGCAAAGGAAGTAGATCGTGCGAACTGGAATCTCACCTTTTGAGTACGAGTGGATATCAGATTGGGCAGAAATTCCGAACCGTGAAAGCGCTCAGGTGGGCTGGGCTCACCATGGAATGGCTGTAACCGACTCTGGTGAAGTGTTGGGGATTCACCCGGCCGAATCACTGGTACTGGTATTCGATCAAGACGGCAGCCTCGTCAACTCGTTTGAGATTCCCGTACGAGAGGCCCATCAACTTGCACTCGCCAATTTCGACGGTAAGCAGTCACTCTGGATCGCAGATCCCGGACGTAAAAATCTCAAGACGAACGGATCTTACGAACCAAGCCGGGGCGAATGGGGTGGCCAGGTGGTCCGCGTTTCCCTGAATGGCGATGTGGAGATGCGCATTGGAGTACCGACCCATTCCGCATACGACAGCCAGGAATTTGCTCCAACATCGATGAGCGTGTTCGAGAGTGCGCGGGGTGGAAACGACGATATATGGGTGACCGACGGCTACGGCGCAAGCCTTATCCACCGGTTCGATTCCTCTGGCAAATACCTGCAGTCGATAAGTGGCGAAGAAGGCGAGGCCGGCCGGTTCGACTGCCCGCACGGCATCTGGATCGACTATCGCAAGGAGGATCCCGAACTGTACATTGCCGACCGTGCGAACCGGCGTGTCCAGGTTTACGACCTGCAGGGAGGATTCAAGAGGTCCTTCGGCACCGGCGTGTTGACGAGTCCAAGCGCGTTTGCAATGGACGGCGATCACATGATCGTTGCAGAACTGCGGGCGCGCCTGGCGGTATTCGACTTGGACGACCAGTTCGTCACCTACATTGGTGAAAACGAGGCGATAGCGAGAGTCGAACGCAACAGCCCGGAAGATGTACCGGGTTGGCCAAATGGGCTGGACAGCTCGGGTAACGTCGTTCGATCAACGGTTCTCGAGGAAGGCAAATTCAACAGTCCACACGGAATCGCAGCCGATGCCGACGGGAATATTTACTCTGGCGAATGGCTAATCGGCGGGCGATACACGAAGCTGGCAAAAGTGCTGGTCTGATTAGTCGATTCATCTCACCCGATTCGATCTTCCAGGTATCGGGAGAGCCTGGCCGCTCCTCGACGATTGCGGCGGAGGTTCTCACCGACCATCGGAGCAAATCGGAACCGCTGAGCACGCTTGCTCTCGCGGCCGGGGTCGAATCCGCGTTCTGGAAGCAGCTCTTCTTTTCTAACGAGGGACGATGCTATTCAACTCCGGCGCCGAGTTGAGACAGAACCATCGGGGCAAGTCACGCGGGGTTCTAAAGTTTTGCCTTTTTCCAGAACTTGTCGAGCTGATCCTTCGGTTCCCATCCCAGTAACCGCCTTGCCTTTTCGCTGGAGAACTTCTGGTGCGGCAGATCGGGGAACACGAAAAACACTTCAGACCGGGAGGGCAACTTGTCCATCTCGACATCGAGAGCGCGCCGAACGGCTTCAGCGGCATCACGCCAGGAAATCGTGTACGGGACAAGGTCACGCCCAACGTTCGCGATCGGGGATCCGGATTCGACGTTGTGTGTTTCCGGGTCCAGGAGCATGTAGAAAAGCAGGTCCACCACGTGGATATCGTGACTCTCGGTAAATACCCTGCAGATCTCCTGCCCAAGTGATTTTGTGAGAGCGTAAAGGTAGGTTCCGGGCTGATGAGGAACGTCCGGGCCGATCATATGGTCGAAGCGTTCGTATGTCGGACCTGCAACGACGTAGAAAGGCCCGGTGTTGACAACTCTGCGAATTCCGTGTTCCACCGCGGCAGTCATCATGTTGTAACAACCGCGAGCATTGACATCGAATGCCAGCTTGCGGTCTTTTCGGAGCACCGAGAGATTGATGATGACGTCCATGCCTTCGGCAGCGGCAACGACCTGTTCAAGGTTGGCTGCGTCTGCTTTGAAGTACTCGTGGTGAGTCTCCAGATCATTAATATCGGTCAGGCGCAGTTGATGGCGGTGTTCGAGGGCCGTGACCACATGAGGCCCAAGCTCTCCGTTGGCCCCGAGTATCAAAACTTTCATTGCTCCCCCTTCAATCTTCAACTCCGGGCCCGTGGTTCGTATCCAAGGTCGAATGATGGCGAAACATCGTCGGCGCTCCACCACGGCTGGCCGGTCAGGTACCTGGCATTGGGAACGGCCGACTGGACGTGATAAATGTCCAGCCATCCCGAATGATCGGCGCCGAGCGCCTTCTCAACCGCAACTGCCGCATCGTCCATGTAGAGAGTCGATGTAGAAATCGCCGTTTTCGCCGCTTGCTCCGAGGCAATGTCGCCCAGCCTCAGTATCACGACGCTGATCTTGTTTTCTCGGGCGAACTCTCTGCATATCATCTCTCCGAGGTGATAGCAGAGAACTGGAACGTCGGTCGTAGGCAGAGGCTTCCACCGTTCGGTAACTGCAAGGTCAGGATCGTAGCCGTCCATCAGTTGCAGGGAACTAAGATAAACAAAGCGCTGGACACCCTCTTCCGCGGCCGACCACAGGAGGTTGTACGTACAGCGCATCTGGTAATCGAGCTGATCGGACACGCTGGCCGCAGGATCGATGCCCCCCGAATGGACGACCGCGTTCATGCCGCGAACGAGCTCGTTTGTCGGCGCACCGTGACCGAGGTCGGAACGGACGAACTCAAGATCGGTCGGAACCTCGTTTTTATCGGTCAGACGAACCTCGTGACTAGCGCTGAGCGACCTGGCGATCTCCAGCGAGAGATGATCCGACGTCAGCGTGACCAGAACTTTCATAGTGCTCCTTTGGCTCCGACCAGTGAATTCGTGTGAATCTACCTGGAAAGCAGGCTGTCGATCAGGCCAGCCACGATTTGAGGTTGCTCATCGACCACCATGTGGGCGGCGTCGGGAACGATGTGGGTGGAAGCATTTGTCATTTGCGCTGCGAAATGTTCAGCGTAGACCGGCGGGACGATACCGTCACGCTCGCCCCAGATCACCAGGCTGGGCTGGCGCACGCGGTGCAGCCGCTTCGCAAGTCCCCGATTTGGGATCGGCCAGAGGTATTTCGCCGCGGTCGACATCGACTTGGCGCGCTCGACCAGGTATTTGATCGTCGCCTGCCCGTGCTCCGTCTCTGGATCGACCTCCGTCATCCGAGCCTGCGGTGCGGTCGCCACAGCCACTGCCACCTCCGATTTCTCGTTGGCGTACATCGCCCTGGCCAGGTCGGGGAGTGCCATAGCAAACAGGTCCGCAACCGGGTTGGCCTCGTCCCAAAGACCGAAAGGCGAAGCGAGCGTGACGTGGCTGAACCGGTCCGGCTGCGCCGCCGCCAACTCGGCAGCGAACATCCCACCGAGTGAATGTCCGACTAACGGTATTTCGCGCAGACCAAGCTGGTCGAGCAGGTCAAGGTAAAAAATCACCAGGTCGTGTATGTCGTCCAGGTTCTCGGTGCCGGTAGATTCGCCAAAGCCCGGCGTGCGGGGGGCAATTACGGTGTGACCAATCGACAGTTGTTCGAGCAGCGGTGTCCATTCCAGGCCGGAGACTCCGTGCAGGAAAAGCAGTGGGTCGCCCGACCCACCTTCGAGTACGTCCACTTCGAACATGCCGTTTCGGACCGATATGGATCGCTCGTTCATGCTTCCCCCCGGGATGCGGGCGGCGTCGCGCATTTCGGTACGTTCCGGAAAATATACGGGGGTGCCGGTCATCCTGGTGTCGCCCCAACGTTGTCTCGCACTATTGCGTTTTGCGGCCACCAGTGGTCCTCGTATTCCGGCCACAGGTGACGCAGCTTCGGTATCACTTCCTGGGCGGTCCGCCGGATGTTTTCCTTAGCCAGATCATGAGGAATAGAACCGAACTGGTTGAGGATCATGAGGTGCCCGATACGCAGGTCCTTGATCACCTGTTCGAGTTGATCGGCAACCTGCTCCGGCGTCCCCGCGACCACGTTTCCGGCATCGCGAAGTTCGTCGAACGTCGACTCCTCTTGCCCGGCCCTGCCGAAGCTGGTCGTTTGCGCCATGAGCCCCGCCTTGATCGTATCGATCGTCCGGTAGCCGGGAGGGTCGGCAAACCCTGGGTAGATGTGAAGCATCTTGTTGAAGAAATACTCGGTGTGCGCGGCATATTTGTCGTGCAGTTCCTGCTCGTTGTCGGCAACGCAAACAAGTTGCAAAAACCCGGCGTGGTACGGGTTGTCGACACCCGCGGCGCGCGCGACTTTCCAGAAACCGTCCATCACCTGCTTGCCGCGTTTGAAACCGCTGTAGGAAAGATAGGCGTAAAGATGGCCCTTCTCGATGCATGTGTTCCATGTCTCGATCGACCCGGCACCCGGCACCCAGATCGGTGGACGGGGTTTCTGCAGCGGACGCGGCCACAGGTTGACATACCGCAACTGGGTGTACTTGCCGTCGAACGCAAAGACCTCATCCTCTTCCCACGCTCGCAGGATCAGCTCTTCCGCCTCGGCGTACTTCTCTCTGAGAGTGGCCGGATTGACACCGTATCCGAACGCGGTGTCCATCGCCGAACCGACCGGGAACCCTGCGACAAGCCTGCCTCCGCTAATGCAGTCCAGCATTGCAAACTCTTCCGCCACACGAATTGGCGGGTCATACAGGGCGATCGAGTTGCCCATCACGATGATTGCGACGTCCTCGGTCTCGCGCGCCATAATTGCGGCCATGATGTTTGGCGAAGGCATCAGGCCGTACGCGTTCTGGTGGTGCTCGTTCACGCAGATGCCGTCATACCCCACCTCGGCAGCATATTTGAGCTCGTCAAGCGTCTGGTTGTAGGTGCGGTTTGCGATCTCTCCGTCAAACAGGTGCCGGGGCACGTCCACCCACACGCTGTGGTACCGCTCGCGGAAATCCTCCGGCAGGTCACGATACGGGCACAGATGAAACATCTCAATCTTCATGAATATCCATTCCTTTGGGGGCCTCGGCAGCCGGTCGGTCCCCGATAGTCGTCACCCTGCATGCCATCGGATTACATGCGGGTGAAATGTTGAAGTCGGCAAGGTCTTTCGTTTTGAGTCGAATTTTCGATAGCCTGCTCTGCCGGGGCGCAACCAAACGAGAGTCATGTTACTACTGTGTCCGTCGCTGACGGTGGTCGATTTGCGGAGTGCCCATTTCATCGGAACAGGCCGTGACCTTCAAACGGCCCGTTCCACCTGACCCCAACCCCGTTTCCGCGCCATCTGGAGGGTTAGAAACCGGGGTTCATCCGGCTGCTTCAACTTCGATTGATCTGGTCCAGGCGAATTGGGCTGGAGCCATCTGACCCGGTGTGATGTGGCGGCATTCATTGTTGTACTCCTGGCGCCAGTTTTCAATCCTTTGCCGGGCATCGGCAAGCGACAGGAGCCAGTTCTCGTTCAGGCACTCCGGGCGGCCCCGGCCGTTGAACGACTCGATACATGCATTGTCAGTTGGCTTCCCGGGCGTACAGATGAAGATACATCGCGGTCTCCCGGGCCTCCGCACAATGCTGGCGATTCGATGTCTCGATCAGTCCGATTGATCTCTCCGAGGCAGGGGATTTGTTACCGGGGTACCGCGTGACCATTTCCGCGCATATTGAAGGTCCCGTCTCGTTCCATTCCGGGGAAGCTCCATTCGCCGACTCCCGGAGGCCACTCGACGACCCCGCACCTCTCGGACCACTCCTGGTACATGGCGGCCATATTTCGCACGCGTTTGGTTTCGGATTCAGAAAGGTCGCTTTGCTCTGTACGGTCTGCCGACATGTCGTAAAGCTCCCAATCGAGTCCGTGTTCTCTGACCAGTTTCCACTGGCCCAGCCTCACGGCCCCGTTCCCTTCGTGCTCCCAGAACATCGTTTTTTGTCGCGTCCACGGACCTCCCCGCAGCAGTGAGAGGAAGCTTTCCCCTTCAATCGGAGTGATTTCGTTACCGTTGAATTCGGTCGGGTACGTAGCGCCAGCGACATCGATGCATGTGGCGTTGATGTCAATGAGTTGGGATGGCTCATGAGTGATCGCTCCAGGTTCGATTTGTCCCGGCCAGTAGGCTATGAACGGCGTCGAGATACCCCCCTCGTGCACCCATCGCTTGAAGCGCCTGAACGGCGAGTTGCTCACGTTGGCCCACTGGGTGTCGTAGCTCATGTATGTATCGGCCGGACCGGGCGTTATTTCTGGAAGGTTTCCGATCCGCACAGGTCGGCCATCGTACGTAGTTGAGTGGACACTTGCGGGGTCGGGTTTGTTTGTGTCCTCGCACAGGAATTCGGCGCACCCACCGTTGTCTGAGAGGAACAGCACCAGCGTGTTCCTTTCTATTCCCTGGGTCCTGATCGAATCGAGAATCCTTCCGATGCCCTGGTCCATCCTGTCGACCTGGGCTGCGTAGACGGACATTCGCATGGCTTCCCACGCCCTGTGTTCTGCGTTGCTCCACTCTGGAACAGATTCATCCCGCCGCGTGATGTCCCAGCTTGAGCTGAGTATGCCCAGCCCTTTCAACTGCTCATGCCGTGCGGTCCTGGTGGTGTCCCAACCTGAGTTGTACCGACCTTCATATTTGGCGATATCTTCTTCCAGTGCCTGGAGGGGCCAGTGCGGAGCCGTATAGGCGACATGAAGGAAGAACGGCCTCTTGTCGTCGGCGCTCTCTTCCACCATCTTTACGGCGTTATCGCTGATCAGGTCGGTGAGATAAAAGGGTTCGTCGTTTTCGACGTACTGGTCGTCGTGAATCAGGCGCTTGTGGAAAAAATAGTCTCCGCCCCCGCCCTCGAAGCCGAATACACGCTCGAACCCTCTTTGAACCTGGGGCGGTCTTCGATCTTCCCCCGGCCGCGTTCCGCAGTGCCATTTGCCCGATATGCAGGTCCTGTAGCCGGATTGCCCCAGTACTTCAGCAATCGTGACACATTGTTCGTTCAGATAACCCTGGTAGCCCGGCGCGCCGGGTATCGGCGTGACCATGTGGCCGACCCCGGTCTGATGTGGGTTCAGTCCCGTTAGCAGAGCCGCTCGCGAAGGACAACAGCGGGCCATGTTGTACATCTGCGAAAAGCGCAGCCCGCCGGCGGCCAGACGGTCGAGGTTGGGAGTCTGTATCTCTCCCCCGTAGCTGCCGATGTCAGAAAATCCCATGTCGTCCGCGAGAATCAGGATGATGTTGGGCCTGGTTGCATTTTCGGACGTGTCGGTCAATTACATATTCTTTCTGCATCTGGACGAAGGATCCAGCGAAGTTAAACGGGCCGGAAGCCGGGGCAATCTTGCATAGAGGAAACCCGGCACGGCTCAATCACCGGCAATCGTTAGTAGGCGTGGCGGCGAGGTCGTTGAAACGCTTATCGCAATCTCAGCAGCAGAAAGTGCGATATCCAGACGAGGTTCGGTGTTGTGCAGCGGCACTCGCGGGGTCGTAGCTCAGCTGGTTAGAGAAATCGGCTCATAACCGATTGGTCGCTGGTTCAAGTCCAGCCGGGCCCACCATTTTCACAGCATTCGCGTTCATCGTCGCGGAATCCAACGGACATTCACCCCATTCGACGGGCTGCTGCGGCTCAGATGAAACGACTTGGGATGAATGACTCCGACATCCTTGAAGTAATGGGCTGGACAGATGTGACGATGCTGCGCCGATACACCGCAGCTGTGGCCACAGAACTGGCCCAGGCTGCGCCCATCCGATACAGTCCCGCTGACGCATTATGAGTATTACTGCTTAACAGGTACCGATGCAATTCAGTTTCGTGCCGATGACTCAGCTGAATTTATCTACTTCCGCTTCCAGCGAAAGAACGACTTACGAACCGGTCAGCCAATCGGCTACTTTCTCGCAGTTTGTCGAAGGTTCGAGCAAGTTACCATTGTCACCCTCGCACATGAACACCACGTTCCCAACCACCGTGTAGTCGTTGTAGGTTGGGAATCGGGTCGTGCATGTAGCAGGCAGTACATCATCCGAACGATCGGAATCGGGTTCCAGATACGATGCTGAGAACGACTTCGAAGGGAAGGCTGTGTTCGCCCTTACAGCGGAAGAACCGACAGGACGCCGGCAAGATATTCTGTCCGTTAAGTCGCCATCACGAGCCTGATTATCACTCTCGCGACGGAAGGTTTGATCGATTGCTGCTGCAACTCCGAGCGTCTTAGCGTCTTCGGCAGAAGCGTAGATCAGAACACCAACCTCCCTCTGATTCATGAAACCCCACTTGAACGTCGTCGCTCCGGGGTATTTGAGCACGAAATCCCTCTGCCCCTTCCAGCCGATCGCCTTCACATCGTCTTCGGTAAATATCTGGGTCGATTCGACCATCCTGATGCGCTGCGAGGCGTCGCCACCACCAGATGCCACCAGCGATTCGTCTTCAGTCCCACATGCGGCCACCACAAGGGCCAGCAGCAATGCCGAAATCAGCAGCAGTTGAACTCTAGAAATAGGTAGAAATCGATTCATAAATGATGACCTTCTGTGCGATCGTGCGAAGTGCCTTGAACGAGCCACTGGGTGATCAAACGGGGAGAGTTCTGCTAGAGCACATATCCAAGCGTAATGGTGGGCCCGGCTGGACTTGAACCAGCGACCAATCGGTTATGAGCTGTGTAACGCAATTGGCCGATCGTGTGACCGGGCCTCATTCGAAGTACACCAACTTCGTTCCGAAATTACCGACTAGCCGAGTACTGTAACGGCGACTCCAGTTGTGTCAACGTCGGCTAAAGACAAGTCCCTCACGCAAGCGGTGGCAGTCTCACGCCCAGCACCCCGCGCAGGTAGTTGACGTTGCGGGCCAGGTAGTCGTCGACTGCGAGGTCGACATTTTCGCCGATCGCGTCGAGGCCATCGTCGCCCACTACTGCCATCCGCCCTTTGCCAGAACCCACCTGCCCGTTCGTACGACACTGGAAAGTAGAACCCTCCACGGGGGTCGGGATGAGGAACGCAGCCAGAGTTCGGGCCAATGACCACCCGATCCGGCTGCAAAGCTCGCTCGGATACCGGCCACCAGTGCCTGAAACGATCATGCCCAGGCTTCAGTTGGACGCAGTTCCGAGATACTAAGAAGTAACGCGATCGGGGGCAGGTCAGAATTGGCTGCATGAATACCGTGACTGATCATGTGTTCAGGTCGACCTGATCGATGAGCGGGCGCCGAGTTCTGACAGAACCTATGCTGAAAGACGCTCTCGGCACTGATGGACCTATCCGGAGTGGGCGATGTCGAAAACCTGCAAGCGGTGACGGTTACTGTCGACCACGAACAGGTGATTTTCCCTGTCCAGTGCGAGTGAGGTGGGACCCCAGAACAGTTTTTCGATGTGCGCCGACCGCTCGTGAGGGTCATCGGTGTTGAAATCGATGTCCAGCTCCAAATCTGCACCCGCTCGGGCCGCGCTCTCCTCGACATTCGTGTCGAGAAAGTCCTGTGCCCATTTGGAGATCGTGGCGTCACCATCTTGCAATTGGACGAAGCTGCCTTCGGGGTCCAGCACCTGTATGCGCTGGTTACCCCAGTCCGCTACGTAGATGTAGCCGTCCGAATCGACACAAACACTTGACGGAGCGTCGAATTCACCAAAGCCCCGACCTGAAGAGCCGAAGTTCGCCAGGAATTCTCCGTCGGAAGAAAACTTCACGATCCGGTCGTTGCCCCAGTCAGAGACAAAAACGTTTTCATCCGTATCGACAAAGATCTCCCACGGCAGATTTAGCTGACCGTCGCCCGTACCAAATTCACCGAACGTCATAATGTGCTGCCCGCTTCCAGTGAACTTTTGAATCCTGCCGTTCAGGTGATCACTGACGAGTAGCTCGTCATTGGAGTTGAAGGCTATTCCGTTGGGGCCGTTCATTTGGCCTTCACCAGTCCCGGATTGCCCCCAGGTGTCGAGTAGCTCTCCTTCGAGAGTTCGAACCATGATGCGATTCAGGTGATCGTCACTGGTGAAAAGTCGCTGTTGACTGTCAATAGCTATCGAGGCGTTCCAGATGGCTTGTCCCGACCCGGTGCCAAACGAGCCGAAAGTGCCGAAGTACTCCTCTTCAAGATTCATTACTGTCACGCGCACACCCCGGGGATCGCTGTCCGAACCCCGACCGAGCACAAAGATCTTTCCATCGTCTGCAACTGTTGCCGACCACGGGTAGTAGAACCCGCGACCCTGCATCCCCGCCACGCCGATCGTGCGGTTGTAGGAGAGTCTTGCGGTTCCGGTTTGTGTAGCGGTGGTTGTCATGGTGTAACCCCGGGTGGCCTTACGCCCTCTGGAACTCAGGTGTGGCACCGGCCAGTCTCAGCACATTTGCTATATGTTGCCGAGATTTTGATTCACTGTCGGACGATCGGTTCATTTCGCTAAGCTGGGCTTCAGCGAACTCAATCAACCCGGACTGAGTCTTCTCCGAAACATCGGTCAACGACAACACGTCGAGCGCCCCTTCAACAAGTCCCTCGGGCGTCAATTCGCTCGGACTGTCTGTTGCCATCCGATCGACCATCGCCTGAACCCCGGGGCTGTCGAGATCGCCAAGTCGCTCCGATGCAAAGTTGACCCTTTCGACCAGGGCCCCCGAGTCGATCCACTCGGTGCCCCAATGCCATCCTTCAACCGAAGGCGGGTTCAGCAGCCATTGGCCCATGTAAGTTGCCTGTAAATGCGTGGGGTTCATATCGATCTTTGGGCGGTCGAACTCCTCGGTCAGACGCAATACTCCGGCCATTAATTCAGCGGGACTCTTCACTCGTTGGTACCGCGCCTGATCCGACTTGAAAAAATCGGATTTGAAAAGGAATCGCAACATCTCGGTGATGTTGTAATCGCTTTCGAAATAAACTTTCGATAACGCGGCTATCGCATCTTCATCGCGAGGTGGCTTGTAGGGCCACTCGGGCACGGGAGGCTCATCAGCTACGAAGAAGCTGTACATGTGGCGCGCGAGGAAAGCGGCCGTTGCTGGCTGCTCACAAATAATCGCGACGATATCCTCGCCGTTGAGGTTTCCCTTGTGACCAAGGAAATCCTTTTCGCCGTTATCGTGATCGTCTTCTTTGTACTCGAAATGGAACGAAAGGCGACCGTAGGGCCAGACCGAATCCCGCGCCGATTTCAGTGTCATGTACTCGGTATTACCGATGGTCCAGCCGGTGAACGCCCGAGCCGCTTCCTTGACGTCTTGCTCCGAGTAGTTGCCGACCCCCATCGAAAACAGTTCGAGCAGTTCGCGGCCGTAATTCTCATTGACGGAGCCGTTGTGATTCTCAGAATTGTCCAGCCACACGATCATCGCGGGATCTTTCGACAGCTCGATCAGCAGATTTTTAAAGCTGCCCATACCGTGTCTCTCGAACATCCTGATCTGATCGTGCAGGACCTTTCCGTTCGCCAATTTTGAGTAGCCCGTAGCGAAAATGCCGTGCCACATCAGACCGACTTTCTCCCTGAGCGGGGCGTCGGTCGAGACCATTCGATACATCCAGTTTGCCCCGGCCGATTGGTTGCCCATCATCCCGGAATATTCGGGGTGATACCGGCGGATAAGATTGTCCGTCAGCCGAGTCGGGTGGCCGACCATCTCGAGCAGGTGCTCAACCGTCTCGTCGTAGCTTTTCTCGACGAGTTCGTCGAGCTTTTCGCGGGAAACGCCGAACCCGGCGCGGCGCATCAGGTGTGCCATTAGTTGTAGGTCTTTATCAGCCACGATCTACCGCCTAATCATGTCGAACTGTTCGTAGTTCTTATCCAGGACAGCCTGTGGATTAATGCCCATCCATTGATCGAGAAGGGTGGCATAAATACCCCGGAAATCGTTGTTGAAGCGCATGTCACCTTCGAGCTGTTCGCTCAGTTCAAGTGATGGGTATTCGCCGTACAACCCGCCCTTGACCGGGTTACCTATGACGAACGTAACACCGCCCGAGCCGTGGTCGGTCCCGCTGCCGTTGTCCTTGATGCGCCTCCCGAACTCGGAAAAGATCATGATCACGGCATCGTCGCCCCGACCATGTTCTTCCAAGTCGGCCATGAAGTCATTTACTGCCGTCGAAAGCTCGTGCCACAACTTCCCGTGATTTTCGAGTTCACCGGCATGCGTGTCATAACCTGCGTGTTGAGTGTAAAAAACCCGTGTCCCAAGATTGGCGAGCAACACCTGAGAAATGTCGCGGAGTGCCTGCGCGATCGGGATGTCGGCTTCATATTCAATCGAAGACGAATAATTTGCAGGCGCGGCGCGCAAAATATCGGCGCCGAAGTATGCGCCCATTCCGGTTTCGCCGATCGCCTGCAACACCGCGTCACGGGTGTCGTCAGGTCCGTACATGCGAGCGAACACGTCGACAGCCATGTCCCGGGTCATTTTATCTGCGATGTCTGGCATCAGTCCGTAAGTTTCGAGGTTGCCGACTGAAGCGACCGGAACGCCTTTCGCGTGGAGTGCCCTCGGCAGCCCGCGTCCAAAGTTGATGCCGGTGATGACGTTTTCATGGTCGGGGTCAATTTCGCGGATAGTTCGCCCCAGCCATCCGCTGTCTGCGATATGGTCGGACTCGGCGGTGTGCCAGATGTCCATTGAACGAAAATGCGATCGGTTCGGCTTTGGGTAGCCAACTCCATTCACGATCGCCACCTTGCCCGCGTCCCACAGTTCCTTCATCGGACCCATGCTTGGGTTCAGTCCCAGCGTGCCATTCAGGTCGATCACCGTATCTTCCGTAAGGTGGATCGCCTGACGCGAGTCGTGGTAAATCCCGTTCGTATACGGCACAACCGTGTTCATAGCGTCGTTTCCACCCGACAGTTGGATGACGACAAGTGAAGGCTTACGCTCAGCAGTGGTCATTACCGGAGGTTCCCTTCATTACGAACGCGGTTATCGGAGGCGCGAATCTTACCAACAATGCGACCAAATGAGAACTGGACCAACGGGAAAGCCGACGATATTCATCACCCCTGGCGGCCCGCGGGCAACGATTCGTCACGGAATCAGTAGTTGCGACATATGCTGCCAACGAGCCTCTAGGTTTCGCAGTCGGGATTACCGTCTGCCCAGCGACTGAATGAAATTTCATCCATATCGGCCTTGTTGAGCCTCGCCATTCGGGCTCTGCAATCAAGCCACGAGCGGTGCCAATCTTCAGCGCTGCGCAGTTCACTTTCCGGACGAGTTCGACTTCTGGCAACAAATCCCGGGAAGATTTCGCGCCCCGTGTTCTGACCGATCGGGTTGTACCGGAGGTCGAAGCTCCACCGAATCTGGTCGCTCACGTTGGACAGCGAGCCATGAACGAGTTGCTTGTGCAAAAAAATGACATCTCCTCGTTTCGTAGGGAGCGGGATCTCCTCCTGATTTTCGAACAGGTGTTGTGGGATCTGCCGGCCGCCCTTGAATTCCGGTCCGTTGCCACCGTAGTCGAGACAGTGAGTGAGCAGGCCGGCTCTGTGGCTTCCGGGGACTACGCGCAGAGGACCGGATTCAAGCGGGGTGTCGGTCAGAGAAAACCAGGTTGTGATCATGTTTGTGTCGTCAGCCTCTTCAGTGACGACGCCG
>Ga0209554_1002097_pt1 | contig 14262 bp, 14 predicted proteins | sample MarorgKNORR_S2LV_5_FD_188221 | JGI IMG/M metagenome (GOLD analysis project Ga0209554, IMG submission 188221) | Marine microbial communities from the Southern Atlantic Ocean, analyzing organic carbon cycling - Bottom_A/KNORR_S2/LV (SPAdes) (version 2) | ecosystem: Environmental > Aquatic > Marine...
CCGTGGAACGGGCAGAGCCCCATCCACTGGGAGCCCTGCTTCTTGAGCTGCGTGTGCTCCGTGATGATCCGGATGATGTCGGTCTCGTCGCGGACACGCCTCACGTCGTCGTCCACGATGCCCATGTATCGAACGTACCACCGGCCTCATGCCGGCTCTCCGGTGAACCACCCCATTCCCGCCACCGGATCCCGGCGGCCGGAACGCTCAGAGGTCGAGCGAGATGAGTGCCTGGGCCACGGCCAGACGGGCGACCGGCACCCGGAACGGCGAACACGACACGTAGTCGATCCCCGCTGCTACGAGAAGGTGGATCGACGTCGGATCCCCACCGTGTTCACCACACACACCGACCTCGAGGTCAGGGTGGGCCAGGCGTCCGGCCCTCGTGGCTGCCGCCACCAGGGGAGCAACCGCTCCAGGGTCCAACTTCTCGAACGGGTTGTCCGGGAGAAGGCCACGGGACAGGTACTCCCCCATGATCCGCTGCTCGACATCGTCGCGACTGAACCCGAACACCATCTGGGTGAGGTCGTTGGTCCCGAAGGAGAAGAAGTCGGCGTGACGCGCCATCTCGCCAGCCAGCAGGGCGGCCCTCGGCGTCTCGATCATGGTCCCGACCGGCAGAGGCTCCACTGGAGCCGCTGCGGCGATCTCTTCCAGCACCCAACCCCGGACCAGCTCCAGTTCGGCAGAGGTGCTCACCAGCGGCAGCATCACCGCCGCATGTGGGTGGCTACCGGCCGCCCGCACATCATCCATGGCCGCCAGCAGGGCACGTGTCTGCATGCGGTACAGGCCCTCTCGCATCACGGCCAACCGGATGCCACGCTCGCCGAGCATCGGATTGTGTTCGACCCCGAGCGGTGAATCATCTCCGAGGAACTCGTGCAGGGGCGCATCCAGGAGCCGGACGGTGACCGGCAGGGGCGCCATGGCCTCCAACACCCCGGCAAGGTCGGCGCGTTGCGCTGCGCCCAGCTCCTCGAGTGCCGCGGCCTCCTCCTGCGGGTCTGCGGCCAGGAGGAACCTTCGTATGGTCGGTAGGCGATCGCCGAGGAACATGTGCTCGGTCCGGCAGAGGCCTATCCCCTCGGCTCCGAACGCCCTGGCCCTGGCAGCGTCCTCAGCACGGTCGGCGTTGGCCCTCACCCCGACCCGCTCGCCGCGTACCTCGTCGGCCCATCCCAGCAGGACATCCAGTTCGGGAATCGCCACAGCGGCGGCCACCCCGGCTGCCCCGGCGAACACCTCACCCGTTGTTCCGTCCAGCGAGATGGGTGACCCCTCGTCAACGCGGTGGTCCCCGACGGTTATGTGGTCGTCGAACACCAGGAGGTCGGTCAGGCCGACCACGGCGGGAACACCCCAACCGCGCGCAACCACTGCGGCATGGCTCGCCATGCCACCTCGTGCCGTCACGATTCCTTCAGCCAACTGCATTCCGATCTCATCGGCCGGCGTCGTCTCGTCGCGTACGAGCACGGCGGCCTCAGCACGGTCCGAGGCATCCAGGACCGCCTCAGCGGTCAGGCACAGGACCCCGCTTGCGGCCCCCGGGCTGGCCGCCACGCCGGTTCCCAGGAGCTCCAGATCGTCCCCACCCTGCATCCCCGCATGCAGGAGGGCCTCGACCAGTTCCGGGGGGACGGCGGCTACGGCAGACCAGCGCGCCTCGGCGCTGTCGGCGCTCAGAGCCTCAGCGACAATGCGTCGAAGGTCGTCCGGATGTTCCACCACGTCAGGCAGGCAGCAGCCCGGTCAGGTGGTCGACCAGGGCGTCGATCGGCACCCTCTCCTGGGCCATCGAGTCACGATCCCTGACCGTCACCGCCCGATCCTCGAGCGTGTCGAAGTCAATCGTCACGCAGTACGGCGTGCCGATCTCGTCCTGCCGCCGGTAACGCCTACCGATCGCCTGGGTCTGGTCGTAGTCGCACATCCAGTGCGGCTGGAGCAGCCCGAGCACCTCGTTGGATGGGTCGATCAGCTCCGGCTTCTTGGACAGCGGGAGAATCGCCACCTTGTAGGGAGCCAGGCGGTGGTCGAGGCGCAGGACGGTGCGGATGTCGTCATTGACCTCCTCCTCGTCGTAGGCGGCCATCAGGAACGCCATGGCGGTACGGGTCGCCCCGGCCGCCGGCTCGATCACGTGGGGTACGTAGCGATCGCCAGATGCCGGGTCGTGGTACTCCAACTTCGTACCGGAACTCTCGGCGTGGCGCTTCAGGTCGAAGTCGGTGCGGTTGGCGATCCCCTCCAGCTCATCCCAACCCCACGGGAACTCGAACTCCACGTCGGAGGTTCCGGTCGAGTAGTGGCTCAACTCATCGGCGTCGTGCTCCCGGAGGCGGAGCCGGTCCACGGGCATTCCCAGGTCCAGGTACCACTCCATGCGGGCCCCACACCAGTAGCGGTACCACTCCTCGGAGTCCGCTGGAGGCACGAAGAACTCCATCTCCATCTGCTCGAACTCGCGGGTCCGGAACACGAAGTTGCCGGGCGTGATCTCGTTCCGGAACGACTTGCCGATCTGGGCGATGCCGAACGGCGGCTTCTTACGCGAGGTGTTCAGGACGTTGGCGAAGTTGACGAACATGCCCTGGGCCGTCTCCGGACGGAGGTACACCTCGGTGGCGGACTCGACCATGGGACCGGCGTGGGTCTTGAACATGAGGTTGAACTCACGGGCCTCGGTGAGCGATCCGGACTTGCCACACGACGGGCAGGTGTCCGGGTCCTCCATCTTGTCCTGACGGTGCCTGGCGCCGCAATCGCGACAGTCCACCATCGGGTCCGAGAAGTTCGCCAGGTGGCCTGACGCCTGCCACACGGCGGGCGGCGAGAGGATCGAAGCGTCCAATCCGACGACGTCATGGCGGAGCTGCACCATGCTCCGCCACCACTGCTCCTTGACGTTGCGGAGCAGCAGGACGCCGAGCGGCCCGTAGTCGTAGGTGGACCGGAAGCCGCCGTAGATCTCGGCTGACTGGAAGACGAACCCCCTCCGCTTGGAGAGGTTCACCACCTTGTCGAAGAGCGTGTCGTCATTGGGGACCATGGGCGTGCAGGGTACCGGAGCACCCCGTGACGGACGCCGACGATCCGGACCGATCCGGAGCCAGAATGGGACGGTGAACATCATCGAGCGCCTCAGGGGCGGTGGAGCCACCACCGACGACCCGACAGCCGTTGCCGGACGTCGCTTCGTGGCGTGGATCCTGGACAGCCTCTTCATGGCAATCGTCGTCATGCTGATCCACCGCGGTGGTGTGGCGTTCCTTGACGAGGCCGGAAACCTGACCATCAACCCGTCAGTGATCTACACAGCCACCCTCCTCATGGTGCTGAACCAGGTCGGCCTGACGATGGCCACCGGGTTCAGCCTCGGCAAGGCGGTCACCGGGCTACGCGTTGTCAACCGCTACGACGGCGGTCTGCCCGGTTTCCGTGGCGCCGCGGGCCGGACCCTCCCGTGGGTGGTTCCCATCCCGTTCATACCGATGATCGAAGCCGGCCTTGTGCTGGCCAGCAGGGGCCACCGCCGGATCGGCGACAGGATCGGGGCGACGCTGGTCGTGGATCGTGGATGGGCCGGTCAGCCCTTCTTCGTGCCCGGACTCGAAGAAACCAGCGGAAACGATCAGATCCCCGGCGACGACCTGATCTGAACGGGGCCTGTCGGAGTCGTCCTTGGGCCGGGCCGACCCGACCAACCGGTCGGACCGGAGACCCTCAGGCGTGGTCCATGACCCGCCGGGACCGGAGCCGCCGCTCAAGGTGGTATTCGGCCACTGCGGTGGCAATGGCATCGACCTCGCTGCAGACACCGGGGTCCGTCACCTCCAGCGCATCGGTCAACCCACCACCCAGGATCGCCCGCAGCACGGCCAGGGCCGGTTCGCTGACAGGTCGCCCCCTCCGGCAGTCCACGCACAGCACCCCGCCCTCACCGATGTCCAGCGCCACCAGGGACTCCTTGGCACCGCACTGCACGCAATCGTCCAACTGCGGTGCCAGCCCCTCGTTGGCCAGCACCTTCAGGTAGAACGCCGGCACTATCAGCGCCGAGGGGCGCTCATCGAGTATCCGTAGCGCACCCAGCAGCATCCGGTACCGACGCTCGTCGGGTTCCCGGTCGAGGCTGACCACATCGACGACCTCCAGCAGCGCCGACGCATCGGCGAAGCGATCCGGATCCAGGCGCAGGCCCTCGAAACGGTCGATGGTCTCGGTCTGGGTGACTATGTCGAGTTCTCCCCTCCCGGCGAAGAGCTGGGCTGCCACATGGCTTGTCGGCTCCAACCGACCGCCGAACTTGCTGCGGGTCCTACGCACACCCTTGGCCACCGCCCGGACCTTGCCGTGCGCCGCTGTGAACAACACGACGATCCTGTCCGCCTCACCCAGCCGCCAGGTGCGAAGCACGATCCCGTCATCGCGATAGAGGCTCACCCGGGGATTCCGTCGTCCCCGTCGACCTCGCCGACACCACCGAAGCGACGGTCGCGGTCCTGGTATTCCTTGATCGCCGCGTAGAGGTGTTCACGTCTGAAGTCGGGCCAGAGCGTCTCGCTGAAGACCAACTCGCTGTACGCCATCTCCCAGAGCAGGAAATTCGATACCCGGTGCTCGCCGGACGTACGGATCACCAGATCCGGATCGGGCATCTCCGGGTCGTAGAGATGGCGGGCGATGGTCTTCTCCGAGACACGTTTCGCCCCGGAGTCCACGATCCGCTGGACGGCGTCCACCAACTCGGCCCGACCGCCGTAGTTGAAGGCGATCGTGAACGTGAGACCGGTGTTGTGCCGGGTCAACTCCGCGGCCTCCTTCATGCGACGGACCAACCGCCGTGGAACCCTCCGGTCCTGTCGACCAATGAACCGGATGCGGATGTTGCGTTCATGGAGTTCCTCCTGACGGTCCAGGAGGATCCTCTCGTTGAAGCGCAGCAGGAACTGGACCTCGTCGACCGGCCTTCGCCAGTTCTCCGTCGAGAAGGCGTACACGGTGAACCACCGGACGCCCAACTGCTCAGCGCCATCCAGAACCTCGAACAGGGCCTTCTCGCCGGCCGTGTGGCCCTCGGTACGGGGCAGGCCGCGTTGCTCGGCCCAGCGTCCGTTGCCGTCCATCACGCAGGCGATGTGGCCGGGAATCCGGGCCTGGTCCAGATCCGAGGAGAGCACGGCACGAAACTACCCGGCAGCGCCCATCCCCCGGCGCCGGCCCGACCAGGAACAGCCCCTGACCTGAGGACCGGCCGTAACCTCCGGCCTGTGGCAGGGGCGATGAGCAGGGCTGAGGAGACGGCGATCGCCCTTGAGGAGGTCTGTGGAGCCCTTCCCGGCGGCGGCGAGCGTCGCCCGGGCCAGGAGGCGATGTCACGCAGGATCGCCGAGGCGATCGAAGAGGGATCCCATCTGGTCATCCGGGCAGGGACGGGAACCGGGAAGTCGCTGGCATACCTCGTGCCGGCGATCCTCTCCGGGCAGACCACCGTCGTCGCCACCGCCACGAAGGCCCTCCAGGACCAGTTGGCCCGAAAGGACCTACCGTTCCTGGCCGAACACCTCAACCACCCGTTCAGCTTCGCCGTCCTGAAGGGTCGCTCCAACTACCTCTGCCTCCAGCGGCTCGACGAGGTGGCCGGCTCCAGAGGCCAGCAGACCCTGGACGGCCTGGCAGAGTCTGCAGACGCCGATCAGCTGCAGGCCATTGCCGTCTGGGCCGATGAGACGGAAACCGGCGACCGGGCCGACCTCTCCATCCAACCCACCCCTGCCACCTGGGCTGCGGTGAGCGTGGGCTCCCATGAGTGTCCGGGAGCCGTTCGGTGCCCCCGGGGTGAGGACTGCTTCGCCGAGAAGGCCCGGACGGCGGCAGCCGGGGCCGACGTGGTCGTGACCAACCTGCACCTGTACGGGATCGACGTGGCCACGGACGGTCAGATCCTCCCCGAGCACCAACTGGCGATCCTCGACGAGGCCCATCAGACGGAGGACATCCTTGCACAGGCCTGCGGGTTCGAACTCCGCGGTGGACGATTCACATCGCTGGTCCGGAGCGCACGCTCGATCCTGACGGGATCCAAGGCCGCCTCCGACGTCGACGAGGTGGGAGGTCGATTGGTCGACGCCCTCGCCGGACATATCGGCCGGAGGCTGGTGCCAGCCGACGATGGTGACCTCCGGGCCGTACTCGAACTTGCCGGCACCCGTCTGGAGCGGCTCCGCTCGGAGCTCATGAACGTCCCGAGCGAGGGCCCGGGCGATGTAGCGGCCCGACGGGCCCGCGCCCTCCAGGCCGTCGGGACGCTCTCCGGTGACGTCAGCGCGGCACTGGACCTGGACGGCGGACCGGTGCCAGGGGCGAAGGTGGCGTGGGTGGAGGGTCGATCCGATCGCCCGGTGCTCCATGTTGCTCCGGTGGAGGTGGCCAAGGTGCTCGACCAGCGGCTCTGGGGTGACCGCACGGTTGTTCTCACCAGCGCCACGGTTCCCGCCAACCTGGCTGCCCGTCTGGGCCTGACCGACCACCCCCACAGGTTCGAGGACGTCGGCAGTCCGTTCGACTTCGAGCAGCAGGCGCTCCTCTACTGCGCCACCTCCCTACCGGACCCCCGTGAGGCCGGCTACAGGGCGGCCTGCCACGATGAGATCGAACGTCTCGCCATAGCGGCAGGCGGAAGAATGCTCGCCCTGTTCACCAGTCGACGGGCCCTGGACGAGGCCGTCGAGGCACTCCGGGATCGACTCCCGTGGACCGTCCTGCACCAGGACGACATGCCCCGGCCGATGCTCATGGCACGCTTCGCCGAAGACGAGACGAGTTGCCTGTTCGGGACGAAGGGGCTCTGGCACGGCATCGATGTCCCCGGCCCGAGCCTCTCGCTAGTGGTCATCGACAGGATCCCGTTTCCACGCCCGGACGATCCGTTGCTGAGTGCCCGTCGAGACCTCGTGGGTGACGGTGCATTCCGCGAGATCGACCTTCCACGGGCCGCCACCGAGCTCTCCCAGGGTGCCGGGCGACTCATCCGATCTGCTACGGACATCGGTGTCGTAGCCGTGCTGGACAAGCGGCTCGCCACGAACCGGTCCTATCGATGGGACCTGCTGGAGGCCATGCCACCCATGGCACGTACATCGGATCCGGCAGAGGTGGCTTCGTTCCTGGAGGGTCTTCAGAGATAGGTCCGAAGCGCACCCGGGTTGATCAGTAGCCGAGCCGGTCCAGTGCCCGGGATCGGCGCTGCCAGTCCTTGTCCACCCGGACGACCAGCTCCAGGAAGGCCCCCTCCGGGAGTTGCGCCCTGGCAGCGATCCCGACCTTCTTCAGGACCGCACCCTTCTTTCCGATGACCATTCCCTTCTGGGAATCGCGTTCCACGAGAATCTCACAGCGGATCCGGGGCCACTCCCACTCGGTCACGCGTGTCGCAATGGAGTGCGGGAGCTCTTCTCTCACGATCGCCAGAAGCTGCTCTCGGACCAGCTCGGCCACCCAGAAGGCTTCGGGGACGTCGGTGACAGTGTCGTCCGGGTAGAACTGCGGCCCCTCGGGAAGTCGAGCCATGACGTGCTCCAGAAGCGCCCCAACACCATCACCGGTTTTCGCCGAGATCGGGAAATACTCGTCGAATCCGAAACTGCTGGCCTTCAGCAACTGTTCGGCGACGCGGTCCCGGCCCGCCCTGTCCGTCTTGTTCACGACCAGGACAGTGCGCTCCACAGGTAGACCGGCTGCCACGAAGCTGTCGCCCCTACCGATTCCGCCGTCACCATCCACGACGAAGAGCACCACGTCCATGTCGCCGAGGGTGGCTCGGGCAGTCTGGTTCAGCCTCTCGCCCAGAAGTGTCCGCGGCTTGTGGATGCCGGGGGTGTCGCAGAACACGGCCTGCACCCCGGGGCGGGTGAGAACGCCACGGATCTCGTTTCGGGTCGTCTGGGGCTTGTCCGAGACAATCGTCACCTTCTGGCCGAGGAAGCTGTTCAACAGGGTCGACTTGCCCACATTGGGCCTACCCACCAGCGTCACGAAGCCCGACCGGTACCCGTCCGGAGCATCTCCGATCATCGAACTCATGTCGACTCCCCTGGTCCGCCGATTCTGACGCTCGTGATCCGCCGGCCTTCGACCTGCTCCACCCCGAATCGTCGGCCAGCCACCTCAATGCCTTCGCCCACCTCAGGCACATGGCCCAGAGCGTTGAAGATAAGGCCTCCGACCGTGTCCCAGTCTCCCGTCGGCAGCGTCTCGCCCAGAAGATCATTCAGTTCGTCTATCGGCATCCGTCCGTGGACCCGTAGCCCGCCACCGGCCAGGGGCTGGACCAGCGGTTCGGCCTTGTCGAACTCGTCCTCAATCTCCCCGACCACCTCCTCGAGGAGGTCCTCCATGGTCACCAACCCAGCGGTGCCACCGTGCTCGTCGACCACGATGGCCAGGTGGTACCGATCAGCCTGCATCTCGCGGAGCAGGTCGTCGGCCTGCTTGGTCTCGGGAACAAAGCGGGGTGGCCGGACCAGTCCACTCACCGGGGCGTCGTCTTTTCCCTCAAGGTGGGCCCGCATCAGATCCTTGGCATGAACCACACCGATTATGTCGTCCATGCCGTCCCCGTTCACCGGCACACGGCTGTGGCCGTTACGTGCCGCCACAGCCATCGCCTCAGCAACGGTCAGGTCGGCAGCGACACATTCCATGTCAGGCCGGGGCACCATCACCTCGCGAACGAGCGTGTCGCCGAAGGCAATCACGGACTCGATCAGGTCGTGCTCGTCGGCGTCGATCGACCGGGACGCCAGGGCCCGATCTGCGACAGCCAGCAGTTCCTCTTCTGAGACCAACGGTCCGTCCGTCCTGAGGGGACGCGGGAGGAGACGCTGGGCCAGCCCCACCAGGCCCAGAGCCGGCCACCGGATCGGCAGAATCCGACCGACAGCGATCGCGAAGGGAGCCAGTCGCAGGACCAGCTGGTCGGTGGATCGCAACGCCACGGTCCTGGGCAGGACATCGGTCAGAACGAAGCCGACCACCAGCAGGACCGCCAGGGCAACCGCAGCCCACCCGGCACCGTGATCGTCAGCCACCAGCACCGCCAGGAGCCCGGCTGCGATGAGGCGAAACGCCATCAACAGGAACAGCACCGGACCCAGGCCACGCACCCGGTCATCCAGCAGTCGTAGGAGGTCAGCGGCCCGGTCGTCGGCCCGCTGGCTGTCGCCGTTCGGGTCGCTCAGCACCTCTGCCCTCGCCCGACGAATATGCAGCAGGCTGGTCTCGGTTGCCACCAGAACGGCGCTGGCCGCCATGAGCAGCCCGACGATCAGGAGTCCCAGGCCGAGGCTCACGGCCGGACCATTCCGTAACGCTCCAGGTGCCTGCGTTCACGGGCCTGCATCGCCTCGGTCTCATCGGGCTCGGCATGGTCATGGCCCAGCAGGTGCAGAATTCCATGAACGATCAGAAGCGAGATCTCGGAGTCGTAGTCGCCGGCGTGGGTGGGCGCCTGGTGGGCCGCCACAGAAGGACAGATCACGACGTCGCCCAGCAGCACCGGAATCCCATCGGGGACCATTGCCGGGTCATCCACCGGGAAGGCGAGGACATCGGTTGGGCCTGAGCCACCCATGTGCTGACGGTTCAGATCCTCGATGGCCGACTCGTCAACGAAGTGCAGGTGCACCTCCACCGGTCGATCGGACAGGCCTTCGTCAGCGAGGACATCGCCCGCCAGCGCAGCCCACCTGTCGATGTCCACGACCTGGTCGGACCCGTCGGATTCCCTCTCGTCGTCCACGACCACAGTCGGACTGCCCAGAGCCGGTCCGTCATCACGTCCGCTATTCATCCTCTGGCCCCGCGGGCGGACCGTCTGGAGGTTGCGGCGCGCTCGTAGGCCTCCACGATGTCCTGGACTATCCGGTGGCGGACCACGTCGGTGGCCCCGAGCTTCACGAAGGAGAGCCCGTCGATCCCGGCCAGCATCGGTTCCAGACCCTCCAGGCCACTCCGGCCGTCGGGCACATCCACCTGGCTGATGTCTCCTGTGACGATCACACGCGAACCGAAGCCGACCCGGGTGAGGAACATCTTCATCTGCTCCGGGCTCGTGTTCTGTGCCTCGTCCAGGATGATGAAGCTGTTGTTGAGCGTCCGTCCCCTCATGAACGCCAACGGCGCCACCTCGACCAGCCCACGATCAATGAGCCGCTGGGCGGACTCTTCGTCCACCATGTCGAACAGAGCGTCGTAGAGGGGCCTGAGGTAGGGATCCACCTTGGCCATCAGGTCACCGGGCAGGAACCCGACCCGCTCACCGGCTTCCACCAGGGGTCGGGTCAACACGATGCGGTCGACCTGCCCGGCCTGCAGGGCCCTCACCGCCATTGCCACAGCCAGCCAGCTCTTGCCAGTTCCAGCCGGTCCGATGGCGAAGGTGATGATCCCTCCGGTCACGGCGTCCACGTAGCGCTTCTGGCCCGCCGATCGGGCCCTCACCGACTTGCCCCGCGCCGATCGCAGGATCTCGGTGGTGAGCACCTCGGATGGCCGTTCATTGGCCCGAACCATGTCGATCGTCCGGTCCAGGGTCATCTCGTCCACCAGCAGCCCGCTCTGGAGAAGGATCACGACCTCGTCGAACACCCGTCGGACGGTCGTGGTGTGCAACCCACTGATGGTGATCCGGTTGCCACGGACGTGGATGTCAGATCCGGGAAAGGCATCCTCGATGCGTCGGAGCAGCACATCGCTCTCGCCGACGAGGTCAGACATGAGCTCGTTTCCGGGAACGGTGACGGTTACAGCGGTCGACTCCATGTGCGGTCCACAAGGCTAGTGGGAGCGTTCGCCGGAGGGGCATAATGCGAGACGACCGAAGAGAGTGGAGGGAGGGCCATGACCGAACCGGGTGACGCTCCCGACCTCCACGGGACCACCACAGCGACGGACACACCAGATCTGTCCAGCTGCAACCACGGCCACTACGCCTTCGGCCGGACGCCCGGCGAGGCGTTCTTCCGCTCCTTCTTCCTACGCCAGGCATGCGAGATCCAGATCCAGGCGATGTCGACAGGCGGCGAACTGCATCTCATCTCCGATGCCGAGGCCGGAGAGTTCCAGGAGCAGATGTACGCGTCGCCGCACTACAACTACGACGGTGCGACCGAATGGCCGGGCCTCATCCGCAAGCTCGACCGCGAGTGTCCCGGTTACGACCGATGAGCGGCTCTGGCTTCGACTCTGGCCCTGACCCCGACCCCGGTTCGGGCTCCGGCTCTGGCCTCGACCCCGGTTCCGACGACGATCTCCGCCGGTTCGCTGCCCGGGCGGACGCCGAGGAGGCTGTCCGCCGGATCGGGCAGGAAGCCTGGCTCCGACTCCGCACCGAGGAGTCAGGTCATCTCAGCGGCCTCCTGGTGGACCTGGCCGAACGGTCCGATCCGGTCACCCTCTCGCTCACCACCGGGATGCGGCGATCGGGCCGCATCGAGGCGCTGGGCAGCGACCTCGTGGCGCTGCGCCTCACCGGAGGCGAGCTCTGCCTGCTGAGTCGTGCCGCCATCACCGCCATCCGCCTTCCTCCCGGCGGTCCGGCCCTCGTCGGCGACCGCCCGGTGGGTGACGCAGTCGACAGGTTGGATCTCCGCTCGGCACTGGACCGACTGGTTGCCGAACAGCCCACCGTGCGGGTGACGATCAACGGTTCACCTGACCCCGTGCCCGGCACCCTGGCCCGGCTGGGCGTGGACCTACTCATGGTGTCGTGTCCCGACGGCTCAACCGTCCATATTCCGCTGACAGCGGTCGTCGAGGTCCACCTCACCGACAGATGAGTGCCTGCTACCTGCGGCGGCGGCGCTTTCCCCGACCACTTCCGCGAACCCCGCTGGGCCCCTTGCCGCCCTTCTTCTTCCGACGGAAGCGGCCCTTCCTGGAACGTTCAGCCTCCAGGTCCGCCATCACCTGGGGCCCCGCAGCGTTGATGATGTCCTCGGCGGCGTCCAGTAGGGCGGCGATGCTCCCGTCCTCACCCAGACTTTCGGGTTCCTCAGGCGTCGCCGGCGTGATGAGGGTCCCGTGGCTCCAGTTCACGTCCACACGACGCTTGGCGAAGGACTCGCAGTCCTCCGGGCAGCGCCACGGAGCTTCCGGGGCGAGATCCAGGTTGCACTTGCGCACCGTGTCCCCGTTGGGGTAACTCCGGCTCTCGAAGTTCTTGCAGTCCTGGCGCATCGGCATGGACCCAGTGTGCCCCGCACCGATCGCCGAGCGGGTGACCGCCCTCAGGCGGACAGGGCCGTACGGATCCGGTCAGCCGACCGAACCCTCCATCTGGAGTTCGATGAGACGGCTCCACTCGACGGCGTACTCCATTGGCAGTGTCCGCGTGATCGGCTCGATGAAGCCGTTCACGACCATGGACATGGCCTGCTCCTCGGTCAGTCCCCGACTCATCAGGTAGAAGAGCTGGTCGTCGGCGACCTTCGACACGGTGGCCTCGTGGCCGATCACAGCGTCGGCCGAGCCGACCTCCATGTATGGGTAGGTGTCAGAGATGCTCTCGTCGTCCAGGATCAGGGCGTCGCACTGGACATGGCTCTTGCAGCCGTAGGCGTGGTCCTCGACCCGCACCAGCCCGCGGTAGCTGGTCCTGCCGCCGTCCTTGGAGATCGACTTGGAGACGATCTTGGAGGTCGTCTCCGGCGCTGCATGGGTCATCTTGGCGCCGGCGTCCTGATGCTGGCCCTTCCCCGCATAGGCCACCGAGAGAACCTCGCCGGAGGCCTTCGGGCCCGCAAGGATGATCGCCGGGTACTTCATGGTCAGCCGAGATCCGATGTTGCCGTCAATCCACTCCATGTGGCCCTCGGCCTCGACGTAGGCACGCTTGGTGACCAGGTTGTAGACGTTCGACGACCAGTTCTGGATGGTGGTGTAGGTGACCCTCGCCGACTCCTTGACCACGATCTCGACCACGGCGGAGTGCAGGGAGTCGGTGCTGTAGACGGGCGCCGAGCAACCTTCGATGTAGTGCACCTCGGAACCCTCGTCGGCGATGATGAGGGTGCGCTCGAACTGGCCCATGTTCTCGGCATTGATCCGGAAGTACGCCTGCAGCGGCATCTCCACCTTCACGCCGGGCGGCACGTAGATGAACGACCCACCGCTCCACACGGCCGAGTTGAGCGCTGAGAACTTGTTGTCCCCGGGTGGAATGAGCCGACCGAAATAGGACCTGACCAGTTCTGGATACTCCCGCAGGGCGGTGTCCATGTCGCAGAAGATGACGCCCTGTTCCTCAAGGTCATCGCGGTTGCGGTGGTAGACGACCTCGGATTCGTACTGCGCTGTGACGCCGGCCAGGTACTTGCGTTCCGCCTCGGGGATACCCAGCTTCTCGTAGGTGTTCTTGATCGACTCGGGCACCTGGTCCCAGTCGTCGGCGAGCGACCCCGCCGGCTTGATGTAGTAGTAGATGTTGTCGAAGTCGATACCCGACATGTCCCCGCCCCACCACGGCATGGGCTTGCGACCGAACTTCTCGTAGGACTTCAGACGGAAGTCCCGCATCCAGTCCGGCTCGCCCTTCATCCACGAGATCTCGCGGATCATGTCCTCGTTCAGGCCCTTCTTGGGCTTGAAGACGTAGTTCTCCTCGTCGCTCCAGCCGAGCTTGTAGCGGCTCAGGTCAAGGCCGAGATCGGTTGCGGTCATCGGTTTCTCCTCTCCTGGAGCTGGGCTCCTGGCTCCTGGCAGGTTCCGACGGAATGCCTCCATCGGGACTACGGGTATTTCTCCTACGTGGATAGTAACAATCCCCGGACCCGAATACCCGGAACCCTCAGACTCGGCCGGCAACGACCCACCCGCTCAGGCGTACTGACGCCGTTGCCGGTCCAACCAGCCGAGCAGGGTGGCGATGGCACGAGGATCATGGCGCAGGTGGTGCCCTGCTCCGGCGATCATCCGGAGGTCGGCGGAGCCGTGTTGGCTGGCGATCACCCGGGCATCCAGCGCCGGCACGATCTCGTCGTCGGTGCCGTGCACCAGGAGCAGGTCCCGGGGGGCCATCGACTGCACCGCCAGTTCCGCGGAGATCTCGCTCAGCGCCGACGACCAGCGCCCGAAGTCCGATGGCGTGTCCACCATGGTCAGCAGCCCCGCATCGCGTGCGTGCAGTAGCAGGCGACGCGGGTTGGCCGCCCAGTCCGACCAGTCGGCGGGGGCGGCCAGGGCGCCCACCCC
>Ga0209554_1002102_pt1 | contig 14241 bp, 4 predicted proteins | sample MarorgKNORR_S2LV_5_FD_188221 | JGI IMG/M metagenome (GOLD analysis project Ga0209554, IMG submission 188221) | Marine microbial communities from the Southern Atlantic Ocean, analyzing organic carbon cycling - Bottom_A/KNORR_S2/LV (SPAdes) (version 2) | ecosystem: Environmental > Aquatic > Marine...
ATCAAGAAAAGAGATGATAGCGTGACCTGTGGCAATTTCATTGACTCTTTTTGAGAAGCCGTGGCCCTCGTCATCAAACACTATATAGTCGACCGGCACGCCGTTTTCTCTCACTGCTTTTACGATCTCATCGCTCTCGATCTTCAATACACGGGGATCATTGGCTCCCTGCACAACCAATAACGGGACACGAATATTTTCAGCATGAAACAACGGTGAGATTCGAGTAAGACGATCTTTATCGGTTTCTGGATTTCCCAGTTCATCGTGTAGGGATTTACGTCTTGCGTCCCACCAGGGCGGAATGGACTCCAGGGTTCGCACCCAGTTCATGACGCCAAAGATATTAACACCCACCTCAAACTCATCCGGCCTGAATGCCAGCGCCGCGCCCACCATATAACCACCGTAGGAGCCGCCTATAATACCGACTCGGTTTGCATCTACCCAATCAAGCGTCGAAAGGTAGTTCTTCGCAAAGACGATGTCATCCAGGTCCACCTCGCCATGCTTCCGATCATCCATATGAAAAAAGGTCTTTCCATAGCCCGACGAACCTCGATTGTTAGCCGCAAGCACTGCATAACCATGATTCACCAGAAGCTGGATCATCGGTCTATAGCCGGTGCGGCTCTGTCCACCCGGGCCGCCGTGAACCCAAACGAGTGCCGGCACCTTATTACCAGCGTTCGCATTGTTGGGTCGATATAGAATTCCAGGAATCTGAAGTTCATCAAAGCTTGGATAGCGAATTACCTCGCCATTGACCAATACAGACTCATCGATCTCTGGATTGAGACTGTTTGTCAGTCGCTGACTGTTACCCGTAGCCAGGTCCACTATGTAAAGATCGCTGGGCGAAGTGTCGGAATTCAATACCAGGCTTAATTTCTTTTCATTGCGAGAAAATCGAATCTGGCCTGGGTTGCCATTTAGCTCCGGCAATTTCAGTTCATCCCCTGATTCTCGTGCCATTATCGACACTTGCATTGTGGCATCGTTGTTGACGCCGGAAACTCGATACCTTCCAGACTCAGAATATGAAACGAAAGAAACATCCCAATTGGCCTGAACCAGGGGCAGTATCTCGCCGGTTTGCAATTCATAGGTCCACGCCTGGCGAAACTCGCCATGCTCATTCGTCCCAAAAACCAACTGCAGATCATCTTTCGTAAAAGCATAAACAACATAATCAATATCGTGTTCGTTGGGAGTAATGAGCTTCGGCTTGGCATCCCCAAGCGTATCTACCAAATAGATATCATTGTCCGTATTCGATTGTTGCTTGATGAGCGCAAGATACTGGCCGTTGCTGGATGTGCCAGCAAACGTCCAGCCGTTGTTATTTTCAAAAATCATTTCCAGGCTGTAGTCGTCGATGCTGACCCTGAACAAATCAAACGCCAGCGGATCGCGCTGATTAGACGTGATAAAAAAATGCTTTCTTGATTTTCCCCAGCCTTCGAAATTCGCTTTGAGTCCTTCACCTGGCGTAACGTCAATGACCTCTCCGGTAGCCTCCAGAACAAAGATATGGTCGAGTTCATCACCTCCTTTGTCAGCATGGTAAATCACTCTGTCATCATTGGGGAAACCCGAAACCACGAAGATTGCGTCATCAGTCGAATGCGTCATGGCAGTAAACACACCCGTTTCAACGTCGACCCGATAGACGTTATATATACCTGACTCATTACTCCCCACCAGGAGCGTTTTATCATCCGAAGACCACCCATAATCATCTGCTTGAAAGACGCTGGTGGAATTATAAATTGTTGCCGCTTCATAGGTGGGCAAAGGAGCGACCGAAGCGGGCAAGGTTTCTTGAACAGTCTCGGGAGAACAGGCCGAGATGAGCCCTACAACCACAAACATTAGTGGTTTATTCATACTTCATCCTCTGGTCAAAAGTTGTTGATGGTATTCCTGAAAAATTGGTTTTGGGAACCTCTGATTAATCAGAGCATAGATAACTAACCAGGCTATGCATTTATAAAACTTACAGAAATCTGAATATTCGCAACGAACCAATCAATCCGGCCATTATGTCTTTTCCAAAATTGGGAACCGTAATTCAAAGGTAGTACCGGGCCCCCCAACAAGTTTCAGGTGGCCATCAAGTTGTTCTGTCAGTATTGAGACTATTTCCATTCCCATGGACCCGCTTGCTTCAATATTCAAATTTTTCGGCAATCCTTGACCGTCATCAGAAACAACGAGGACACACTCTCCTGCGGATTGATACATCTCTAAGCCCAGAGAACCGGTTCCACGAACCTTGTGCACGAATGCATGATCCAGGGCGTTGGTGAGCAATTCAGTTATTATCAATGCACACGGTATTGCCTGATCAATATCCAGTTGGAAGTCGTCAATTTTTTTCTTGAACTGTATCTCTACGTCGACGTGATCTGACTTACGATAAAGGCCAGTCGCCAATGCATCAATGTAAGGCCCCATGCCAACATTTCTTAACTCACCTGTCTGCGATAGATTTTCGTGTGCCAACGCCACCGTTTTCAGCCGCTGTTGACTGTACCCCAGCACTCTCAACAGGTTTTCATCTGAACTCTTACTAGCTTGAATGTTTAACAAACTCATTAACATCTGAAAATTGTCATTGACCCGGTCGTGAATATCCCTCAGCAACGCCTCTTTGGCTGACAATGATTCCAGGTGTTGCTCTCGTGATGAGCGATTCTCCCTGATTTTAGCTTCGAGTCTGCGTTCAAGCTCTTCCATCTGACCAACTAACTCGCCATTGCGCTCCTCAAGCGCCTCCCTCTGGTGGCTACGATCTGTTACATCTCTTGCGATGCATACGAATGCCACATCATCTCCTATCGGATGATCTACCCGGGAGATGCTCACTTCCAACACCTTCTGTTCGCCATCAGGCATGCGGTAGGAAACCTCTTGCTGAAACTTTCCATTACGATCCAGCATTTCACGAGCCCGCTCTGCATCCGATTCATCTTGAAACAAAACAGTAAATAATGAATGTCCTGCAACTTCTGTTGGTGATTTACCAAGAACTGGACCAGCCGCGCTGTTGCTATAGAGCAACCTGCCCTTTTTGTTTGCATTAAAAACACACTCGGCTGTCTCATCCAAAGACTCTACATATAGTTGTAATCGTCGATTGAATTTATGTTCTGCATCACGACCCACTCTTCTGGCACTCAACGTCATCGCCTGATAGAACAAAAACAGTGCAACCCCGGCATACAAGATGTATGCCCACCAAGTGGCCCAAACTGGTGGTCTGATGACAATAGGAACACTCAGGCCTACTTCATTCCATGCACCGTCACTATTAGAGCCTTGAACCCGTAGCATGTATGAACCCGGATCGAGGTTGGTGTAGTTAACACTTCGATTGGTACCGTTGTCGATCCATTCGCGGTCAAAACCTTCGAGTTTATATTTGTATTGATTCTTGGAGGGATAAGTATAGTCAAGCGCAGAAAAACTGATTCGAAAGCTGTTCTGGAAATAGTCTAATTGAAGTGGCAGCGCGTTGAGGACTTCCGGCACGGAAATACTTTTATCATTCACGCTAATTGCCGTTAAACGTACAGGAGGAAGATATTTATTCTGCATGGGCTTACGAGGGTCAATGACATTGACGCCTCTGTTTCCTCCAAAAATCATAAAACCTGTGCTCAACTGGAGATCAGCACCGTGATTAAGGTCACCCTGTTGCACACCGTTCGCTTGGTCAAAACTTACGACTGAATCTAGATGCCTATCGACGGAATAAATAGCCCGGCCATTCGAAATCCAAATACCATCGTTCATCCCTTCAAGCAGCCCATAAACCCCAGTGTCAGTGTGGCCAGTTAATGATGAAAAATTCGACACGGATTTGTCGACAAAATCGTAGAAGCTCAATCCACTATCTAAACTACCCATCCAAATCCCATCACCTGTCGAAAGAAGACTTACAATAGTCTGACTAACTATCGCAGGATTACTTTTCTGAGAAAAGTTTCTGGTATCGCCAGTATTCGGGTTGAGTGTTACTACGCCTCCTCCATTCGTGCCAATCCACAGGTTGCCTTCAATATCCTGATCCAACTCAAAACATCTGAGGTCTCCAAATTGTCCGGATGGATTGGATTGATCAGGAAACCTTTGAAAAACACGAGTTGATTGATCGTATCTATTTACGCCTCCGCCGTAAGTAGAGACCCAAATCTCACCTTCTCGATCAAGGAAGATATCCGTGATGGCATCAGAGCTGAGGGAATCGCGATCCGAAGAATCATGTACGAAATGATCCACCATGGACCCATCGTTAAATACGAAAACCCCACTCGAAAAAGTACCAACCCAAAGTTGATTTTGAGAATCGAAGCTCAAACTCATTACGTGTGACGAAAATCGTTTACCATCGCGAATCCCATAGTCCTCGAGTTGACCACTGCCTGGATTCCAGAGCACAAGACCTGAATGCGTGCCAATTGCCACAATTCCCGTCGAACTCTCCGCGAAAGATGAAACTGAGTCATCCGCGTCTAACCCATCAAGCGAGAACAGAGGATAATATGCTGACGATTGATTGAAATAACTGACACCCTTGTAAGTGCCTGCCCAAATGATTCCGCCCCTATCTTGATAAAGATCGTAAACAATATTGTCCGTTATTCCTCTGGAGTCTCCTCGACTATATAGGTATGAGACAAGCTCCCTATCGTCGGAATTCCAAAAATGAAGACCTCTGTCAGTACCAATCCACATACCGCCAGAATCATCTTTTAAAAGCGCACGCACACGGTTTGTACCCAGCGCTGACGAGGCATCAAATATAGTAAGCCTGGAGTCAGATTTACTGATCCGATATACGCCCTTGTTAAAAGTTGCGACCCAAACATTACCCTGCGCGTCCAGTTTGAGCTCCCGAACGTACCTGACTTCGCTCAGACGATCATCAACTCCAAGGACAATCCGGGGTGAGAAAATGCCAGCGTCATTAAGTGTATATATGCCTGATTTATCAGTACCAATCCATATCATGCCCTCAGAATCCTCGAGCACGGCACGAACTGCACCTGAAGCAGCATTGCCAACACTTTCTAGGAGAATTTTCTGAGAGATACCGTCTTCGATTCTGAATACTCCGGTTGAAGTGCCAACCCAGATATTTGCGGCGCTATCTTCCAAGATATCGAAAACCCTTGGGCCATCATTGTTGGGGTCCAGCGTTACTGATCGAAATTTTTGGGTGGTGGGATCATAGATATCCAACCCCGCGTCAGTGCCTATCCACAGCCGACCCGATCGATCAGGATACAATTTCCAGATAGAGTCATGGGAAATCGAATTAGCTGGTCTGTTCTTATAATAAGTTCGGACTTCGTAACCGTCGAATCTGTTAAGACCCTGGGGTGTGCCAAACCAAACGAATCCAAGATCATCTTGTGCCACCGCAGTAACCTGGTTAAGAGACAGACCAATATCCGGTGAAAGAGTCGTGAACCCGATGTGCCTGGAATCAATGGAGGATACATTTTTCGCAGCCGCGTCCGCATCAACGGTCGACAGTAATAAGATGCACAGGACAGAATATCTGAGAATTTTCGCTTGCACAGTGAAAAACTTAACCAGCATTCACTCACATACTAATCAACTACTGGTCCCCATTTCCAATTATTAGACAACGTTTATCAAATAATCGGTCATCGCATCTACAGGCAGTGGCTTACTGTAAAAATATCCCTGAATATAGTCGCATCCATAACCCCTTAAAATCTCTACCTGCTCTTCAGTTTCTACACCCTCGGCAAGCGTGGCCAGGTTAAGACTCTGACCCATGGCAATAATCGCACGGGTAATTTCCTGATCATCTACGTTCTCATGAATGTCTTTAATAAAGGAGCGATCAATCTTCAAGGTGGTTAGCGGGAATCGTTTCAGGTAAGACAATGAAGAATATCCGGTACCAAAATCGTCCATGCTGATGTTGACACCCATTTGCTTGAGATCTCTTAACATATCGGTGTTTTTTTCCAGATCTTTCATGGCGAGGCCTTCAGTAATCTCCAACGTTAAATCACTGGGTTGTATCCCAGCGGTGCACATTGCCTCACGCACTAAACCCGCGACATCTATTTCGAATTGTCGCGCACTAAGGTTCACCGCTACTCTGTATCCGCCCAATCCCATATCTCGCCAGACTTTCACCTGCTCGCAAACTTTGCGAAGCACCAATTCGCCTAGTGGCAGAATCAGCCCCGTCGCTTCAGCGATTGGGATGAACTCAGAAGGCGAAATCATGCCTTCCTCGGGATGAGGCCAACGAACCAATGCTTCCATACTGGTCAGTCTTCCCGTTTCAACGGAGACAATGGGTTGGTAATGCACCTCAAAAGTACCTTGCACGATTGCCTGCTGTATACCGCCTTTTAGATCAATAAATCGTACTGCATCCTGATACATCGCATTGTCGAAAATGACGTAGGAACCTTGCGCATCTATTTTTGCACGGTTAAGAGCCGTGTCTGCGTCTCGTATCATTTCTTCTGCAGACAGATAATCACCATTATTCACTGTAATGCCAACAGATGCGGTGATATTCAAGGTGCTCTCCGCTATCGATATAGGCTCCTGTATCGACTCCTGTATGCTCTGGCACGCCTGAATAGCGCCAGTAACGCCTTCGACGGGGTCTAGTACGACAGCAAATATGTCGCCACTAAACCTGGAAACCGTATCATCGGGTCTAACTGCTTTGCTGATACGCTTGCCTACTTCATAGATGACCGTATCACCAACATCGTGCCCAAAGCCCTCGTTGATGACAGAGAAACCATCCAATCCGATGAACAAGACGGCAAATTGTGGCGCCCTGACTCCGCGTTTTTGACGATTGATAGATCCGCCAAGACGGTCTACAAACAATGCCCGGTTCGGCAACTCCGTCAGGCCATCAAAAAAAGCATTCCTCTGAATAGCCTCCTCATAACCGAGTTGTTGGCTGATATCTCTGAATGTAATAACGGTGAGATTGGAATCCTGCTGAAGAAAATTCGCACTGAGTTCGATGGGAACAGTTCTCCCATCCGCTCTGGTCAATCGTTGCCTGATGCCACTGAATTGCTTCCAATATGCAAAAGTTTCAGGATCTAACAAATTGATCGCTACCTGCCCTGATTCAAATGCTTCAAGTTGAAGGACCTCATCAAGTTTTTTACCTAATCCCGTCCCTGTGGCACAACCAGAGATCTTCTCGGCAACCGGATTGATGAGAAATATCCTGCCATCGGCATCAGCAGCAATTACACCATCGCTAACATTGGTTAGTGTGGCATCCAGATTCTGTCGTGTTTCCGCCAGGTCTCGCTCTACCTTATGTTTGAACAATGCAATCTCGATATTGATCTCTAGCTCGCGATTGTCGAATGGTTTCAATACGTATCCAAAAGGTGACGTTATCTTGGCTCTCTCAAGCACTTCATTGTTTGAATAGGCGGTGCAGAATATGACCGGTATTGAACGGGATTCATTGATAATAACCGCAGCTTCTATGCCATCCATTTCTCCGCGAAGGTTGATATCCATCAAGATCAGATCCGGGTTTTTCTCCAGCGCAATCTTGACAGCATCCTCACCTCTGGCTGCGGATCCAACGACTTCGTAACCCATCCTGATCAGGCGAGCTTGTATGTCGCGAGCGACCAGAACTTCATCTTCAACAATTAGTACGCTACTAGACATCCACACTCTTTGGGAATTTTATCTCGAACACCGCGCCATTATCATTATAAGAACTCAATTCACCTTCCAATTGCTTAGTGAGGATTGACACAATTTCCATACCCATCGATATACTTTTTGTAGGGTCAAAGTCATCTGGCAGGCCAATACCATTGTCTGCGATTCGTAAATCATAGCTGGAATCATTCGTCACAAAATTTATGTCAATCACCCCAACACCCTGCTTTCCGTGGAATGCATGCTTCAGAGAATTAGACACCAGCTCATTGATAACGAGCCCACACGGCACTGCCGTCTCCAGATCCAGAAGAACATTTTCAACCTTCACGTCGACATGCACCGAAACACCGGGAACACTATAGGAACGATTAAGGCTGGTCGTCAGCGTTTCGATGTATTCCTGAAAATCTATTCTTAGTAAATCTTCTGACTGATAGAGTGTTTCATGAATAAGCGCCATCGATTTAATTCGCTGCTGGCTTTCATTGAGCATATTGAAATAAACTTCATCTCCAGCGCCTTCAGCCTGAATGCTCAGCAAACTGGATATTACCTGCATGTTGTTCTTCACTCGGTGATGCACTTCTTTAATCAGCAGTTCTTTCTCATCCAATGAATTCGCCAGATGGACCTGAATAGCCTTGTTTTCGGCTATTTCTTTCTGCAACTCCTCTGTGCGCTCTTCTACGATCCGTTCAAGATTCTTTCTATAGTCTTCTAATTCTGCTTCAGTGATTTTCCGCTCAGTAACATCGCGAGATATCCCCACATAGGCAAGTTCATTACTGGACGATTGTTGAACTGCGGCGATGGTAACTTCATGGGTCATTCTCGCACCGCTGATACGCTCAAGTTCTACTTCTCCATGAAAACGACCTTCGAAACGCAGGGCGTTGCGTGCGGCTTCTATATCTTTTTCTTCTTCAAATAGAACGCTCCAGATCGACTCACCGATCACCTCACTCGGAGACCTGTTCAGCCCATCAGCAATTGTATTATTTGCATACATGAGTATGCCTTTGGAATCCGCTATCAAAATGCTATCGCTAGCCTCTTCAAGAGACTCTATGTAAAGCTGAAGCCGCTCACTATACCGGCGTTCTGCATCTCTTCGAAGTCGTTCAGAGTTGTAGCGAAGCAGCATGAAGAATCCCAACACAACCAGCGAGATGTAGATGCCGTAGGCCCACCAGGTAAGCCAGGGGGCAGGATGTACGAGCAGAGAAAGCGACGCTCCCTCTCTATTCCAAACTCCATCGTTATTCGAACCCTGGACTCTGAAAACGTAGGACCCCGCATCGAGGTTAGTGTAAGTAACCTCGCGGCTCCCCTGATGTTCTACCCAGTCCCGATCAAAACCATCGAGCTTATAGCGATATTGGTTTTTCTTAGGGGCTGTGTAGTCGATCGCGGCAAATGAAAAACTTATTACGCTGTCGTCATAATTAAGATCTATCCGACCCAATTCATCGAGCGGCATGTTGAATCGGACTGACTCGTTGAATAACTTAAAGTTCGTTATCTGGACAGAGGGCACATGATCGTTAAGTCTAATTCGCTCTGGGTAGAATGCATTGAAACCGTTGTTTCCTCCAAAAACCAAACTACCATCAGAAAGTTTGCCGTACGCCCCGCTGTTGAAATCACTACTTTGTAAACCGTGTGTAGAATCGAACAGATTAAAACTATTTCTAGCTGGATCCATAACTGTGAGACCTTTGCCGCCACTAATCCAAATATTGCCAGCTCCGTCTTCGAGTAATCCGTAAACTGCATCACTTGCTAACCCATCAGCCTTTGTGATCCGTGTAAACTTTTGAAGTTCCGGATCAACCAAGCTAAGTCCTCGATCGACACTACCTACCCACATTCCGTGCACTGTACGAAGAAGAGAAAGATTATTGTTGCTTGCTAATGAATTACTATCATTTGGGTTATGGTATAGCACTCTAGTGTCACCGCTTCGAGGGTTCAAAATTATTACACCCCCACCATCCGTCGCAATCCAAATATTTCCAATTTCATCTTCAGCTATATCTATACAACGCATATCCGAAAAAGCGCCATTTAGATTAGAGGGGTCAGGATATCGCCGGAATCTATTATCACCGAGATAAAAATTCACACCGCCCCCGTATGTGGCCACCCAAGTGTTGCCACCTGCATCTCTATATATTTTTGTTATTGCGTTCGAGCTCAAACTGCTCAGGTCAACCGGGTTGTGCTTATATGTTTTTTCTACTCTCCCTTCAGTTACAACATTTACTCCGGCGTTAATCGTGCCGACCCAGATCTCATCTCCAACAACACCCAGGCTCATGACCCTGCGATCAGATAATCGAAGTTTTTCCGCAGAAGTGGCGACTAACTCTCCTGCGACGGAATCCCAATACATAAGGCCTGATAAGGTTCCAACCCAAACATCGCCGTTTTCACTCTCAGCAAAAGAGGTAATATTGTTGCTGGGACTCGAACCCCATGAAGTTTCGGGTCTCCTGAAATACGGAAACATCTCAACCATTGCGTTAAATTTGTTAACGCCATTGTATGTCCCAACCCAAACTACCCCACCCCGATCCTGGTAGATGTCAAGAATGGTATTATCGCTTAAGGAACGTGGATCAGTTAAATCAACTTCGTAACGTGTGAATCTCTCTGTGTCTGCATTCCACAAGTGCAACCCGCGATCACTACCACTCCATAAATCTCCATTTTGATCAATTAGCAATGATCTGATTCTGTCACTACCGAGACCTTCATTACCTTTTTCTGAATACTTGACAGCTGATTCCGTCTTTGGATCAAAGCGAACCAAACCATTATTAAAGGTTCCTATCCATAGCAATCCTTTTTGATCCTCCACCAAATCGCGTATATGAAGATCTCTCGTAATTTTTTGATTTTCTGTAGATATTCGAACCGATATGAAACCATCTGATGGTCTGTCATATCTGTATAAACCAGACGTTTCAGTCCCAATCCACAACTGTCCACTCGCTGTTTCGGTTATTGCCCTAATGCTACCCATCAGCATTTCATCAATAGAGTGCGAGAAACTGTACGTTGTTCCCTCAGGAGTTATTTTAACTAAACCATTATCCGTACCGACCCAAACATTGCCTTGAATATCTTCCAAGAGAACATGTACAACGCGATCCACATCTTTAGATTTCGAACCCAGGGACTTTAATTGGAATGATTGGGTTAGTTGATCAAAGACATTCAACCCTGAGTCGGTTCCAATCCACAACACTCCTTTTTGATCAACGAGTAACGCCCAAATCGTGTCGTGGGTTAACGAGTTTTCGTCTTCTTCCAAATGGTAATAAGTTTCAAACTTGAAGCCATCATAACGATTGAGACCCTCTTGAGTGCCAATCCAAATGTAACCTCGTAGATCTTGTACAAAGCTTGTAACTATTCCCTGGGAAAGTCCGAGTTCGGTACCGACACGATCGAACATCAAATTCCGCTGCTCTGCTAATCGCTCAACTGCAATAATACTGCAGGATAATGTGAGTAAACCACACAGGACTAATAATTCGAGCAGCTTTGACTTTAGGACTGACATTCAACTTCCAACACATCCGACGCAACACAGTTATTGCTGATCCACCCAACGATTAACAGACGCTGAGTATATTGAGTCAAGTTCAGCCGTGTTCCACAAAAAACCGGTATTCCAAAGAAAGCCAGTATTCCAGAGAAATCCATTAGTTTCAAAGCTTGTGTAGTAATTTTCATCATTCTGAATCGCCGAAGTGTTCCAAAGAAAACCTGTGTTCCAGAGGAAACCAGTGTTCCAAAGAAAACCAGTATTCCAGAGAAAACCAGTGTTCCAAAGGAATCCTGAACTCCCGACGATATCGTATGAGGTATTCCAAAGAAATCCTTCTGCCGTTACTACGTAAAAGTTTCCATATTCGTCTTCGTTAGCAGGCCCACCAAAGTGCTGAATACCGTCTAGATCAGCCACGATATCAAGTCCCTGATTAACACAAGCATTTTGATTATTGAGAACCGCATCGAGTGCATTAACAAGTCCAGAACCTTGTTGGAATACACTATATGCCAGATCCCCATTTTCTTTCAGCGCGGTGTGTGCGGAATTCATCAAGCGGCACTTAACATCGTCAGGAGACAATTCGCGATTTGCCTGGAGTATGAGCGCTGCAACTCCACTGACAACCGCAGAAGTCTGTGAAGTACCGGACATCAGGAAAAACTTTCCGCCATCATGAAAATCCGGATGTTCTTCAGCGATCTCGGATTTCTTGTCCATGATTCCTGTTAAATGCCCGCCAGGAGCGATGAGATCCGGCTTGACGTGGCCTTCCAGTGTGGGGCCTGCCCCTGAGAAAGTGGCCAATACATCGTCACTTTGGTCGTCTGGCGTATAACTGTCCGTCATTGCGCCAACTGTCACCACATAAGGCACGTTACCTGGCACACCAATACTTAAGGGATCCGGTCCGTTATTACCCGCGGATACAACGACGACTATTCCCGCTTTCCAGGCCTCCATAACCGCGATGTTTATCGGGTCTTCCCAATAGTGGGACATCGGCTCGCCGCTAAACGAAAGATTCATTACTCGAATATTAAACTCATCTTTGTGTTCAATGACGTATGAGATGCCACGTATAACATCCATATAAGTGCCATTTCCGGTTTCATCAAAAGATTTAACAATGATGAGATTCGCATCGGGGGCAACGCCGTGATAGCTACCTGTTAACTCACCGTTATCATCATAGGAAGGCAATGAACTTGCGATGACACTGGTGATGTGGGTGCCATGACCAGAATCATCTCCCATCTTTTCGTCTTCACTTTCCTCAATCGCATCGTAGTAAGCGACGATTCTGTTTTGGCCATTGGTATCCTCTTTTATGGGCTTCTTCGACCAGGCTCCGGTATCGATGACTGCGATCCCAATGCCAGCACCACGAATCCCTTCACGATGCAGCACATCCGCATCGATAAGTTTGGTGAATTCAGTTTCACGATGGTTGGCACCGCCCGATTTAGCTTCTTTACCCTCATGGCTCGCTATCGCCACACCCTGTTCAGCCTCATTACACTGCTGACTCTTTTTATTCTTTTTGCTCTTTTTATTGTCTTTGCATTCTTTACTCGCCGTTTGCAGCGTGGTGTTGCGCATCAAACCAGTAATTTTTTGGCGCGAAAGTCTGGCAAGTTGGGTTGGCGTTAAGTCAACCTCTGCAGCCTTTAAGATAGGTAAAGTGGAGGTTGGCGTTGCACCGATTACTGCCAGGTGCACCATTTACATACCCAACTTGCAGATTCAAACGATCGTCATCGACTGCTATTAGTGCCGACCGATTCGCTCTGAAAACTTGAAATATTTGACGGCAAAATTCATCGCACATTGACGATAGATCTGCTGCTGTTGCTAATGCGTTCATCACATTCCACAGCAATACGACATGTCGATAGTTGCTACCGACTTGTATTTCCTTTGATTCAATTGCTTCTTTATTGCCGTCAATCCATAATCGATCGCCGCCTGAACGGCGGGCTGTGTCCAATGCTGATGTCGCACGACGAAAAAGTTCGATGGGTTCCTGGTCTCCTCCCGTGCTATGAGCAAGACCTGCACTAAAAGTGATGGTGTTTCCTGAGTATTCATATTCGCGCAGCTGCTCCAGTAGAGCCCTCGAAATCTGTTCACCATCAGCAACTGTTGTGTATGGCAGGCTGATGGAAACCATCGAGTGGGCGAAAACGCTCGCTAGATCGGTTGACCTGAGCGACCGGTCTAAATGGCTTCTCACTTCTTCAACGATTTCTGCGAGATTAGGATCATCGCGGTTGTCTGGCGATATCAGTAGTTGACAGAAGGCTGACTCACTAGGTGATAGATGATTCGCACCCAGTGCTGCATAACGTTCACTGGCTTCAAGCTTTACTGGATCTTCAATATCTCCAAGATCGCGCAAAATGAGTACCGCGCCTTCGTCCATGGGACCGACAATTCCATCGACCAGCTTGGTTGAGTCCGATGAACGTTGCACAAGGAAAGGCGGCAACTTCACCAGGTTTTTGTCCCGCAGCGCATTCTCAACAATGGCTACCACGGAACGGCTATCTCCCAGAATGGTGCGGAAATATGAGCCCGTATGCTCGCCGCTACTGAGCAGTGCCACTGCATCGGAGTTGATATTGATGACCAAACCGGTTTCATCTAAAAACACCAGGGCATTGCCAATACAGGCCAGGGCGGTTTGTAGCAATTGCTGCTTTTCGCGTAATTCTTTCTCAACACGAAATTTGTAGAGAGCCATTTCAATCGTGATTTTCAGGTCACGGTTCTCAACGGGTTTTATGATGTAACCGAACGGCGTCACCGCTTTCGCTTTGGCAACGGTGTCTTCGTCCGAATAGGCAGTGAGAAACACAACCGGCACATCCATGACTGCCTGAATACGCCTAGCAAGATCGATGCCGCTTAGCCCGTGTCGTAAATGAATGTCACTGAGCAATAAGTCTGGTTGGGTT
>Ga0209554_1002103_pt1 | contig 14240 bp, 13 predicted proteins | sample MarorgKNORR_S2LV_5_FD_188221 | JGI IMG/M metagenome (GOLD analysis project Ga0209554, IMG submission 188221) | Marine microbial communities from the Southern Atlantic Ocean, analyzing organic carbon cycling - Bottom_A/KNORR_S2/LV (SPAdes) (version 2) | ecosystem: Environmental > Aquatic > Marine...
ACTCGAACCTGCGACCTACGGTTTAGAAGACCGTTGCTCTATCCAGCTGAGCTACCGGAGCCAAGTTTGGTCATTGTACTTGAGTCGATGTATCATGCCCCACTGCGACCAAAGCAATTTGGTCGTCGGGCCGGTAGCTCAGCGGTTAGAGCTAACGACTCATAATCGTTCGGTCCCCGGTTCGAATCCGGGCCGGCCCATTGAATTCGCTTAGATCTGTCGATGCGTAAAAGGATGAATATCATGACAAAACAAAATTGCTTGGGTTTCTCTCTCATCGGTATGCTCGTGTCACTTGTATGCCTCGTGGTTATCTCTTCAATCATGATGAGTTCCATGAATAAAACAGTGACCGGAAATGGTGACGCGTCATCAGGTTCCGTTTGGGGAATGCAAAATCAAATCCAACTGCAAACGTTGGTGCAAGGGTTGATTGCAGATTCATTTGGTAGAAAAGATCAATTTCTCGTTCCAAGTGTGTTATCTGGATCGCTCGATGTTAGTGAGAACACGTCTGCAAATTTTTGGTCAGCACTGATTGCGCAAAATTTGGCAAATCCCGAAAAATTGATTGCCAAAGGCGATAACGGTTGGGTCGAGGAAGCGAACTATGATTGGCAAGCAGTGAATCCTCGAGTTGGCCAATATTGGGATCCAAACTTCTCTACTGACTTCAACGAAATGTCGAACGTCTCATACGCCCATATGCCCTTGTACGGCGCGCGGCTGAAGCGTTGGTGGCGTAATGATGCGCGCGGTATCTTTCCAATCATTGGAAACCGCGGGCCAATCGATGGGATCACCCAGACAGACTCGTTGACTCTTGACGGCGATGGCCAGTGGCGTGGATGGGTTTGTTATAGCGATGGCTCAATCAAGTGGTTTAAACAAACAAACACACCAATCAAGTGGTCACGATACGATGGTGAGAACAGTGATAACCTGTTTATGCTTGAAGGCGACGACAATAAAGATGACGCAATTATTGGTGTTACTATCGAGATGGACGAATGGGGACCTGTATTCCAGTGGGATTAAACTGACCACGAGCTAGTTTATTTGATGAGCGAAAGCCCAGCGGCGGCATCATCGATCAACTGCTTGGCAGAAATACCACCGCCAACAGCACGTTTCATCCACAAGTCGGGTGTAAGTCTGCCAATCGAACAAATCCGTTTCGTCTCAGTGGCTAGATCTTTACCTCGCATGTGCGATTTGATTTGATGGCTAATGACGTGACCAATTGTGTAATCAGCCAAGTAAAGCGGATATCCAACCATGTGCTGATATGCAGCAAGAATGTGGTATGGATCTTCGCCGAATTGATCTTTAAAATATTTGTTCCAAACATCGTCAGCAATCACAAGCATTTGATCGCGCAGTTTTTCGGGTGTTGTTTCTGGGTTTTCGTACAACCATCGCCAGGTGTACAACTCAACAAGTGAAGGCCCAGCAATTTGGCAGGCTGCCAACAATCCTTCGATTGAAGCAATCGCAAATGCTTTTGCTTCATCTTCTTCATGAATGCCTATTACTTCTCTCGCCTTGTTTTGATACAGAAACGCAAACGCTTCAGTGCAAGCAGTGTTTGGAACATTGCGAAGGAGTGGTCTTGGGACGAAGTGCGTTGAAATAAGTTGTTCTAAGTTGTGCCCAAGTTCATGCATTGCAGTGTCAAAGCCATCCCAACCAAGACGATCATCAAGACGGTTGGTTCGGAGCCATGCGTGATATTCAGGAATACCCGGCCGCATCGCGTGCCCAGCACCCCGCGCAATTTCTACATTCACTCGCGTGCCTAGAAAATCCGCATCTTCATCGCTGTAGCCGAGCCCCCGTAATATTTCAGGCAATTTTTCTTGAAAGACCAGTTCGTCTTTGAACATAGCCGTTACTTTTTCATCAAGTTCAGCAGCACTTTCTGCTTCTGAAATATCTTCAAGGTAAATATCGAAAGCTTCAAGTGGGCGATCAAGTTGTTTTGAAAGAAGATCAGCGATATCTTTCCGTATCGGTGCTTCAAGCAGTTCAATCATCAACGCTTCAACAGTTTCTTCAGGAATTTCACGTTCCAAGTTGAACTTGCGGGCAATCGCAGTTGGATGTTCCTCGTAATACGTATCGTAATCATTTGCTATGGATCGCTGAGAGAGCAACTGTTCATAGCGAACTGGACCAAGTAATTCAGTGACTTCTACACCATCAATCGTATTGTTCCGGGGATCCCACTTTCCTTCGCACGTGGAGTCCATCACACTTGTTGGAAGCGTGCCATCGATGTGTCGACGCATCACCCACGAAAGTGCGCGTTGCTTATGGATTCCGTTTTCTTCGGTATAGCCTGCCTTAATTTCTTCTCGAATTAACCAATGCGCGATTAGTTTTCGATCTTTTTCGAACCATGACTTACCTTCATCGTCGATCATTGCACCAACTGGTACGTGAAATTCACTCACGAACATATCTGCTTCATGCTCAAGTTTACGAGCCCGATCATTCACCTCCGCAGGAACTCGTGGACCAAACGCCCAGCCCGCACGAACTTCCGCCCACTGATCATTTGACCACGTATCGCCTTGTTCAAGCATCGTTGCAAGATCAGGTCGATCAAAGTTGAGTAGAGCAATAAAAGCAATTTTTTGCTTGTAGAATTGATCAGAGAGGTCGGGACAAGGATCAAACATCGCCATCAAGTTGTCAACTTTCGGCATTTCGTCGCCGCGTAAATCAGTCCATCTTCGCAAGTGCCGACCAATTTCATACAAGTGCCCGCCGATGCTTCCAAGTGCAATTTCGTATCGTTCTAACAGACGCGTGCGGTCACTTTCTTCAGCGACAAACTGTTCATTGCAAAATGCTTTGAACTCGTCACCATCTCCATCACAATCTTGCCAACGATTTGCAACACGTTTGACACCCGCTTCAGCACGTGAATGATTGATTGCTTTGATTGTTTCCTGAATTGGTAGGGTTTGCATTCAGTACATCATAAAGGGAGTCATGGAGGTTGTGGTTAGATGCCATACCTCCCTGAGCAATTGGCGAATACCGACCACCGGACTCTAGAATGATCGGTAACCATGGAACGATGTCCCATGGATAGAGGAGGGGCTCCACAACCGCGTCAATTCTTCCTGTACACAACAACAAAAATGCATAGCAATCACTCCACCCTCGGACTGAGCCCGCGTGTTGTAGTAACGATTCGTACATGGCTTCGCTCTTCGTTTGCTTAAAATAATCGAACGAAGTCGTGCAGATCATCGCATGTTCGAGTGAGCAAGTGTCAGACACTTTTGAATGTTGATGTTGGTAGGTGACGCCTTGGCCGGTAACTGCCCAAATCGACTCATGCATTGCAGGTAAATTGGCAGCACCAGCGATCGGTTCACCCTGATATTCAAGACCAATTAATGTGCCAAAAAGTGGAACGCCCCGCGCAAAAGAAGCAGTCCCATCAATTGGATCCACAACCCATCGATAGTCGCTCGTTCCATCGATTTCGCCATGCTCTTCCCCAAGGAAACCATCCTCTGGAAACTGTTCTAAAAGGGAATTCCTCGCGAGTAATTCAGCTTCTTGATCGACCTGCGTGACAACACTTCCATCTTGTTTCGTGTTAATTGTTAGTTTTTTCTGACGAAAATGAGATAAAACGAAACATCCTATATGCTCGCACGTAGTGTTTAAAGCGTGGATTCTTGAGTCTAGGAGATCTAACATAGTGATATCGTATAGCCAAAAAAGTCCTATAACTCTGAGTAAAGAGTCGCACAAACTGACATTTTTGGGTTCTATTCAGTGTGAACCACACATCTCCCCCAATGTAGCGATGGCCGCTTCGAAACCACTGTCAATCCTATGGTTGGGACTTTCAAAGAGGTGTTGGTCGTGTTAAAGTATTTAATATGCCCCTGGTGGGCCCACAGAGAAGTTTAAGGCATGAAACCTGAACAATACATTTTGAAGATGATATTTCTACCCCTATTGGTAACAGGGGTTTGCGCATTTCATGCGCATGGGGGTACGATTACGGTGCCCGAAGATGCTCACACGATTCAGGAGGCAATTGACAAAGCACAAGGAGACGACACGGTTCTTGTTTCACCCGGTCGATATAACGAATCAATTAATTTCAACGGCAAGGCAATCACGCTCAAAAGTGAGAAGGGTCCCGCCGTCACGATCATCGATGGGTGGAGAATGAACGACAGCGTAGTGAAATGCATCAACGGCGAAGGTCCAAGCACAAAAATTGATGGCTTCACAATTACTGGTGGAACTGGTAATACAGAACTCTACGGAGAATTAGAGACAATAGGTGGTGGTTTACTTTGCTTGCATTCAAGCCCTACAGTTTTAAATTGCATTTTCGTAGATAACGAAGTGAGTTATCAAGGCGGAGCAATTTACAACGGCGAACGATCCAACACTATCATCCGAAATTGCAAAATTAGATCTAACAAAGCATCTCGCGGCGGTGGAATCTATAACGGCAATGGCGCAGCTGAAATTCAAGACACCGAGTTTACAAGTAACTATGCAAGTTATGGTGGTGGTGGCATCTACAACTTCGGCTCAAACGTACGAATCACTTCTTGCGAGTTCAGACGCAACAAGTCACAATATAACGGTGGTGCAATATACGATTACGATAGTGCGGGTCGAGTAACAAAAACAATTTTTAACAACAACGTTGCGATGTTTAGTGGCAACGCTGTCTATCGAGGATATCGATCGGCGACGTTCATCGAAGGGATAGGTGACAGGGATTTCTTTAAAACTGTCCACGACACTGTCGAAGGTACTGGTGGGTACATGGTAGCTCGCGGACGGGCTGTAGGTGCTTGTTGTGTTGGTACGGGTTGCTTGATTGTAGACGAACAATCATGTACGCAAGCAGGTGGTTCATGGCTTGGGCCTGACTCAATATGCGATGATCAGTTGACTTCATGTCCTAAACCAAATACGAGTGATATCAACACCGACGGTGTTGTTGACATGATGGACCTTGTCCTGCTCATGACGAGCATGGAAAAATCACAGAAACCTAAGTAAGGTTCATCCAATTAAGAACTAACTCTTTGAAAGATGTCGCGGGAATTATGTCAATTGGTTTTGCTGCATTCTTTGGGGGAATGATGATCGGAGATGTTGCTCCCATTGAAGGTGTTCGACCATGTGAGCCACGAACCAACCTTGCATCAGTTGAGATGACATCTAAGAGAGATCGCATACCGAGTTTTTTCGCAAGCAATTTTAATGCAATCCTTGGTTTGCTTCCCCGCCAGCCTTTTGCAAGAAACAATTCTCGAGGGTCGTACCCCGGTTTGCGATGTATATCAACTGTTTGTTGGTAGTCCGGAGCAGTTGACTCATCACTCCACCAGTCGTGGGTAAACCAATAATCTTGCTTTGCGATGACAACAATTTCTCCACACCGTTCATGGGCTAGACCTTCTCGATCGTCACCAACGAGTATTCTGTCAACCCCATGAATATCTCTCAGAAGAGATGCAATTTCAGAGATTCTCTCAGGATTTTTGACATAGACATGAGCAACTTGATGGTCAGGAACAACGAATGCTTCGCTTTGTCCTGCGTCTAAGTATTCTCTTCCAAGTTCATCGCGGATCGCAAGAAAACCAGCTAAGCGTAATGCTCGGTTTAGTGCAACTGGACTGTGTACTTCGTCAATCCCATATTCACTCAGTAAGCAAATACCAATGTTTTGCTTTGTAAAGTGATCAATTAATATTCCAACTTCTTGGTCAACAAGTCTAAGTTCATTTTCAATAGTTTTGTGGTTTGGTCCAACTTTTTGCAAAGCGTAATCGAGGTGTGGAAGATACATGAACATCAGTGAAGGGGAATACTTTTTCTCAACAATGACTGAAGCTTCTGCGATCCATTTCGTTGATCTGATGTTCGCCATTGGCCCCCAAAAATTGAAGAGTGGAAATTGACCAAGCGTATTTTGTAATTCATCTCTTAGATTTGTTGGGTTTGTCCATACGTCAGGGATTTTTTGCCCATCTGCGCAGTAGAGGGGTCTAGGCGTAACGGAAATGTCAACCGATGAATACATATTGAACCACCAAAACAAATTGGCACATGTAAAATTCGGATCAATATTTTTGGCTGCATCCCAAATCATTTCTCCCCGAACAAGGTCGTTGGATTGTCGCCAAAAGTGTGTGGAGTTTGTTTCTCTCTCATGCCAACCGTTCGCAACAACTCCATGATCTGATGGATTCAAACCAGTCAACAATGTGGTTTGTACAGTTGATGTTACAGCAGGTAGTGGCGGATTAAGTGTGTGCACCGAACTCTTGTTTGCAAGCGAAGTAATATTTGGCGTATGTTCACCAAGATGCTTTTTCGAGAGTCCAACGACATTGAGGATGGCTAGTCTGTTCATCTTTTATGTTCCAAGGATCTTTCTTTGTGCTGCAAGAGTAAACAAAAAGCAAATGCCTGAAATGATTGCAATGTTAAGTTCACCAATGATGGAAAGGTAAACAAAATCAAGCAGGCAGAACCCCGCGAGCATTGCATGAATACCATGCACGCTTTTTGAAGTCAATTGAAAAATAACAAAAGTGACAGCAATCCAAGTCGTAAAGATTACAAGGGCTAACAAAATGAAAATCAACTGAAATTGGGTGTAATAGATCATTGCAGGGATAAATGCTGCAGGAAGTAATAGTAAGACAAACCAACGTTTTGTTTTGTTGTGCATGTGCTCATTTTTCGCGATGAGTGTCAGCACAGCGGTATACCAAGTGATACCGACTGCAAAGATTAAAAGAGGCTCTGCCTGAAACGCAACATCAAATGCAGAAAATGCAACAACATATACAAGGCCGCGACAGACGCCCATAAAGATGAGTGACGGCAATAAATAGCGATGTAGAAATGTGTAAATGAGAATGCAACTCGAAAGAGCCATCATGAAATATGCTGCACGGACCTGTGTACACATTGCGATCAAAACAGGTAACACCAATAGTGCCGAGCCAATCAGTGTTGCTTGTTTTTTTGGGATGATCCCCATTGGTATTGGTCGAAGTGATCGATGTTTTTTGTCATGTTCAACATCCACAACATCGTTGAGCACTAGCCCTCCAAAATACGCACTAAGAAGAGCAATCGTGATGAGTACAAGGGTGACGAGCGGAGTGAAGTTCGGCGGAAAACTGGAATCTGACCACTGTTCTTGATGTGCAACCATCCCAAGCCCAAGACCAACCATGACGTTGCTAATAAGCGTTGGCGTATTGCTAAGTCGCAACAGATTAATCCATGCTTGAGCCTTATTCATAATTTTTCTGAGCCTGCTGCATTTGTTTTTCTGCCCAACAGATTTCTGAAGAAATGGATTGAATCAATTCGTTGTCTTGGTAGATTGCTGGCATGACGTCCCAAGTATAGGTTTCAACTTCCCACTGGGTATCTACTGAACTGGGCAGTAGGCCAATTGTTCGGATCAAATCATCTTGTGTAGTTCCAAGTGGACCAATTGTTTGTTCGTGAATTGGCACGTGAAAATGAACTCGCCAATGACCGGTTGGATGATTGAGCGGTGTATCGGTGAGATTGTTATAGAACGACATATTTCCCTGATCAATGATTGTTGTTTGGTGGAGATATCGTGGTTCTGCCAGTGTTTGTAGTGCTGTCACTGCTCGATTTTTTTCATCATCAGAAATAGAATCGAAATTGACATCAATTGCAGTTGAAAGTTGGACCTTGCCAATAGAAAGACCAGCCTGTGTATAGACTTCAAGTGACTCAACAGGATCTTCCCGCATGACTGCAGCGTGGCACGTGTCGTAACAAATTCGAATGTAGCGCCGTACCCGCTGGTCATTTCCAAATTGCGTTTGTACGAACATTGCAAGGTCGCAAGCTGTTTGTAGCCTACATCCGGGTTCTGGTTCAATGTCAAGATGAATGAGTTTGCCCGAGGTTTGCTCAAGTTCCTCTAGGAATTCAACACATCGAAGTAGCATCGAACCAGCCTGATCATCACCATTCCACTCTTCACCCCAACCTAATGGAAGAGTCGAGATACTTCCACTGGTATTTTTAGGAAGTAATACAGCAAGTACAGATGCTAATTGTGTTGTGTAATTGAGACGGCTTTCATCGCACCACGTCGGTTCATACACATTGCGTCCAACAACATTGCTATGGAAGTTTCCAAAAGGAAATCCATTGATGGAACAAACGAGTAAGCCATGTTCTTCGAGACAATCTTTTAATCTACTTGCTGTATTCTCACAAAGCGATTCGTTTGCAAGCCAGAGTCCAATGCCAATTGGTTTACCAACGGTATGTTGTATCAGAGAACTATAATTTTGAAGGTTCGCAACTACTTCATCAAGTGTTGCTCCCGCATGAACGTTGGTGCAGTACCCTATCATTAGGTTACTGAGAATCGTCCACTCTTTGATAAAAATTCGAGTGGATTCGCATAAGAAATAGTATGAATCGTGTCAGCATGATGTCCACGGCTTGCGAGTTCACGCCGACATTTTGGAACTGCAAGCGGATCGCTCGGTCCCCAATCACCTGCAGAGTTAATCCACAAACGATCTGTACCATGCATCTCAATAATATCGGCAGCTCTTTGGGGAGTGCATTTAGTATCTGGGTAGAGGGTCATGCCCGCCCAAAACCCGCGTTCGAGAACCAATCCAATTGTGTGTTCTTCAACATGATCGATGAGAACACGATCCGGGCTAATAGAAGTGTTGTCTACTGCATCCATAATGAGCATCGTCCCCTTGCGTTTGTCTTCAAGGTGCGGTGTATGAACCAATACTAACCGGTCGTGTTTTTCTGCAAGAGCGAGTTGCTCTTCAAGAATGAGAAGTTCATTCTTACTATTTTTGTCGAGTCCAATTTCTCCAATACCAAGGACGGTTGGATGATTAAGAAATTCAGGAATAATTGAAATCACTTCACGGGCGAATCCGACGTCTTCTGCCTCTTTTGGATTGATGCACAACCAGCAATGGTGGTTGATGCCATATTGTGCAGCTCGTTTTGGTTCGGTGTCAGTCAACTGTCGAAAGTAATCGTAAAAACCCTGCGGACTACTTCGATCAAAACCCGCCCAAAATGCAGGTTCGGTGATTGCAACACAACCCGCCAGAGCCATGCGTTGGTAATCGTCAGTCGTTCGTGAAACCATATGAATGTGTGGATCAATATACGTCATTGCTTGAGTTTTTTAATTTGATTATTCAGGTAAAGGAGCACCACTCGCACCCTGTTCAGTTGCAGCATCGAGTGGATCGTTGGAGTGATCACTCAAGATGTTGAGTATTTTTTCTGTTCGAGAGTCGTTCTCTTCAAGTAACACTTTCACACACTTTCGAAGTGCATCAATTCTGTAATCGTTTTGTACAGAATCACAGCGATCTAATCTGTCAAGAAACGCAGCGATATCCAATACTTTTGCTCGGTGTTCTAAAAAGTACCGATCAACAGCTTCTTCGTGTGTCATTGGGCATGTAGGTTTTGAGGACATCTATGGCTTGATTTTAGCCACTAACCCAAAGTTTGTATTGCTTGCTGCACGATTGATTCTGGAAGTTCATGTACTTCGACTGGTTTGCCTACATTTTCGAGTAATAATATGGTCAGTCTTCCACCGAGATGTTCACGAAATTCTTCTATACCATCATATAGTTCACTCTGGTGCATCATCGGATGTGATGTAGGTAAGTCAAATTGTTGCAATAGATTGATTGCGTCCTGTGCAACATGTTGTTGTAGCAAGCCAAGGTGAACGCTGCACTGTAAATCTATTGCAAGGCCGATCGACACAGCTTCGCCGTGTGTCAATGTGTGGTTTGTCATTTGTTCTAATTTGTGTGCTGCCCAGTGGCCGAAATCGAGGGGTCTTGCTTCAAGACGTTCAAATGGATCGCCACCATCGACGATGTGTTGTAGGTGAAGCGTTGCAGAATCAGTGATCAACCTCGCCATTGTTTCGAGATCTCGATTTTGAATTGCAGACACGGCTGATTTTGTTTTTTCATACAGTTCCGCACTTTTTACGAGTGATACCTTAATCACTTCACTCATACCAGAAAACCAGTGTCTATCATCAAGCGAGAGTAGTAGTTCGTAATCATTGATGACTGCGCAAGGTGGATCAAACACACCAACAAAATTTTTCTTATTGTATTTGTTGATTCCATTTTTCACACCAACTCCAGAGTCACACGCAGAGAGAGTTGTTGATGGCATTCTGACAAGTCTCAATCCTCGATGGGCAACTGAAGTAGCGAATCCCACTGCGTCAAGCATCGCACCACCACCGATTGCAAGGACAACAGATTTGCGACACATTCCAAACGCGTTGATTGCATCAAGTACAGTTTCAACGACATGATTGTCTGTTTTTGCTTTCTCGCCTCCTTGAACAATTAACATTTCACTTGGCGCTATCTGGGATTCAGAGATCCACTGTTCAACTTCTGCAACGTACGCCCCGTTTGCTTCTGGTATGCCACTGTCAATCACAATTAATAACTTAGGTGGATTGAGTTCTTGGATAATATGATCTACATCTCCATTCTTGCGAAATGCATGTTGCGTACATCGAAGTTGGTGCGTCCATTCGACTGAGAATGTATTGGTAATAATCTGTTGTTCAATCACTTTACGTTGATATCTCTCTCGAGTGGAAGATTTGGAGTCCATTCTAGCCAGTCTTCATCCATCTCTTTTTCTAAAGTAAAACCATAACCAGCAGGTGCAACTTCTTCAAGTTGATTGGGTGTTGCCAATTGGATTCCTCCCTTTAGAAGTGACGTAAAAGGTCCAATATTTAATGAGATACCGGTAAAACCAACATCAAGATCGATCCCGCTGATTGACCAGAACTTTGTATTTGTTCGAACTAAGTTTGCATACTCATGTTTGACAACAACGTCGATAAGTACAGCAACTGCATTTGGAGCAAATAGAATATTTGAAACCGAACCCACAACAACACCCCTGTAATAAAGTGGTGTACTTACTGTGATCCCAGTGATTGAATCAGTAATGAGGGTGAATTTCACCCCATTCAACTGTTCGTTTGTCATCATCAAAGAATCAACACCATCGAATGACAGTTTGGGTGTACCAGTTCCAACCGAAAGAGTGAGGTAGCGTGGGCTGATGAGTGTATCAAGACCTGAAATACCTTCAAGCGAAATTTCTGGGTGAACAATCCACCAACGAGTTCCTTCTCTAGCTAAATCTTGTGCAGTTGCATTGAGTCTTGCCCGAACTACAATCCTAGAAGCATCTTTATTGAGTTGAACATTTTCTACTCTGCCAACAATTGCTCCTCGAAACATGATTGGCGCATCTGTTGTTAAGCCCCTAGCATCTTCAAACGTGATGGTGACGAGGGGTCCTCGTGCTTGTAACCATTGAGCAAGAAGAATAATAGCAACGAGCGCTGCAAGGATTGGGACAATCCACGCAGCCGAAATCTTCACGCTCGGTTTGGCAGATACAGATGCTGTTGGAAACTGTTTACTCATGTTGTACTCTGGGAATGTTGCCATAAGAGTTTTGGATCAAAACTAGTTGATGCAAAAATTGTAAGGAGAACCACCGCAGTAAAGGCAATGATTCCGGGTCCCGGAATAACAGTGGCGATATCTCCAAGTTTTACAGTCGCAACAAGGATTGCAACGAGAAACACGTCAAGCATTGACCACCTTCCGATTCCCTCGATAACAGACAAAACGGTTGCTTGTTGCTGGGGGCGTTTCATTTTCCAACTGACACAAAGGAACAAGAGCCCAGAAATTTTTACAAGTGGTATAAGAATCGAACAGAGAAATACAACGGTTGAAATTCCGGGAGATCCATCTTTCCAAAGATCAACAACTCCTCCCCAAATAGTACTTTCATTTCGATGGCCTAGTCGTTCAATTGCAAGAATAGGTAAACTCATGGCTGGAAAAAATAAAATGAGTGCAGCAAGTGAAAATGCGAATGTTCGTTGTACACCGCGTGGTGTGTGTCGGTGCAATCTTGAAGCACATCTATGACAATTTGCAACTGTTCGTTCTGGAAGATCCGGGAGTTGTTGACGTTGACCACATGCTCTGCAGATCACGAGTTGGGGAGTCTCTTCGCTCATACCGAGTGCTTCAGTTTTCGATGATCTTACAACCATGAAGAGTAAATGGATGACTTGCAAATAGACCCGATGATTGGCACTGCCCGCGTAATCTTAACTCTGCTCCTGCTGAAACTTTTCTTCCTCCACCGATCTGGTCTGAAACAGATGGGCTGAATGTACACAATGCATCCTTATTGTCTTGACGAAGCGTCACTGTGTAGACACCGCCCTCTGTTAACGCATACGCGACCACCAAACCGGTGATTTCTACTACGACATGGTTGTGTTGAGAATCTGATCCAGATTCGAGGAATGAACTTGTGAGATGTTCAATTGAAACCTCCTTCACAGTGTGATCACTTGCCTGTCCAACGACTCGGGTAGCCTTTGTGGTGACTTGTAGGTTGTTCGTCGTGCCACAACTAGCAAGGATATATATAGATAAGAGGGCGATAAAAATAGATTTCATTTGTTGTATCTCCTACATGAGGAATAGTATCAGGCTAGGAGAAGAAGGAATATCCATTTTGACCCTTTCAGACGGTAGGATCCAACCTTGAATGTGGGTTTGATTCTGGCCATACATCATGTATGGGTCGGGTGACGACGATAGAAATTGGCGGTTCCTAGTAGGTGAACCTTGAAATTCGAAGACAAGGATACCCCAAAATAACGCACTTCTTCCCATATCTTTGGAAAAAACGCCCTTACTACTTAGATTAAATAACTGACGAAAGGGGAATTAATGCGGTTTTTTGCCTAAAAACGGCAATTTTGTTATTTTTGGGGAACTTGGTTCACAAATAGGTACTTATCCGCCTATGAGGTGCACCTGTCGAGATGGTCTCGACCATGAAATTCATCCTCACCTTGGAGTTCGAAAATGACAACTTTACCCCTGACATTGGCCATGATCGCCTTGTCCCAAACCACAGTAACCAATTCAGCAGACATAAACAATGACGGCGTAGTAAACACTGCAGACCTTCTATTACTCACCAGCAACGTCGGAACAGCATGTGATGGCGAATGCTCAACAGATCTTAATAACGACGGCGTGACAAACACAGCAGACTTGTTGATTCTTATGCAACAATGGGGTTCAATCAGTATCTCGACTGAAAGTGAAACCGGAAATAACACAAGCGAAGAAACTCAGGAAGAAGAAACCGAAACTGATAATGCTCCACGAGACATGAGTTGGCAAGGTCAGGGTCCTGTTCTTCTTGACGCCATCCTATACGATCAAGACACCCGCTTTTTCAGCCACGGTGGATACGCTCGTTGGCACAACGCTGAAGAGTACAATCAAGGCGAATTCGCTCAAGCATGGGCATCCTCAAACAATGTAGCAACACAACCAATGGTATACGGTGGAGCCGATTGGGATCACGACAATGACTTGACTGAAGAAGACAAAGCGAACTTTGTCATTTGGATGGATGAAACAGTACCAGCAGATTACAGCGGTCCAATCTGTCTTGATCTTGAGGGTCAATGGTGGCCTATGTTTGACACTACAAGCCAAAGTGTGATGGATGTTGTTATAGATCGCTTTATTGAACAACTTGAATATGCAAAGTCACTCCGACCAAATGCAAAGATCGGTTTCTGGGGACTCCCAAAGAAATCACACACCAATCCAGCAATCCAAACAGCTTCGATTCAACGGTTGCTTGATGCTTCAACTGCGATCTTTCCAGATGTATATGAGAACAACGTAGGTGGCTATGACGCATCACGTCTTCAACTCCATATCGAACGAGCAATCGAAATGGTGGACGGGAAAGTGCCTGTATACGCCCAAACATTCCCACGCTACAAGAACATCAATACTGGGACACGAAACGTCTTCTTTTCACAAGAAGAATTCATGCGAGATCAAGTTCAATCATCACTCGACGCTGTTTGGACAGACGCTGATGGTGTTGAGCACCGAGTATCAGGTGTTTCACTCTGGGACGCATATTCATTCGTAGCAGCATACACCGACGGTTGGTCAGGAATGAGCATGGAAGAACGCAAAGAGGTTTGGAACGATATAGATCATCTTCACGTTGAATACCTTACAAATATGAAGGTAGCCGTTGACGCA
>Ga0209554_1002104_pt1 | contig 14233 bp, 25 predicted proteins | sample MarorgKNORR_S2LV_5_FD_188221 | JGI IMG/M metagenome (GOLD analysis project Ga0209554, IMG submission 188221) | Marine microbial communities from the Southern Atlantic Ocean, analyzing organic carbon cycling - Bottom_A/KNORR_S2/LV (SPAdes) (version 2) | ecosystem: Environmental > Aquatic > Marine...
GTATGAACATCTATTTTACTGGAGGTAATTGTAGAAAAAATCTCATCGTTATTATTATGCTGTTTTAAATCTTCAATTATTTGTAATTGTAAATTCATTTTTTGGATATGAACTTAGGATTAATTATTTTTTTTATGAATAGGATGGTACCGCCACTCATCTAAGCCTGGATCATCATCATATTTGTCATGCCAATTAATATAATCACCCAATGTACCTTTTGCAAAATCATATGGGCTACCACCTATTTCAACCCAATGATGGGTCATGTATCTTTCGGTGTTAGGATCTTGCATTTCGTCTATTTCTATTTCGCCAAACACACCAACTACTTCTTCAGGAAATGCACGGGCAATTGCATGAGCAGTATATTGGCATCCACCTAGTTCGCACCTGTCAACATATTCCTTCCATGTACTATGCTCTTCATAATCCATTAAATACTTTTTAATTTTATCTCGTAATCCGTGGTACATCCAATATTCATGTTCAGAAGTATCAATTTCAAATAAGTCAGCTAATCTAGGCATCTATTGCCCTCTGTATATACGTTTCTTTATTTGAAATTTGCCGATAAAGCGAATGATCTGTTGTATGTCCTTTTAATACTTTTAGTTTATGAACTATGGGTTCAAGTTTTTTGTCCACTTGTTGATGAAGTTGTCCTTCAATTCCTGCATCAGTTGGTGAAAAATCATAATCTTTTTTGTTTACTTTTGATTTAATTTCATACGGAATATTATCTATTCTTGCATAGTTTTGGTGTTGTACTGGACCCAATTCCATTATTATTTCTTGTATTTTCATATTAGCCCCTGCCACGTTTGTTTATAATCTGTGCCATTCATTATGTCGTCACGTACAAATTTTTGAATAAGATTATCAAATGGAAAAATTATTCTTTGTATTTCATCTTCCGAATGTCCTTGCTTTTCTAATATTTTTGGGATTAGATATTTTTCCATCCAGCCTTGCATACCCCAGCCACCTATCCAGTGGTGTATACGTTTATATTCATAAACCCATTCTTGTAATCCTTCTGCAAAATCTGCTGATTCGCCGCCGAATTCAGATAGTATGTCTTGAAATGCTTTAAGATGAATTGCTATACTTTTTTGCCGTGTAAAATGTTTATCAATTTGTTCAAGACTGTTTTCGTCTTCGGAGTTTGCCATACCACCTACTTCATGGTCGTATATGTTATATGTTTGTAGTCTAAGATACTCACCTATTTCTGAATCTAGTCTAATATCTGCTTTTGTAACTTCCCACCATGATTTTCTATCTGAATAACTCCGTTCAGCATATTCTTTTAACGCTCCGTCTTTTTTAATTTTAGGAATTATAACTTCATTTATTCCACGTATAAAATCAAACATGTCCAGATCTTTATATCGTTCGTAATAATGTTTGCGCCAGTGAGTGAATCCGCTTGAATCAAGCATTCCATTTACTGCTTTTAATCCGTCACCCCTATTATGTTCTTCCATTAAACCTATAACACTCAAGATAGGAGCATCTCTTTGAAAATCTTCCCAATTTTCTCTAAGTTCAAAAAATTTCTCCATCCATACGCTTAATGCATCTGCAAATTTTTCTTTGAATATCGAATATAATTCGTTATTAATTACCAATCCGTTTCTATCACGATCATTAAGAACAATGGGTCTATCTTGTACATTCATAAATTGACCGCTTTCGAAATGAAATTGATATATTGGATTACTAGTTGCTATAATACTATCTTTATCATAATTGGCATCCTTTGTTCTGATTATATACAAAGGACCTTCTTGTTTATATTCATCAAAATACTCTGATGAATTCTTACTAGCGGTGCACCATCTAGTACCTGCACCAAATGAACATGATGCTTGAGAAGTATTTGGTGTTACCACAACATATCTAGCACTCTCTGCAAATACATCATAACTACTAGGATCTATATGGTATTCACCTTGCTGTCGTTTTTCTTTTTTAGTTCCTTCATCTTTAAACTCTTCTACTGCATCTTCTAGTTCAGTTATATCAGTATACTGATTAATATCACGTTTGACAAGTCTTTGTTTAAAACGTAAAAATGTTCCTAATGCATCTTTTAATCTTTGCGAATCTTCAAAGCCACGAAACTTATCTTTTTGATACCAATTCATTAAAGGTTGAATATACTGCTTATTAGGTGTAGGATCTATAAGTTCAAATTTATCTAGTATATATTCTCTATTTTCCGGATTGTCAAATTTAATGTCAATAACCGGTGCAACAAATAGAACTGCTGGATCTTTACGTTTAACCGCAGTCATTACTTTAGTCATAAGGTTATCATTTGCTAATGTTTTTTCTCTACTATATTCTAATAGAAACTCTTTATACCTCATATTTTAATTCCATCCTTCCATTCACCGACATACTTACTTCCATCAGGGGTAGTGTGTGTTCCTTGACCAATGGCTTGTTGTTCTCCATTTTTCCATTCTCCTTCATACTTTCCTCCATCAGGGTAAGTTTCTGTTCCTTGTCCATGTTTTTTCCCATCCTTCCATCCCCCTAAATACTTTCTTCCATCAGAAAACGTGAATGTCCCTTGACCATTTTGTTTCCCATCTTTCCATTCCCCTACATACTCCCTTCCATCATGGAAAGTGAATGTTCCTTGACCATGTTTTTTCCCATCCTTGTATTCCCCTACATACTTTGTCCCATCAGGTAATGTTCCAGTTCCTTGACCATTTGGTTTACCATCTTTGAATTCCCCTACATACTTTTTCCCATTAGACCAAGTTAATGTTCCTTGACCATGTTTTTTCCCATCCTTGTATTCCCCTACATACTTTTCTCCATCAGGGTATGTTATTGTTCCTTGACCATTTTCTCTCCCATCTTTCCATTCCCCTACATACTCCCTTCCATCATGGAAAGTGAATGTTCCTTGACCATTCCTTTTATCATCCTTCCATCTCCCTACATACTCCCTTCCATCATGGAAAGTGAATGTTCCTTGACCATGTTTTTTCCCATTCTTGTATTCCCCTTCATGTATACTTTCATCAGGTAATGTTCCAGTCCCTTGACCATGTTTTTTCCCATCCTTCCATTCTCCCTCATACTTTGTTCCATCAGACCAATTGTGTGTTCCTTGACCATGTTTTTTCCCATCCTTGTATTCCCCTACATAATTTGATCCTTTAGAATTAGTATATGTCCCTTGACCATGTTCTTTCCCATTTTTCCACTCCCCAACATACTTTCTTCCATCATGGAAAGTGAATGTTCCTTGACCATTTCTTTTCCCATCTTTCCATCCTCCTTCATATTTGTGTCCTTTTTTAAATGTGAATGTTCCTTGACTATTTTCTAACCCATCCTTGTATTCCCCTACATACTTACTTCCATCAGACCAAGTGTATGTCCCTTGACCATGTTTTTTCCCATTCTTCCATTTTCCTACATACTTTGTCCCATCAGGTAATGTTCCAGTTCCTTGACCATTTCTTTCCCCATCTTTGAATTCCACTACATACTTTCCTCCATCATTCCAAGTGTATGTACCTTGACCATTTTTCCACCCATCCTTGAACTCCCCTTCATACTTATTCCCATCAGAAAAGGTGAAGGTTCCTTGACCATTTTGTCCCCCATTCTTCCATTCCCCAACATACTTTTGTCCATCAGTTGAAGTGAATGTTCCTTGACCATTTTGTTTCCCATCCTTCCATTCCCCTACATACTTTCTTCCATCAGACCAAGTGTATGTCCCTTGACCATGTTTTTTATCATCTTTCCTTTCTCCTTCATACTTTTGTCCATTTTTATTATATCCTAGTTCTGTTATATCTATTTCATTATTATTTTGATCATACCATTTACCGGACTGTGCAATCCAATTTTTTACATATCCGATAAATTTAAATCCTTCCCATGTAATAAGCATTCCAAAGCCGTCTGGTGTATGATCTTTATATTCTCCTACAAATATAGCACCAGTGCGAAGTTTCCAATATCCTAACCCATTTCGTTCATTATTTTTATATTCACCGCAATAAATTTCTTTTCCTTCATCATATAATTTTATTCCAATACCTTCTGCCTTATTATCATTAAATTGACCTGCATATCTATGAGCATTATTTCTAGATTCATACATACCAATACCGTGTTCTTTCCCATCTATGTAGTCGCCGATATAAGTTCGTTTGGATGTTTTATATGTATCGGTACCAGTAAAATTTTGTTTAGTTTCTTCAGTAAGTTCCATTGTACTTTTACTCATAAAAATAGGTCCATATGTTTTTAATATTTATTTGTTTTAAGGGATTATTGCTTACAAGTATTTTTCAACGACGTCGTCGTATTTTCCGGCAATAATATCTTGCCTAAATTGTGAGGCATTCTCTTCTATCCACTGCATAATTAAACTATTTGTTTCTTCTCTAGTGCCGGTTATGGAATGTTTTTTAAGGAAGTTTCGTATCATTGTATTTTGGAGGTTCATACTTACTTTATATTGTGCGGAGGCAGAAAGGTCGCTATAACCTTCATTTATTATGCTTAATAATGTTTCATTTAATAATACAAATGTTCGTAAGTTCATGTAAATATTTATTCACATTCATCGCAAAGTTGTGGAAAAAAATGCTCTTCAAGAACATCATAATATTCTTGTATTGAATGATCTCTGCCATCTATTTCAAAAAAAGAATCTTCTTCGTGACTTTTATCCCAATCTAAAGTCTCGGGATCAATATGAATTCCGGAGTGAAGAAAAGGAAGAGGAGGAAGAAAAGGCACAGGATCATTCCTAAAAGAAACACGGTAATGATTGGGTCTACTTCCAAAAAAGGTCGTACTGACTTTGGGAGAACCGAAAGTATATATTTGAACATCATGCCCCCTTTGATCTAACCATAGACCTATTATTTGTGCAACTGCGCCACCCATTGAGTGGCCAGTTAAATATACTATTTGTTCTAATTTATAATTTTTATCAATATCATTAAGTATCCACATGGCGGCATCTCTAAATCCACGATGCAAATATACTGTTTTTAAAATATTAGGACTGGCTTGTTTACCAAACCATTTTTCAGTTAACTGGTCATCTTTAAATGTTCTAAAATCAAGATCTGTTACTAAAACATTTCTAGCACTTTTAGTTCCCCTAAAAATAAGAATAGTAATACCTTGATCTTGTTTCACACGATATGAAAATTCGTCATTTCGTATTTCGTATCTATTTTCTGCAATAGCTGAACGATAGGATTCGTTACAATAATTTGCCATTTCTAGAAGATCAAACTGTTCTACCGGTAAGGTATTTGCGGTGCCATATTCGCCGTCAGTCCAAAGTAATTTATTTGTCCATGCACAACTACTAACTATGCATACTAGTATTACTAGGAACAGCAATATGATTTTTCGAGCTCGCATGTACATATTTATTATAAATATTGCACAGGCAAAATACTTGATATAAAGCCACTTACATTAGAATTATTATTAATTGTAGAATTTTTTTAATAATTTTTTAGTTTCTTCAATTGCTTCTTCTAAATCTATTTTTGGATTAAGATTTATATCTTTTATTTTCTCAGAAACTTTTTTCATTTCTTGTAGATCATGTTCGTGGTCTTCTTTGGTCTTTTCAGGAAGGTTTGCTAAAAATTCAGCTGATGTTGTTGAATAAGATGCATCTATCATATAGGATTAATTTCTACAGGGTTGCCATCCATATCATAATCTATTATTGGGTCTGCGTTGACATATTGAAGAATTTCAATGTCATCTGTTATTTCGACTTTAACTATAGGCCAACGATCCCATGTCTTTTCTAATGATGCCATACCGGCACGATGTAGCATTTGGCTACCATCTTCTAAGGTAAGTCGTCTGACTCTATATTCTTCGATTTCTTTGATTTTGTGTTTTTTTCTGTAGTATTCTGTTTGCATTCGTCTACTTTAAAAACGTGATAATCTGGATAGTCATTATATGGGTGTAGTAAATTATGTTTCTTTAGGGCTTCTTCTTTAGAGGTGGCGTCAATGTGTTCGATACGGACCCCCCAGGGTGGTGTATTATTTTCGAAATAAAGCGTATAGTGCATCTCAGCACATGACCTCACACATTAATTTATATAAAAATATTTATCGACCTTTCTAATATTAGTTTGATTAACGCTTCCAATTTGTATTTCTTTAATTTTTGCTTCTAAGTTTTCCTCCCAGTATTTTACAAATCGTTGCATACGAGGATACTCAGGCGGACAATCGTCATCTTGAAACATAAACAGATTTAAAATGTGTTCGTAATCAGGCATCCAGTATAACACTTGGATTGTGGTTAGTTCCCACTTTTCTATTTTAATATAAACCACATAAAACCTCCTTTTTAATAAGGATTTTGATATGCTTCGACAACCATTATGTCGTCGGCTCCGCTCATTCTATCTAAAAATCTTATGTATTCTGTTTTACTATCAAAAAATCTTATACTAATAGAACTATTTGGAACAACATATGCTGGAGGTTTTTGTGATTGAGCATGAGATCGTCTGTTCTCTGCTTCCACAATTGCCTGTGGTATATAATACCATCTTACAAAATGTTGGAACGACTTCATATTATTTGTGTACTATTTCCCAACCTTCACCAGTTGATTCATTTGATAAATTGGGCGATCCGTCACCACCTAATTGAGGCGGAAGACTGTTGCCATTTTTATGAAGTTCTATGCCTTCAGCAATTTCTGGGTCATCTTTCTCTTTAAACCAATAATCAGTTGTTTTCGCTAAGACTGCAACATAAGCACCTACTAAAATATTGAGTAAGTCTCTTGCTTCGTCAGGTACTAATTGAAAAAATAGTAAGGCAATTAATATTAAAAATGTGCCAACGATAACTAATGTAATAGAATATCGAGCAAACCAATTTGCCTTACGTCGAGTGTCTAATTGTTTTAATTTTGTGGCTTGTAAATCGCTAATTGTTGTACTGTCGTTTTCTTCGTTCATATGTCCTCTATATATTAACTACTACTTTATTTATTAATTAAATCGTCCCAAGTTATAGATTTTTTGCTAGTTGTATCTTTCTTAAGTTCTTCTTTTTCCTCAATAGCTGGAGGATTTGTATCTTTTGTTTTATTATCTGTTTCACCTAAGAATGCTTTCCGTGCCGCTTCACCCATTGCACCTTCTAAAATACATTGTACACTATATTTTCCTAATATTTCACTTGCTGTTCCGTCTTCTACATGTTTCATATAATCTTCAACGCATTTGTAATCTTTTCGTATTTTATCTGCTATACAAATACATTGATTTACACCAAATATTGTTAAAATTGGTGCACCAAACATTCGAATAGAATTCATGTTTAGATGTTGAAAACATGATTGCACCATGTTATGAAGATTGCCAGTTCCATAGTTAAGGTTTGATTCACATTTTTTACCTTCAAGTATTTGTGTTAGCTGTATGTCTTCTGCACTAACTTGGCTACAAGAGGTTTGTGCAATTGACATGGTTGGCACTAATAAAAGTGCCAACACAATTATAAATTTATTCCACTTTTGGCTTAGTGGTACTGTTATCAGATTTTTCATTGGGTTTCTCTTCTTTTTGAGTTTCGTCATTGGGTTTTTCTTTCTGAGTTTCATTATCTGGTTGTGGTTTTATTTTAGGAACTGTTAGATTTCCTTTTTTGTCATATAATTGAGCTCCTGTAACTTCTAATTTTTTTAGTGTTACAGTAACACTTTTATAAACACGATCTCTTATTATTAAAAGATCAATTGTATCACCGGGTTTTTTAACTCTTATCACGTCTGTAAGATCGGTTTGTCTATTGACTGCATGATTATCTACACCAACTATTGTGTCAAATACTTCAAGTCCTTCAGGAAGATCATCTGAGGGTGCAATTATGCAACCAAATGTATTAGGTATAGTAATGCCTGCCTCTTTTACATCTTCCATATTAACTATATTATCTCTGTTTAACGGAGTTAAATTAACTAATTTTACGCCTACTATTGCCCGTACAAATTCTTCTCCTTTTACTAATACATCAACAATTTCTTTAGCATCATCATTTCGTAATGCTAATGCTACGCCGGCATTCTGTTTTACTGGCTGTGGACTAATTATTAATGAATTAACACCTACTACATTTCCTGCGGTGTTCACTAGCGGACCGCCTGAATTACCTTGATTAATAGCAGTATCAGTTTGAAGATATCGTACATAAGGAGAACGAACTGTTCGTGTAGTATGACTAATAATGCCCTTTGATACTGTCCAAACCATGCCGAAAGGATGACCGACAGCAAAAACGTCCATACCACTATATGGTTTTTCGGTTGACCACCTTAAATATGGTAATGATTTTTTTCGTTGAGGTATATGAATTACTGCTATATCAGCAAGAGGATCTACGCCTATTATTTTTACATCATATATATTCCAGTCATCACGATCATAAAATGCCAACATTAATCTTGTTGTATTATGAACACAATGATAATTTGTTACAATGTATCGTTGTTCGTTAATGACAAATCCACTACAGGTGCCTCGTCCACTGGGGTTTGTAACGGATGTATTATTTTTACTTTCCATTAAAATAAAAACGGTTGCTTTCTTGACTCGTTCAACTGTTTCTTTATTGAGAGAAGAGGCGAAAATTGATCCTGCAAAAAAGCACGATAAAATAAAGATAAAAATTTGTTTCACTATTAATCTCCTTAGTTCTTTAAAACTAAAAATAATAAAAGTATATTCGTAATTAAAAGTTCAATTGCCAATATAGTATGATAGAACACCCATCGTTGTTCATATAAGTGATCTTTATCAAGTTTAACATCCAGTTTTTCTTCAATACTCTGTTTGGTCTTTTTTGCTTCCTCTAAAACTTTTTCTTTTATTTCTTCTAATATTTCTAATGTCTTACGTAAACGATCCATATAACCACCGACCTCGAATAGGATGATTGTATGCCTTTGAAAAATTATGAGTTCCGTTAAAGGTTTTCAACTATTGTTTCACCCTGCGTTAATTTTAAAACAGTAAATTTCGTTGTTTTAAATCGACTGTTTAATTTTTCTGCTAAATTAAACGCATGGCCGGCATTTGGAAAAGAAACTTTTTTGTATTTTGGTCCAGGATAATTTACAAGACTATTAAAGCTTCGAATACTGATAGGGGATCCATCATAGAATACTGCATAGATTGCGTCTGCCTTCAAAACTTCTTCACTTCGGAAAGTTTTTTGGTCAGTATATTCTAAAATAATGGTTGGTTTTGGTCTCGCCATTTCATATACCCTATATATATTATTATTTATCGTAAGATATGACGAATATAGTACTAATTTATTAGTTTGTCGGATTCTCCTTTTTTCTTTAATGTTATGGTATTTCCGGCCTGTTTTGCAATAACCTGCCTTGCTTTTTCTTCTCTGTCTTTCATTATTGCTTGCTGTAACTTTTCTTTGTTGATAATATCGCCGGTAGGATTTCTTGTTGGCACATTTAATATATCTTCAGGAGCATACCATTCGGTTTTCCACATTCCTTTATATTTAGATCCTCGTTTTTCGCCTTTCGGGTTGTACCAAAGTTCTAAATGTACTTCTAAATTACCTTCTTTGCCGATTGGAAACAGTAATTGATAAATGCCAATAGAAGGATAAAATTTAAATGCTGGATCTTTGAACAATTGAAGTTTTACATGAACTTCGGCATTGTGTTTTTCTTCTTCAGTTAACATTATTATAGCCCGCTGTTAAGTACAAAGCATGATCTTGGATTTGTGATCCGATCCGCTGTAAATTATACTTACCGCAAAACTTCATAAAATGTATGCCTACTTGGGGGATTTTAGGTTTGTTAACAACTTCAGTAATAGTTTCGTCCATTGTAGTTTTAACCCATTTGGGTTGTTCGCTTAAATCAATAAGTTTTCTATTACGCTCATAATCATCTAATACCTTGTGTTCTTTTCCATCATGATCAACCCATCGTTGTAACATTAAATTATTCCAATTATATCCTTGCTTATTACGATCATCAAATGCTTCTAATAATCCTATTTTATTTTTAGTACCTTTTTTACGTACTCCCGGATAAGCACTAAAAATGTTATCGGAAGTATCTCCACGCATACATTTTTCGAAAAGAAGCCAATTAGGATTAGGCGCTCCTTTCGGCTTTCCGGTTTTTTTATCAATAACAAATTTGCCCGTTCCATCATAATATCCCTCTGTAGTAATTTTTGTATCTGTAATACCATTATAGATTTGTACATTATCTGCTATAAGTTGAAAAAAATCAGAATCGCTAGAAACAATAATATGTTTTTCATTTGGATGTAATTGAACCCATCTTGCAATCATATCATCGGCTTCGCAATCCTTGTTACACAAAACTGAACAGTTTGTTTTTTCTGTTAAGAATGTTTGAAATTCTCCAAATTTTTCAAAAAAATATTTGTCCTCTTTTACTTCAGTTGGAGTTAGAGCATCTCGTTTCTCTTGTCTATTTTTCTTGTAAGGTTCATATACTTTCTTGCGCCATGATCGACCTTCAAAACAAAATACTACATGTTTACCTGCAAAGTCTCGCCATACCTTGTTTACAGATGTAAACATGATATGCATAGCCATACCAATTTTTGTATCTAGGTCGTCTCCCCTAACAACATGTTTTGCTCTAAAAAACATATTAGTTGTGTCTACAAGTATATGTGTCATCCTTTTTTATTTTCTTTATCTTGTTTTTCTTTTTGAATATCTGATAATTTAATTATATCAGCATCTGCTACAAAAGAGTCTTGTGCTATTTCTTGTGTGGCAATTGTTCTACATAAATCATTAAACCATAAATCAATAATGTCTGCTTCAGTTTTACCATTGTATCCATTTTCTGCAAGCATTTTAATAAATGGTTCATTCCAATCTAATTCAAAGTACCCTTCGGACGGACTTTCAGGATTTATTTGTGTATCTATTACTTGAATCCAAGGTTCTCCTTTTTTTGTTGCAATATCTTTAGGAGTTTTTGTTTTATCAACTTGTTTGGACTGTTTTTTCTTTTTAAATATATTTTTAATTTTATCAAATATTTTCATTATGTTCCCCACGCATTACCAAATAAATGTACATGTAATCTTGGGCTAAATCTAAACCCGTTTTTTAATGCCAACTCTGCTACTTTTTTTTCTGTTAGTTCTAACCCTTCAACTGTACCACCACATGGCATTAAATATACAGGAACATTTAATCCGTATGCATGTTGTGCAGTTTTAACTTCTATTATATCATCCTCGTCTTGTACTACAAATTTTAAATACAATTCACTATTTCTTACTCTATTATATTCTTGTACAATTTCAGGTTTTATTGCATCCTTCCAATTTTCACCGCTAATTTTTAATTTAGGACTACATGACCAAGTTATATGAATACCTGAACCATGTCGTTCATCTAAAAATTCTTTAAAAGCCGGAGTTAGTTTTTGAGTAGCATTTGTTTCAAAAGTAATATGTTCTATTCCGTGTAATGCTTTTTGTGATAATAAATCAGGAAATTGCTTTTGCCAAAGCATTGGTTCGCCTCCTGTTATAATTAGATGTATATTATTCCAATTTTTATGCGGAGTTAAATCTAATAATTTTTCTGCAACTACAGAAGTTTCTTCTTTGGTTGCAATATGTTTATATAAATGTGACCAAGTTGCACTAGTATCACAGCCTATTTTTGGAACAGGAAGTTCTTGATAGGATTTATAGTTAAGTCTATTTGGATCTGTAACATGAGGCATTTGATCCTTTGGTACCCATTTAGATTGATCTCTACCTTGACCAAAGCCTCTGCATTCAAAATTGCATCCAAACATACGCAAAAAAACACTAGGTGTTCCTACCCAGCGACCTTCACCTTGTATGCTATAAAATGCTTCGGAATATTTAATCTTCATCTGGTACAATTTCACAAGTTATTTGTCTACCACCACGATTGGACTTAGTCATTTTAATTTGTTGGCCTTCTTTTAATCCTAGAGCCAAATGTATTTCAGGTGGTAGTATAATAGTTTTTCCATCTTCTTTGACTTGAATATCTTCTGCATTACAATTATACACTTTTTTACTCATGATGTCAACTAATTTATGGTATCATTAATTGGCGGACCCATTATATTTTGAAAAGGTTCAACGCCGAGAATTTGATCTCCATCCTCATTTAAAACTTTAAAATTTGTTGCAATATAATTTTCATCAGTTGAGGTAAAATCAAAAATAAATGTTTTCCCCTCTGCGTCAAACTCTAACCGGGCTCTAGAAACAACTGATTTTGATTCATTGAAATCTTTAGCAATTTTTCCTGAAGCTAAAAATAATAATTTTGGTATATTATCTTTATAACCGATAATTTCCTTTGCATGGGACGACATGTCTGACACCTCCCCTTGGATCCTCGACATCTCCCGTGCGCCTAGGTATAAGGTGTACATGTGGCCACATAACTGTTTGACCCGCCGCGGTACCTCTATTAATACCAACATTAAATCCTTCATAATCGCCATTTTTAACTCCAATATTACCTTGGTTATTTGCGGCAATAAAACATGATACAATATTTAATTCATTATTGTCCTTAGGAACAAATAAAAGATGTCCTTCGGTGACTGGATAACCGTCTTTATAAACTATATACTCGTTAGTTTCTTCTACAATGTTTTTGTCAGGCCACGGAGTATCTTTGTAACTTTCTAAAAGGTCGGTAGATTCCACCACTCCTCCCACGGAAATACTATCCATTGTGGATCATCAATTTTGTTAACTATGTCACCTATGTAATCAACTTCAAGTTCGCTTCCAGTATTTTCAATTAGACATGCAATTTTAACATTATTACCAAATATCATATCATTTTGCCATTTAGGATCCGCTGGGTGTGTACTAGCTCTCCAGTCAGATTTTATCCATTGCAATGTTTTACCGCTGTCATTGATATCATCAAAGATAAGAATCTTTTTACCATTGTAAGCATCTTCGGACATCCATGCATTGCTTTCTACATCATCTTTGGTATTTTCTCCTGCGCTTGCTTTAAGTTGTACTTTTAATGTGTACATTGGTACACCTGTATAATGACTGTATAGTCCAGCAGGATAATTCCCACCTCTAACTATACCTACAACATAATCAGGACGCCATGCATCATTATGTAATCCTCGTATAATGTTGTGCATTAACGAGCTTATTTTAAACCAACTAAAATATACTTTTTTCATCATGCTCCATATGGTGGATCAGTATCTATTAAATCTAATATGCGTTTTGCATATAGTGCCGCATTAATTGCGCCATGCTTGCCTATTGTCATGCATGCCACTGGCACGCCTTTAGGCATTTGTACTATGCTCAGTAAACTATCTATGCCCATTAATTCGCTTTTCATAGGCACACCAATTACTGGTAAATTTGTTTGAGATGCAACTACTCCCGGTAATGCGGCGGCCATACCTGCGGCCGCAATAATAATTTTATATCCTATTGCTTCCCATTTTTTAATATATTCTGTTACTTTCTCTGGATTTCTATGAGCAGATGCAGTAACTATTTCGTTACTAATACCTAATTCGTTTAACTTATCAACACAATGATTCATAATTTCTAAATCACTGTCGCTTCCAACTACTATTCCAATCATATTTTTATATCTATTCTAGTCATTGTTCACCTTTATGATGTTCATGCTCTTTATCATTTATATTTGGCGGCATTACAGTAAAAGCAACAATTTCTTTCTTGCAACTAACCCATGCTTTTCCAACTTGAAGTATTTCATAGTTTTTTATTCTACTATCGATATCATAAAAATTATGTTTATGCTCTTTTATTAATTTAAAAGACGGATGATTGTCGAAGTATCTCCAACAATCTGATTCCGATTTAAAATATTCTTCACTAAGACCATATTTTGGACCGCCCTCATTGCCCCACAGGCTAACAAGGAATATAAGTCCTATCCATGTTATTTTCAATCATCTATCCTCATCGCTTTCTCTTCGGCGTTCCCGAAGTATTCGTAGACTTCTTGGGGGACTTCAACCCATTCTCCTTCTCCTTTTTTTGGATCATAGTATGAAATCGTTGTAAGGTCTCTACTAGTTTCTATTAAGTCGCTTTCTGCATCAAAATTGATAACATCTTCGTCATCCCAATCATAACAGT
>Ga0209554_1002108_pt1 | contig 14217 bp, 10 predicted proteins | sample MarorgKNORR_S2LV_5_FD_188221 | JGI IMG/M metagenome (GOLD analysis project Ga0209554, IMG submission 188221) | Marine microbial communities from the Southern Atlantic Ocean, analyzing organic carbon cycling - Bottom_A/KNORR_S2/LV (SPAdes) (version 2) | ecosystem: Environmental > Aquatic > Marine...
CAGGCATCCCGGTCTTTTATGTCTCTATCGTAGATGAGCCGGTTCCAGTAAATATGAAACCGTTTCGCCGCATCTGGATTCCCGTCCCGTATGTCAGGGGACGCTCGTCGCTCACCAGGATTAGATGCTACCCGCTTGATCACGGATATCACGGCGAACAACGCGGCGTAAATGACGTATTCCTGCGCCAGCCCGAACCCTGCCACGATGAACGGAAGTAGGACCAGCGCGATCACCCACCCGACGGGCGAATTACGGGTGATGATCCAGTAGAGCAGTCCTATGCCGGCGAATATGAACCAGATCGGCCACGCCATGGCGAACATCACGCCGCTGCCTGTGCCCAGTCCCCTGCCGCCGGAAAACCTGAGGAATACCGACCAGTTGTGCCCGATCAGGGCGGCACATCCCCCTACAACCTCGACGCCTTTTCCATAGTCCAGAACAGATCCAGCAACGATCACGGGCAGCGGGCCTTTTACGAACACGTCAAAAGCCATCACTATCAAGCCCGCGGTACGGCCCATCGCCTGGATCGCGTTCGCCCCGCCCACGTTGCCGCTTCCGATCTGGCGTATGTCTTCTTCACTTCTTATCCGAACGGCGAGATAGGCGGTGGGGATGGCGCCGAACAGGTAGGCGCCGAGGGCCAGCAAGAGGACACCGTACAGCGGCGCTCCCAGGATCTCCACGTCAGCCGGAGCTTGGGGCGGGATGCCCCTCGCCGGGTACCTGGGGAGCTTCCGTAACGGCGACCTTCCACCTCTCGGCGGCGGCGCGTAGTTTGTCCACCGCGTCCATTGGAGGGCCTACCGTCTTCGGGTCACCCGGCACGATCTCCTCGGCTGTGCCCCATGCGTGATAGTCGCTGCCCCCGACCGCAATGAGACCGCTGCGTTTGGCCGCTTCGAGTCGCCTCTCTCGGTCGTTTGTGCCGTACTTCGGGGCGAACACCTCGATGCCGTCCAGTCCCTCGTCCACCAGAAAGCCGAGGACGCGCCTCAGGCCCTTCACGGTCTGGGGATGCGCAAGCGTGGCCGTCGAACCGATCGAATGTAGAAAACGAACGCCATCGCCCGGCGTAGGTTTGGGTCGTTTAACCCGGGCAAGACCATCATTGCCGAGGTAGCGCTGGAAGGCGTCCTGTGCGTTTTTTACGTAGCCAGCTTCGGCCATGGCACGAGCGATATGCGGCCTGCCAACTGCGCCACCGGCAATCTCCAACACCCGTTCCCAGCTGACGTGTATTCCAAGCTCACCCAGCTTCTTCACGGTTCCCTGCGCAGCTTCGATCCGTCCATCACGAAGGTGGGAGAGATAGTCCTGCAAGCCGGGCGCGCCTGGGTCCACAAAATGGCTTATCAGGTGGACCTCTGATTCGCCTTCTTCGGTGCCCAGTTCTATTCCGACAATCAAGGTCAGGTGGGGATGGCGTTCCGCTGCGGCGCGCGCCTCGGCGATTCCCTCGGTGGAGTCGTGATCTGTCACCGCCACGATTTTCAGGGAGGTAGCTGCGACCTGATCGATCAAGTCAGTAGGCGAAAGCTGTCCGTCAGACGCGGTCGTGTGAAGGTGGAGATCGACAAGCGGCGGAACGACGCCGCCGGCGTTATTTTGGTCAGACGAGCTCAACGCGTAATCCGTATCTGTAGTTTCCGTTTGCTCAGCCCATTATCCATGTCAGTCAGCATGTTTCGGGCAGGACAGAAGCAACAGGATACAGGCACCTCGGAGAAATTCACCGCCGGGATTCAATCCTCGGTAAATGCCATCCAGCGACGGATTGTGACGCGATCCCGGGCCGCCCATGTGGAACAGCCCGGGATCAGTTTTGTCCTATCTAACGGAAGGCCCGATCAGCGAGCGGTCTCGATAGACCTGGACTCCCGAATAACGACCACTTTGATCTGGCCCGGGTAGGAAAGAGTGGTCTCGATCCTTTTCGTGATGTCCCGGGCAAGCACGGCGCATGCGGCGTCGTCAACGATGTCCGGCTGCACCATGACCCGGACTTCGCGTCCGGCTTGAATCGCAAAGCAGCGTTCCACGCCTTCAAAGCCGCGGGCTGCGTCCTCAAGCTCCTGCATCCGCTGCACATAGCGCTCCAACGTGTCACGTCGCGCCCCGGGGCGCGCTGCGCTGATGGCGTCCGCGGCGGCTACGATAAAGGCCTCAGGGGTCGTCATCTCGGAGTCGTGATGCTGTCGAATCGGGTCAGCGATCTGGTCCGAAACATTGTACTTCAGGACCAGGTCCGCGCCGATCTCGGCGTGCGGTCCTTCAACCTCGTGGGTGAGGGCCTTGCCGATGTCGTGCAAAAATCCTGCGACCTTCGCACGTTCAACGTTTGCGCCGATCTCCGCCGCCATCATCCCCGCAAGCAGGGACACCTCGACAGAGTGTCTGAGCACGTTCTCGCCGTAGCTGTATCGGAACTTCAGTCGGCCGGCTATTTTGACCAGTTCGGGGTGTAATCCCTTCACATTGGCCTCAAACAGCGCCTCTTCGCCCGCTTTCTGAATGACCTCGTCAACCTCTCGGCGCGCCTTGGCCACCTGCTCCTCGACCCGGGCCGGATGTATCCGGCCGTCCTGGATCAAGATCCCTAGTGCGATGCGTGCGACTTCACGGCGTATCGGGTCGAAGCATGAGATCGTGACCGCCTCTGGCGTCTCGTCGATTATCAAGTCGACACCTGTGGCCGCCTCGATGGCGCGGATGTTTCGGCCTTCTCGACCGATGAGCCGCCCCTTCATGTCGTCGTTTGGCAACGGGACCGAAGACACCGAGCTGTCCGAAACGACGCTGGATGCCAATCGTTGTATCGATCCAGCGAGAATATTTCGGGCGAGGCTTTCTGAACGTTCCCGTGCTTCCACTTCCGCGTCGCGGTAGCGTCGTGCAAGCTCGAATTCGATAGCCTCTTCGGCGCGAACCATCTGCATCTGACGTGCGTCATTTGCGGAGAGTCCTGAGATCTCTTCCAGCCGTTCAGCTTCCCGTTCTGAGATCTCCTCTAGTCTTGCCAGCTCTTTGCTTCGGGCGCCTTCAAAGTCCGTACGTTCAGTCTCAAGTTGTTCCTGGAGTCTTTCCAGGCTTGTATTCTGTTCATCCAGAGCGCCGGACCGTTTGTCCAACGTCTCCTCGCGCTGTTCAGCGCGCCGTTCAAGTCTTTGTATTTCCTGCCGTTCGGCTCGGATTCCCGCTTCAGCAGCGGTTCTGGTCCTATTTCCTTCTTCTTTGGCTTCGAGCAGTATTTCCCTGCTGCGTGCGTCAGCTCGGCGAATCTGTTGTTCCGCCGCCGCCCGTGCAGCTTCTTGCCGCCGGGAATTCAGTGCGCCATGGAGGTAGGTAATCCCACCCGCCAGTGCGCTGACCAGTAGAGCCGTTATTACGGCAGTCAGGGCGAGGTCCATAAGTACCTCCTCGACCGTCCTGCCTGGGGTTGACGGGCTGTTTTTTGAGGTAGGCCCGCCGACATTTCCAGTACGGCCATACTAGGGTGGGCCTATTAGGCAGTCAACACGACACACGATCCCGGATAGAAACCTTGGTCATGCCCGACTGTCATGCGAGAGTAAAAAATCACTCGAATTCAATTAAATCGACGTTACGCTGGAGCCTACGGAGGGCTATCCCGTTCTGATGGACGACTACTCGACTACATACGAAGAGAAGCTGGATGCGCCCAAATGGCTGCGCTGGGTTCTGCTTGCCGCACCGTTGCTGACAATTTCATCTATCGGAGTTCGGATAGGCGCCGGTACCGCCGGGGGCGCTGATGGCTTGTTTGCATGGATCGCGGCTATCGTGTCCACCGCCGCGTTTCTGTTTGCCTATATGAATTTCTTGACGCTCCGCACGAACGTCTCTAACGGTAAGTTCACCTTCAGGTACGGGGTGGTCCGCCACAGTGTTGTTATCGATCAGATCGAGTCGATAGAGGTCAATGCATATCGTTGGGCGCGATATGGCGGATGGGGTTACAGTCGCGGGCCGCTAGGGCGCAGGGCGTGGAGCATGCCGGGCGTCTCGGCGGGCGTTATGGTGGTGCTGCGGGAGTCAGGCAAGCGACGAGAGTATTTCGTGTCGTCACATGCACCCCTGAGGTTGGAAGAGGCGATTCGGGCGGGGATGGCGGAGAACAAGACTCAACCCGTCATTCCCGAATAGTCGGGAATGACGGGTTCGATGCAGCGACGGTGAGACCGGGAATATTGCCATATGCCGCTACGACCCCGGAGCGTACGTAGCCTCTTCAAACGGGTAGAGCGGGATTCGGCGTCGCTCGTAGGTGAAGGTGTCGAGGTCTGCCGTTGTGACGCCGGGGGTGTTTACGAGGATCACTTCAGCGGCGATGGGCTGGTATGCCGGGCGGGGTGAGACGACGCCCTTGGCCACGATCACTCGGTATTTCTCGGGCCAGATGCCGATGTGATACATCTGCTCGCGGCTCGTGTTGCCGCTCCGACGACCCGTGAGAAGAATGGTGTGGTCGTCGGTGGTGTCGAGCCGGATACAGGTTCCCGCCGAAAAGTAGCGGTAGCCGCCGTGGATCGGGCGTGTCTCCTCGAAATCTCCATCCGAGATGGCTCGGACCTTTCCTGTTATCAGCACCGGCTCGCCGTGCATATCGTCTGTCTTCCCCCCGACCTCAAACGTCACCTCGGCGCCGATGCCTGCCGCAACACAAGCTTCGACGGCTTCCGGGTCGTATAGAGACAACAACATCCCCTTCACACCCATCTGCCTCGCCTGGGCCAAAATGAATGTGGAGTCCGCCGAAGATCCGCCGCCGATGTTGTCGCCGACATCCATCAGGACGATGGGTCCGAGGTGTGAGTGATCGCTATCGGCTACCGGTGCCGAGAGGGCGCTGCCGTCTGCGGGCACGAAGTTGGTCACGCCCTCCGGCTTGGGGCCTACGTAGAGGTCTTCGGCCATCGTCAATGCTTCGATGATACTCGGGACGGGCACATTGAGTTCAACCCGCTGATCCCATGCACGCGCGGCCATCCATTTAGCGGCGTCACGGGCCGCCGCTAAATCATCGTCCGCTATGGCGATGAAGCTCATGCCCATCTCTTCGACATCAGCGTACGGGTAGCCCTCGGCGACGCTCGTGTCCAGAATTCCGGGCCGCTCGTTGGCGGCGATAGCGTCGTCCACAAGGCCCTTCATCGGCTCCTCGCCAGTGAACTGCCGGACGATATTGACGAGCACCGGCGGCGTCTCGATCCACTGGACCGGATTCGTTTTGCCGCGCGCAGCGTCGTAAATCAGTTCGGCGGTCTTGCGGCCGCGAATTCGCGTGTCCAGGTGGGGGTTGGTGCGCCAGACGACACAGGCCGTCGTGCGTTCGATCAGCTCACGCGAGATGTTGGAGTGCATGTCCAGCGTGATGCCGACCGGGATTTCAGGGCCAACGATCTCGCGTATGGCGCGGGCGAACTCCGCGTCCATGTCCGGGAACTCTTCGGAGACGGCGGCGCCGTGGTTGGCGATTAACACGGCGTCCCACGGTCCCTGGTCGCGCAGCATCCCGAGGATCTCACCGGAGAGCCTGTCGTATGCGTCTTTTGTGATGGTGCCGATCGGTCCGGTGCGGGCGAACATCAACGGGACGAGCTCGAACCCCAGATCGCGAGACGCTTCTAGATAGCCGGCGATCGTGTAGTTGGAGTCTCCATGGCGTTCGATGATCTCTGCGCCCCGGAGCAGCTCGACCTCTTCAAAGTTTCTGTATTCGGCCGGTACCCGAGAGAAGGTGTTGGTCTCATGGGAGATGCCCAGGGTGGCGATGCGCATTTAGTGTCCTGTCCGGGCGAATGGTGGGTTGGCCAGTTTGTTTGTAGGGGCGTATGGCAATTCGCCCCGACGGTGTTATTGCGTGATTTGCCCTTCGACAGCCTCAGGGCGCGCGTTTTCGTACCGATCGTCAACCTGTATAGGCATACTTCTTGAGGGCAGTTTCGTCCAGATCGCAGCCCCAACCGGGCTCCTGCGGGATGGCCATGTAGCCGTCTTTGATGTCCGGGAGGACCGTCGTTAGCTCGTCACGCCACGGGGCTGCGTCCACGTCCGATTCCATGATCCTGACGTTTGATACCGAGGCGGTCAGGTTCAGGCTCTGGAAGCTGGACAGGTGCGATCCGTAGTTATGGGGCGCTATGTTTAGATCGTAGGTCTCGGCCAGATCCGCCACCTTCTTGGACTGTGAGAACCCCTGCCACTGAACGTCCACCTTCACGGTGTCCATGGCGTGGCGCTTGAAGTAGGGCTGGTACTGCCGCACGCCGAGAAGCTGCTCCCCTGAACAGATCGGCGTCGTGGTTGATGCCTTGAGCTGGGCCAGCGCCTGAGGGTCCTGGTTGTCGATCTCCAGCCACATCAGGTTGTGCGGTTCAAGCTCTCGGGCGATGCGGATGGCGCCCTCTGTCTTGAAGTTGTAGTTGATGTCCAGCGCTATGCCGATATCAGGGCCAACGGCCGACCGCATTGCGCCGATCTGCCTCTCGACGTGATGGACCAACTCCGTCGTAGCGTTCTGATCGTCCGACTGGAAGAACCCCTGGTTGATGGCGCTCGATTTTTTGCCGTGGAAGATGATGTTCGTCTTGAAGGCCGTGTAGCCGCGTTCAACCGCCTCGGCTGCACAGTCAGCGACGTCTTCCAGCGTCATGAGGGGCGTGCCGCCGTAGAACTCGGCGTTGCCCGCGCGATACGTCGCGAGATGTGACCAGTAGACGCGCTGTTTGTCCCGGTGCGGTCCGCCGACAAGCTGGTGGACGGGCACGCCGTAGCGTTTGCCCTTTATGTCCCAGAGTGCTAGCTCGATCCCAGCGATCGCCATCGCGGTCGCGCCACCAGACATCGATCGTGTTTGCCGGTACATATCCATGTAGAACTTTTCGACCGGGTCCGGGTCTTTGGCGATCAGCCAGCCGGACAGGTCCTCGATGATTCCCGGGATTCCATGGGCAAGCTTGCCTTCGCCAAACTGGCTGTACCCGGTTATGCCCTCGTCCGTGCGCACTGCGCAGAAAAGCCATGCGCCCCAGCCGCCGGATTTGACCGGGAAGGTTTCGATGCCGGTTATCTTCATGTGGAGTTATCCAATTCGGGGTTGGTTGTAGTGGCGGCGCTTGCCCCGCCCGGGGGCGGTCCCCTAAATTGTTCAAAGGGCCGCCCCTACTGTGTGTCGGTGATCAGCTATCCCTTGAAGGCGTACTTCTTTGCTGCGGCTTCGTCGAGATCGGTGCCCCAGCCCGGGCCTGTCGGGATGGTCATGTAACCGTCCTTGATCTCCGGGCTATTGGTCGTGATCTCGTCTCGCCACGGGGCCGAGTCGACGTCCGATTCCATGATCCGTACGTTGGAGACCGAGGCGGTGAGGTTCAGACTCTGGAAGCTGGACAGTTGCGAGTTGTAGTTGTGCGGGGCGATATTCATCTCGTACACCTCCGCCAGTTCTGCGACTTTCCTTGCCTGGGAGAAGCCCTGCCACTGCACATCCACCTTCACGGTGTCCATGGCGTGCTTCCGGAAGTAGGGCTGGTACTGCCGCAGTCCGAGCAGCTGCTCGCCGGTGCAGATCGGCGTTCGCTGAGCCATCTTGAGTTGCAGCAATGCGTCCGGGTCCTGGTTGTCGATCTCCAGCCAGAACAGGTCGAACTCCTCAAGCGCCCGGCCGATGGCTATCGCGCCCTCGGTTTTGAAGTTGTAGTTGATGTCCAGGAGGATATCGATGTCCGGGCCGACGGCTTCTCGCATCGCTCCGATCTGGTTGGCGGCGTGGCGCACGATTTCTGTCGGGGCGTTCTGGTCATCCGTGCCGCCAAACATGTTTCCGACCATATACGGATTCTCGCCCGGGAATACGATGTTGGTTTTGAACGCCGTGTAACCCGCGTCCACCGCCTCGCGAGCACAGTCCGCAACGTCTTCCATGGTTCGGAGCGGCGGCTTGCCCAGTTGCTCCGCTCGACGCGCACGGTAGGTTGCGAGATGCGACCAGTAGACGCGCTGCTTTTCGCGGAATGGTCCGCCAACGAGCCGGAAAACGGGAACGCCAAGGTCTTTGCCCTTGATGTCCCACAACGCCAGTTCGATTCCGGCGATCGCCATCGCCGTGGCGCCGCCTGATTCAGACCGGGTGCGACGGTACATGTCCATGTAAATCCGGTCGACCGGGCGCGGGTCCTGGCCGATGAGGCTCCGGCCAAGGTCTTCAACCAGTCCCGGCAGGCCTTTGTAGAGAGAGCCGGAGCCGTACTCGCCGTAGCCCGTGATGCCGGAATCAGTCCTTATGACGCAGAAGAGCCAGGGACCTCGGCCGCCGCTCTCGACCAGGAAGTTCTCGATTGCCGTGATTTTCATTTTGGTTGTCCATCCATTTAGCCTGTTAGGCCGTTTCGTTGTAGGGGCGGTCAGCGGACCGCCCACGAGTGGATCGCTACCCGCCCCTACAACGTGAAGATTGAAATGCGTTCAACGTCTTTATTTGTTCCAGGCGTACTTCTTCAGTGCGTCCTCGTTGAGATCGCATCCCCATCCGGGGGTGGTTGGTACCGTCATGTAGCTATCGATCACTTCCGGCCGCTCGGTGAACAGCTCGAAACGCCACGGCACGCCCTCCGGGTCGCTCTCCATGATCCGGACGTTGGAGACCGAGGCGCACAGGTGCACCGACTGGAAGCTGGCTAGCTCCGAGGCCGGGTTGTGCGGGGCGATGTTTAGCTCGTATGTCTCGGCAAGATCGGCGACCTTCTTGGAAACGCCGAAGCCCTGCCACTGCACGTCAACCTTGACCGTGTCCATGGCGTGTAGCTCGAAGTACGGCAGGTACTCCCGCATGGAGAAATGCTGTTCGCCAGAGCAGAGCAGCGTTGTTGTCGATGCCTTGAGCTGGGCCAGCGCCTCCGGGTCTTCGTTATCATGTTCTATCCAGAACAGGTTGTACGGCTCAAGCGCCCGGGCGACCCTGATCGCGCCTTCAGTTTTGAAGTTGTAGTTGATGTCCAGGAGGATGTCTACGCTGTCGCCAACCGCCTCGCGCATTACCGAGATCTGCTTGGTGACGTGTCGGACAAGTTCGGTATCGGCCCGCTGATCGTGGCTTACCCCGTCTCGGGCTTGCGTGATCTGCCGGGGCGATTCGCCCGGCCACAGGATGTTGGTCTTGAATGCGTCGTACCCCGCCGCCGGCGCCTCCTGCGCCGCCGCCGCTACCGCGTCCCAGTCCTTGAGCGGCTTGTGCGGAGCGAGGTCCGGGTTGCCGGCGCGTGCGCTCGCCAGGTGGCTCCAGTAGACGCGCTGCTTGTCCCGGTACGGCCCGCCAAGCAGGTTGTTGACCGGGACGCCGAGCGCCTTGCCCTTGATGTCCCAGCAGGCGAGCTCGATCGCGGCGATACCCATCTGGGCGATCCCGCCCGGGGTGGCGCGCAGGATGCGGTAGAGATCGAAATAGATCTTTTCGACCGCCTCTGGATCTTTGCCGATGACGTGAGGCTTCAGGTCTTCAATAAGTCCCACAAGCGCATGTGCCGTGGCGCCTGAGCCGAATTCACCGTAGCCCGTGATGCCGGCGTCGGTACGAACCGCAGAGAACAGCCATGGCCGGCGCCCTCCATCGACTACAAATACGTCAACGTCTGTGATCTTCATGTGTTCGTCCTATTGAATTCTTGAGGCAATTTCACCGTAGGGGTGGGCGGCGGCCCACCCAAGGGCGGATCGCTATCCGCCCCCACGCGCTGTTGTTCGGCACACGTCTGTTTCATTTATTCCAGGCGTGCCTCTTTGCTACTTCTTCGTTGAGTTCTGTGCCCCAGCCCGGACCCTGTGGGATGTCGATGTAGCTGTTCGTCGGGACCGGTACCACCGTCACCAGATCGTCCTTCCACGGGATGGCGTCCGGGTCGGACTCCATGATCCGTACGTTTGAGACGGAGGCGCAAAGGTTCAGGCTCTGGAAGGTCGACAGGTGGGAGTTGTAGTTGTGCGGGGCAATGTTCAACTCAAACGTCTCGGCGAGGTCTGCGACCTTTTTGGCGTTGCCGAAGCCCTGCCACTGCACGTCAACCTTGACGGTATCCATCGCTCGCAGTTCAAAGAAAGGCTGGTACTGCCGCATCGTCACCAGTTGCTCGCCCGAGGTGATCGAGGTGCGGGTCGAGGTTTTTAGCTGTAACAGCGCCTCCGGATCCTGGTTGTCTATCTCAAGCCAGTAGAGCTTGTAAGGCTCAAGCGCCCGAGCGACGCGGATGGCACCCTCGGTTTTGAAGTTGTAGTTGATGTCCAGGCAGATATCGATCTCCGGACCGACGGCGTCCCGCATTACTGAGATCTGCTTCACGGCCTGGTTGACGAGATCGGCCTCAGCAAGCCCGTCGTGTGACACCCCGTCCCGTCCTTGTGTGATGGCGGAGGACGGGTCCCCCGGGAACAGGATGTTGGTCTTGAACGCTGTGTAGCCCTTGTCGACCGCTTCGCGTGCGCAATCGGCAACGTCGTCCCACGTCCGAAGCGGCTTCGCGCCCCAGAGTTCATGGTTACGCGCGCGATACGTACCGAGGTGTGACCAGTAGACACGCTGTTTCTCTCGGAACGGCCCTCCGACAACGCGGTGCACCGGCAGTCCGAGCGACTTTCCCTTGAGATCCCATAGCGCCAGTTCGATCCCCGCGATCGCCCAGGCCGTGACACCGTATGGAGTGCCCCGGTAGGCACGGTACAGGTCAAAGTAGAGTCGTTCGATCGGGCCCGGATCCTTGCCGATCAGCCAGGTGCTCATGTCGCGAACAAGGCCCTGTATGCCGTGTGTGACGCCACTCTCGCCAAACTCGCCGTATCCGGTGACGCCCTCGTCGGTCCGTATCGCGACAAAGTGCCAGGGTCGTGCCCCGCCATCAACCGCGAACGTATTTATCCCGGTGATCTTCATTCGGCGAGCGCTCCTGTTCAATGCGGCTGAGGGGGCTTCGTAAGGGCTGGGCGGCGCTACTGTACACCCGGTTTTGCTAATCAGGCGGCTCGTGTCCCACGGACCCGCCAGGCTGTTCTGTTGAGTCATTGCCATCTTTGCGTCTGGCAAAGGCCAGCAACACCACGCCCGGCAACAATGCGAACGCGCCGGCCGCGAGTCCGAATCGAATCGACTTGATGGTCGCAATCGCCCCGAAGGCCGGGCCGAAAGACACCTGACCGAGCGCGTCCGCCTGGGAGTGCATCGAGATCACGGTGGCGCGGACTGACGAATCCAGGCCACGGTTGATCCACGTCAGGAAAACAGGGCTGCTGGCGCGGCGGAGCGCGACCACAATCCAGTAGACGATCACCATCCCGACAAGGGAGGACATAAATGCGAAGACGAACAGCGCCGCTCCAAGTAAAAGGTTGATGACTACCAGTGCCCGGGTTGGACCGGAACGCGTGGTCACAGCGCCAGCCCTTTTGACGACCTCTGTGACCCCAACACTGAGTAACAGCCCTCCCGACGCGATCACAGCGAACCATACCAACGGGTCGAGTCCGGCAAGTGTGGGCAGGTCAACCTGCTCAAGAAGATGCGCCGGCCAGAGTCGATCGAACGCTTCGGAAGACGCCCCGAATATCGCAGCGATGGCCAGTGAGAACACGATCACTGTTCGCTTGCGGATCACCTGTGCCCCCGAGCGAAGCGTCCCCAGAATCTCACCGCCACCGGCGGCGGGATTGAAGTTGTTCTCCTTCATGACGACGAGCAACACGCCCGCGAGGACAACAAACAGGACCCCCGAAATCATGAAGGGCAATTGGAGGCTGACAACCGCGAGCGATACGCCGACGAAGATCCCGATCAAACCCGTTATCTGGCCGATCTGGACCGCCCTGAGGAAGATGGGCCCCGCCCGCTCGTCACCCACCTCGTCCGAGATCCATGCTTCCTGGGCCCCACTTGTGAATGCGAAACCCACGGCCCAGAGCACCTGCGCCAGCAGTATCGCTTCGAATCTGGGAACGGCCCCCCAGACGAAGAATCCGCTTGCCATGATGGCGTAGCCAATGATGACCGACCGTCGCCGTGAGTAGGCATCAGCGACGATTCCGGTCGGCACTTCGGCGATCAGAACGCTGCCCTCGAGGACGGCGCCGATCAGCAACAACTGGAGCGGGTTGAGACCGACTTCAACGATCGCGTACACGGCCGACGTTGTGAACGTGGTCATGAACGCGAAGTCGGTCCACGCGGTCAGGAAAAGATATGTTGTGCGCGGTTCGGGCCGGATGTGCTCCGCTCCAGCGTGGGGTTGTTCAGCCCGGAACGGTATAGGCGAGCGGACGCGTCCCACTGAGGCCGACATCTGACCGGTTCTCGAACCCATTTGTCAATATCGTCCCACCACATCGCTTCTTCGGACGTAGAATCCCGGTCGCCGGGGCGAATAGATTCAGCTCGTCCACTTCATCCGCAAGACCGCCGTTACCAGAGGTACCCGATGTACACTAGCCGACCCGTTCTCGCCCATGAAGAGATCCGCACGCGACAGGGCATGGTCGTGGCGCAGCACCCGCTCGGCGCGGAGGTCGGATTAGATGTTCTGCAGCGCGGCGGAAACGCGGTAGATGCAGCCGTGACTACGGCCTTCTGTATGGGTGTTTTGCAGCCGCTGATGAACGGCATCGGCGGCGGCGGTTTGATGACGGTACACATGGCTGCCGGTGGCGGCGGCGCGATCGACTACGGGATGCAGGCGCCGGGACGCGCCACGACCGACGAGTTTCCACTTGAGGGCGGCATGGAGGGCGTGGACACTGGCTCGTCCCGATACTCACGCAACTTTGCCTGGCCAAGGGTGAAGGACGACATGCTGTCGTCTGGCTACAAGTCGATCGCCATCCCCGGTACGGTCGCCGGCCTGAGCAGAGCGTTAGATGAGTGGGGTACGATCAGCCTCTCGGACGCGTTGCAGTCGGCCATCAAAATCGCGGAAAAGGGGTTTGTTGTTGGGGCGCACTTCACACTTTCCACGGTGGCCCGTCGCGATCTGTTCCTTCGATTTCCGACCACGGCAGAGATCTACTACCCGGGCGGATACCCGATTCCCGTCGGGGGTTTGTTGATCCAGAAGGAGCACGCCGAGACGCTGAGAACGCTGGCGGCGGGCGGGCCGGACGCGTTCTACAAGGGCGAAATCTCAGAGAAGATCGCCGCGGATGTTCAGGCAAATGGCGGTTTGCTGGAGGCGTCAGACTTCGCGCAGTACACCCCGTTCCTGCATCGACACGGGATGCTCGGCGAGTACCGGGGCTACGAGATCATGGGGCTGCCCGGCCCGACCGCCGGTCCGACCCTTATGGAGATCCTAAATATTCTCTCCACGTTCGAACTCACCGGAACGAACCACGGCGACCCGGCCACTTTGCATCTGATAATTGAGGCGATCAAGCTGGCGGCGGCCGACCGGTTCACGTGGATGGGCGACCCGGAAAAGACGGGCGCGCCTATCGGCGCTCTGGCGGTGCCGGAGTACGGTGCAGAACGGGCGAAGTGTATTGATCGGACCAAGGCCGGTCCCGGCGCTGCGGGCGACCCGTGGCCGTTTGAGGGTCGCGAGAAACCGTCCGACTTCCCGGGTCCAGCGGGGGTGGCGGCGGACGACGGCACGACGCATATTACGGTCGTGGACAAAGACCGTAACGCGGTGGCGCTGACGCAGACGAACCTGGCTTACTCCGGCGTGGTTAACCCGGGTGTCGGCGTGATGATGAACAACGGAATCGGCTGGAGCTGTCCGCTGCCGGGCACGGTCAACACCATCGCACCGCACGCCCGAGCGTTGAATAACATGACGCCGATAGTCCTGCTCAAGGACGGAGAGCTGCGTGGAGCGATGGGCGCTTCAGGTGGACGCCGAATCTGGACGGCGGTCCTGCAAAGTCTTGTCCATCACATCGACCATGGGATGTCGCTCCAGCAGGCGGTGCAGGCGCCACGTATCCACGTGGAAGACGGCGATGTGATGGTGGACGGTCGGTTCGAGTTCGACACGATCAGCGGGCTGAAGTCACGTGGCCACAATGTGACGATCGTCGACCCAAGATACGACGTGGCCCCGTACGCGGAGCCGAACGGGATAGCAGTGGACGGCGATGATCTGCAAAGCGCCGTGTACCCGGTGGCGAAGTCGACGATGGCGGTGGGGTACTAGGCGCTGCGTGCGCGAATTTTTATTC
>Ga0209554_1002109_pt1 | contig 14216 bp, 10 predicted proteins | sample MarorgKNORR_S2LV_5_FD_188221 | JGI IMG/M metagenome (GOLD analysis project Ga0209554, IMG submission 188221) | Marine microbial communities from the Southern Atlantic Ocean, analyzing organic carbon cycling - Bottom_A/KNORR_S2/LV (SPAdes) (version 2) | ecosystem: Environmental > Aquatic > Marine...
GACTCCGTTCTTGGAGGTGCCGCCCCAGGTCCTTCCAGCGGTCCTCCCGGCCGTCCTTGAGCTCCCCGGAACCCGGCGAGTTGACCACGATCACGCCCGAGCCGGTGGGGTAGGCGGTGACGGGAACTCCATACTGGACGAGTTCTCCCGACTCGGCCTCGGTCTCCTTAAAGAGGGTTGTGTCTATCGCATTCAAAAAAGGGGCTCCTGAAGATTACCCGGCCGCCAATGGCGCGGGCCCGGCTGCATCAGCGTTGTCCGCCAAAGACTTGTGGAGGGCTACCACTGACTTACCCAGGGTCTCCAACCCGGCGATGGCCTTGGGGTCGGCCGGCTTGCCGTCCTTGAAGTGCGTCGATTGAAGATAGACCTGGCCAGGAACCAGATGCGCCCCGAACCAGGCCAGGACGGGCCGCAACTGGGTGTCCACTGTCAGGTAGTGGTGGTCGGACGCGCCCATGCCGATGAACCCTACGGCCTTGCCCATGAGTACCTCAACCGGGATGTGGTCCAGCAGGTTCTTGAGGGCGCCGGTGAATGACGCCCGGAAGATGGGCGTGGCGATGAGGTACATGTCCGCCGCCATCACCTGTTCGAGCACTTTCTGGGTGTCGTCTCCGTAGGCCTCCGCCGGGCGACCGTCAGCGAACGAGATCTGGTGGTCTCCCAGGTGGAGCAATTCGGTGGTGATTGACGAGTCATGGGCCGCGGCGGCCTCAAGGGCTGATGCCAGGGCTTGGTGCAAGCGGCCCGGACTGGTCACCGAGCCGTGGATGCCCAACAGGGTTGGCAATTGATTGCCTCCTCGGTTTTTGTCTAAAGGGGTGGCTTGATAAAGAACTTGGACTTTCGCGAGAGTTCGCCTCACCTCCGACCACGTCGAGAGTCTCCCCGACGCATCGGCGGACCTAACCCTCTCCTCCTTCCGCGGAAGGACGGCGGGAGAGGGGATTATTTTTTCTGCTTGATGATCAGCATTCCGTTCGTCCTGAGCTCCGTCGAAGGATGGGCATCAGTCAAGGTTTTGAACAGGGGCACTTGGTTCATGCGCACAGGTGGTTCGACGGGGCTCACCACGAACGGGTAGTGGCCCTCCACGAACGGGCGGTGGCCCGGATTTAAGATGGGAAGAGTTAGGCACTTTTCTCGCCGGCCTTCTTGGTGTAGCGGTTCTCGGGTTTGGGTAGGCCCAGGTTGCCTCGGAGGGTGTCGGCTTCGTATTCGGTGCGGAAGAGGCCGCGTTCTTTCAGGATGGGCAGGACGTGGTCCACGAAGTCGTTGAAGCCCTGGGGTAGGACGCTGGGGACCAACATGAAGCCGTCGGCGGCCTCTTTCTCGAACCAGGCTTGCATGATGTCGGCAACCTGAGTGGGCGTGCCGATGAACTCGTTCCTGGGGGTTGTGGACCTTATGGCCATCTCCCGCAGGGTCAGGTTCTCTTCTTTGGCAACCTGCTTGATGCGGTCGGTGGTGCTCTCCCACCCGTTCCGGCCGAAGTCCCCCAGATCTGGGAAGGGCTCGTCCAAGTCGTAGGGGGAGAAGTCCATGTCGTTGAAGTAGCGGCCCAGGTAGTTGAGTGCGTCGTCGATGACCACCAGATTGGCGATCTCCTGGTACTTGGCTTCGGCTTCTTCTGAGGTTTGACCTATTATGGGCGAGCAGCCGGGCAGTATCAGCACTTCATTGGGATCACGGCCCGCTTCTTTGGCGCGTTTTTTTATTTCTTTGTAGAACCCGGCGGCGTCGGCGCTGGTTGCCTGGCCGGTGAAAATGGCGTCGGCCACCTTGGCGGCAAAGCCTCTCCCCGCCTCGGAAGAGCCGGCCTGGATCAGCACCGGGCTGCCCTGCTTGGAGCGGGAGATGTTCAGCGGGCCCTGCACCTGGTAGAACTCGCCTTTGTGATCGAGCCGGTGCATCTTGGAGGGGTCGATGAACACCCCAGATTCTTTGTCGCGGATGAAGGCGTCGTCCTCCCAGGAGTCCCACAGGCCCTTGGCGATCTCCACGAACTCGTCGGCCATGCGGTAGCGCAGGTCGTGTTGGGGGTGTTCCGGCTTGCTGTAGTTGGCGGCAGAACCCTCCAGGGGCGAGGTGACAATGTTCCAGCCGGCGCGGCCGTTGCTGAGGTGGTCGATGGACGAGAACTGCCGGGCCACGGTGTAGGGGTCGCTGTAGGTGGTGGAAAGGGTCGCCGCCAGCCCGATGTTGGTGGTGTCCATTGCCAGCGCCGCCAGCAGGGTCAAGGGCTCGAACCGGACCAAGAAGTTGGGGTGGGACTTCTCGCTGATGTACAACCCATCGCCAAAGAACACGAAGTCCAGCTTGGCGTTCTCGGCCTTGCGGGTCATGCCCTGGTAGTACTCCAAGTTCAAAGCGCCGTCGGGCACCGCGCTGGGATGACGCCACGAGGCCATGTTGCCGCCGCTTCCGGAGAAGAAAACGCCCAGCCGCATCTTTCGTTGTTCAGCCATGCTATTTCCCGCCTTTGTTGGTCCCAACGGATCGGCCAACGGACTCGGTAACAACCTGACTCAGCAGCTCGTAAGAGCGGAGCCGCTTCGAAAAATCGTTGATGGCCGTCACCACTATTATCTCTTCCACGTTATGTAATGTCTGGATGTCGAGCAGCTTGTTCAAAGCCAGTTCGGGCGAGCCGTGAACGACCGGGGCGTCGTAGACATTGATCTCGAACTTCTCGCCCGATTGCTTCCCGAAATTCTCGGCGGACGCCAGGTTCCCGGCAGTCAGGGTCCGTCCGCTCTCCAAGGTGATACGGACAACCTTGATATCTGCGGCATAGGCGGCGGCTTCATCGGCGGACTCGGCCACCACCACCGGCAGGGCGAGCATGGCCCGCTTCTGCCCAGTCACGGCGTCGCACCGGCTGTGGTAGGTCTTCATGGCTTCGGTCATGACGTCTTGGTCGCTGTTTAGAAAGAGAGCGAACACGTAGGGCATTCCGAACTCGGCGGCCATCTCGGCGCTGGAAACCGAGGTGCCCAGTAGGTACAAGTCTGCCGCCTGGGGAGGCTGGGGACTGGCCATCAGTCCGTAAAGTGGGTGGGTTTTAGGCAGTTCTCCGCCGAGATAATTGCGCAGTTCGGTGATCTTGTCGCCGATCGACCGCTCGCCGGCCGCTTCTTGCTGCAAGGCCATGGTCGACTGGGGCAGTCCGCCGGGCCCGCGGCCGATGCCCAGGTCCACCCGGCCGGGGGCCAAGGACGCTAGCACATTGAAGTTCTCGGCGACCTTGTAGGGGCTGTAGTGCTGCAGCATCACGCCGCCGGAGCCGACTCGGATGCGGCTGGTCTTGGCCAGCAGATGGGAGATCAAGACCTCGGGCGACGACCCCATGACCCGGTCCGAGCTGTGATGCTCGGCCACCCAGTAGCGGTGGTAGACCCAGCCGTCGGCCTTGGTCGCCAGCTCGATGGTGCGCTGGAAGGCCTGGGCGGCGTCCTCACCTTGGTGCACCGGACTCTGGTCCAGGATGCTTAGTGTCAGGGTAGGTTTTTGGCCGTTGGTATTCATGTGTTCGGTTCGCGCCAGATGTCTACAGTTTTTTGTATCTATCGGTCGCCCAATTCTACATCGTTTCTGGCTAGCCGTGGGTGGCGGGCTCCAAATGGGCGGTCGTTGGTGAAAAACGAACATCGCTTGGGCTTGGCTGCTGAAATTCGCAGAAACGAGTGGCATCGCGCTAGCTATCAAGAATAAACGCGTCTCTATACTGAGGGTATCCGGATGGACAATTTCATTCCCGAATCCTCTCAGTTGGGAGTAACCATATGGCTCAGTCCGATAGCCCGTATCCGGTACAGTTCGCCGTTGATTATCCTGATGGGGCACGAGACCGTTTTACCGTGTTCTTCCGGGTACTCTTCATCATCCCAATCTTGATCGTGATCGGAGCGGTCTCCGGCCAGTCAGGCGGGATCCAGTCCTTCGGCGGCGCGGCCGGCGGGACCCTCTTTATTGCGCCCCTGCTGATGATCGTGTTCCGTCAGAAATACCCCAGGTGGTGGTTCGACTGGAATCTAGCCCTCTCCAGGTTCACCAACCGGGTGGGCGCTTATATCTTCATGATGGGCGATGATTATCCGCCCACCGACGAAGAACAGGCCGTTCACCTGGAGTTTTCGTATCCCAACGCGGAAAATGACCTCAACCGCTGGCTCCCGATAGTGAAATGGCTACTTGCCATACCGCACTACATCATCCTGATTGTCTTATGGGTCTTGCTGGTCATCGCGGTGATAATTTCCTGGCTTGCCATCTTGATCACCGGCAACTACCCGCGGGGATTGTTCGACTTCGCAGTTGGTGTGATGCGCTGGTCCAACCGGGTCAGCGCGTACGCCTTCCTGCTGGTGACCGATGTCTACCCGCCGTTTCGCCTTAGCCCTTAAATAGCCGGGGCGCAGGGCCCGTTTCCAACCTGTCGCGTCTGGTTAACGGGTATTCCAATTCGAGTGCCTTGCCCGTTACAATCCTATGCTGGCGAAGGGGCGGCTACCGGACCCCGTGTCGCCAACCTTAGGAATACCTCGATCTCTTAATGCAATTACGCTTACCAAAAGTCCACTACGCGTGGATCGTGATTGGCTTGTCCGTTTTGCTGTACCTGGCCGGCGGGTCGATCACCCAGGCCTTCGGCGTTGTCATCCTGCCTTTACAGGACGAGTACGGCTGGAGCCAGGGCTCTATCACATTGGCCTACGGCATCTCCGCCATCGTGAGCGCGGTGCTCTCCCCGATGATCGGGATAGCCACCGACCGGTACGGCGGCCGTCCGGTGCTGTTCGTCGGTGTGGCGTGTTTCTTCGTCGGCACGGCCATCTCCGCCCTGGCAACCGACGTCTGGCACATCTGGGTCTCCTACGGCATCTTCCTGGGCGTCACCCAGAGCTGTCTCAACGTGGCGTTGATCACCACCGCAACTTACTGGTTCCGCGAAAAGCTGGGCGTTGGCGTGGGACTGCTGCAATGCGCTCAGGGGGTTGGGCCAGCCGGCACCACACTGCTGATCGGGATACTCCTGGCCAATTACGACTGGCGGATCGCTTTCTGGAGTCTGGGCATCGGCTGTGGGACGGCCATGACCATCATCGTATTCTTCTTCCGCAGCAGGCCGTCGGACCTGGGCATCGAACCGCTGGGCGGAGCATGGGCGGGCGAGGTCAACCAACGGTTCACCCGCGAGATACGCATGCTGCGGGACAAGGTCCGGGCGGCATCCATCCAGTCCACCACCGCGTTTTGGAAACTGGTGATGGTGCACTACCTGGGCTGTGTGTCCCATGCTATTGTGATCGTATACATCATCCCGATCGCCGTGCTGGCCGGGGTTGGCCCGGTGGCGGCGGCGGGGGTCCTCAGCACCCTGGCCTTGGTCAGCGGGCTGACCCGGTTCCTGACCCCGGTGCTGGCCGACTCCCTGGGCGCCAGGGGCACCATGGCGGTGATGTACGTGCTGCAGGGACTGCCGGTGTTGATGCTGTTCTGGACCCACGACACCTGGACCTTCTACTTGTTCGCTGTGGTATTCGGCATCGGCTATGGAGGGGAGGGGTCGGCCTTCCCGATCATCAACCGCAGCTATTACGGCGAAGGGTCGTTGGGGCGGTCCTTCGGATGGCAGCTCTCCGGGGCGATGCTGGGCATGGCCACGGGCGGATGGATCGGCGGCGTCTTTTTCGGCTTCTTCGGCGACTATGTTCTGACCATCGCCCTTTCGGTGGCCACCAGCCTGGCGGGGGCTGTGTTGATCATGACCATGAACCAGACCGGCCGGGTATTGATCCTCGACTGGGAGGACAATCTGCCGGAGGATGCCCGGTCTGCGCCCCTGCGGGGTTCCGAGGCTGATTAGATGATTGGGCTAGATGTTTGGCCGTTGCTCGTACCAGCGGGCGTGCTGCTGGTAGGTATAAGCCACCTGGATCACGCCGGGTTCGTCGAAGGGTTTTCCCGCTATCTGCATGCCCACCGGCAGTCCGGCCTCGGTGAAGCCGCAGGGCACGGAGATGGCCGGCAACCCGGTGACGTTGAACGGAGCGGTGAAGCTCCGGCCCCTGATGGTGTCGTTGGGGTCGTAGCCCTTGAACGCCGGCGCCGGCTGGGTCATGGTGGGCGTCACGAAGAAATCGACCTTCCGCAGGGCCTCCGCGAACTCCCGCTTGCTCCACTGACGGCAACGTTGCGCCTGCAGATAATCTCCGGCGCTGAGCATGCCGCCGATGCGGAACCTGGCCCGGACGATATCGCCGAAGTCCTGGGGCCTGGACTTGAGGTTTGGCTCGTGGAAGGCGAAGGCCTCGCTGACCATGATCACGGTGTTGGCGGCGCGCACGTACTCGAGACTGGGCAGCTCGATCTCCTCTATCTTGGCCCCAAGTTTCTCCAACTCACCCACGGCTTTCTCGACGACGGAGACCACTTCCGCGTTCACGCTGGGGTCGGCGTCGAAGAAATAGTGCCGGGGCAGTCCGATCGTTTTGCCGCGGATGTCTTCCCTGAGCGACAGCGAATAGTCGGGGACTATCGCCTTGCTGCTGGTTGGGTCCTTGGGGTCGTGACCCGCGATTGCCTGCAGCATGTAGGCGCTGTCTTCCACCGTCCAGGTCATGGGGCCAACGTGGTCTTGAGACCAACTGAGGGTGACCACTCCGGCGCGGCTGACCCGGCCGTAGGTCGGTTTCAGCCCGACTATTCCGCAGAGAGATGCAGGCCCTCGGATGGAGCCGCCGGTGCAGGAACCAAGGGCGCCCATGGCCTGACCCGAGGCGACCGATGAACCCGACCCGCTGCTGGAACCGCCGGTGATGTGGTCCAGGTTCCAGGGGTTGCAGGCGGGCTCGAAGGGCGTGGACCAGTCCGGGCCGCCCAGAGCGAATTCATGCATGGCCAGCTTGCCCAGCAGGATCGACCCGGCCTCTTTAAGGCGGGCGGTGGGCGTCGAGTCCACGGTGGGAACGCGGTCGAAATCAACTCTGGAGCCGGCGGTGGTGCGGATCCCGGCCGTGTCATAGAGGTCTTTCAGGGCGATCGGTATCCCGTGGAGGGGGCCCCGGTAGCGGCCACTGCGAATCTCCGCCTCGGCGGCGCGGGCCTCGCCCATGGCGCCCTCGTGCAACAGGGTGATGAACGAGTGCAGCCGGTCATCAGTGTCGGCTATCCGGTCGAAGAAGGCCTGGGTCAGTTCCACCGGAGATAGCTCGCCGCCCTTCAGCAGTTTGCCCGCTTCGTGGATCGTCAGATGGTGTAGTTTCTTGTCGGTCTGCGCCATTTTCCTCACCGCCATTCTGAGTAAAGAGTTACGATTTCCCGTTCACTGAGCCTAGGGTCTGCATCAAATCCCAAAAAACCGAGCATCTGGGTTTGGATGCCATGTATTGCTGTCACCCCGAGAGAAGCGAGGGGTCTCATTGCTTTGGTAGGGCCGGGCGGAACCGAAAAACGAGATTCTTCGTCGGCCTACGGCGCTCCTCAGAATGACAGTGCTGGGGCGAGGGGAGGTTAGGTCCGACGAAGTCGAGACTCTCGACGTAGTCGGAGATGGGGCTCCCCCGAGCTCATTTTGATTGTTGACTAATCCGGGTGAAACTCAACCACCATCTCTTCCGGTCCGAAGTCGATGGCGTGCAGCATCGCGGTGTACCCCAGGTACAACTCATAGATGGGTTTGAGGTGGTCCAGTTCCGCCTGGTCCATGCCCAGACCCGCCCGGTCGGCCATGAATTTGAATTCTTCCATCGAGATTTGTTCGTCTGCCATGAATGCCACTCCTGATGCCTGAATGACGGAGGCGGTCTAGCCGGTGTTTCGTGGCGGGGCCGCCTTCAGATCTGCAGGTTGAATGATGTCCGAATCAATCGCTAGGAGTACTTGCCGCCGTCCTGGGGCACGGTGCCCTCTCTGCCGGAATCGGCCATCTCCAGGCGGGTGGTCCTGGGCCAGGTGCGATTCAGGTTGTCCTGGACGCTGAAATGCAGTATGCCCAGGCCCTGAACCTCCAGCTCGATCTTGTCGTCGTTCTGGAACGCGCTCAGGCCGCGGTGGTTGGTTCCGGTGGCGATGACATCTCCGGGCTCCAGCTCGTGGATGGAACTGACCCACTCGATGATTCTCGGAATCTTATGGGCCATGTCGTCCGAGTTGAACGACTGTTTCAGGTCTTCATTGACCCAGAGGTTGATGGCCAGGTTCTGGGGGTCGTCGATCTCGTCGGCGGTGACCAGATAGGGCCCCATCGGCGCGAAAGTATCCCGGGACTTCATCTGATAGAAGGTGTTGCCGCCGGCCTGCAGGCCCCGGGCGGAACCGTCGATGAAGTTCAGGTATCCGAAGATATAGTCGTAGGCGTCTTCCTGTTTGACGTTGCTGGCATGTTTGCCAATGACCAACGCGAACTCGGCCTCGCCCTCAAAGATAGAGGCCGGGATGTCGGGAAGGACCATGGTGTCGCCGTCGCCGATCACCGAGTTGGGTGACTTCTGGAAGGCGTTGATGGGGGCCGGCTCGTCCCGTGTGCCGTCCTCCATGTAATTGACCGCCATGCAGATGATATTGGGAGGCTTGGGCAGGGGCGACCGCAACCGGACTTGGTCCAAGGGTGTGCCCTGACCGCTGTCCGCCGCCTGCTGCAACGCGCTACGGTGCTGCGAGAAATTCTCGATCACCTTGCCGATAAGGTCTTGGGGCGAAGTGTGTTCGATGCCGCTGACCGCGCCGGAAACATCGACCACAGTGTCGTCTTTAACCACGCCTAGTTTGAAGTCGTCGAAGAATACCAGTTTCATAGTTCTCCTTCTGTACTGCCCATGATTCAGGCTGTACTGCCCATGATTCAGGCTGTACTGCCCATGATTCAGGCTGTACTGCCCATGATTCAGGCTGTACTGCCCATGATTCAGGTGGACATGTAGCGGGCATGTTACTGAACGACTGGCCCGGTGGCAAGGGGAGACACGGTTTGCCGGTCTGCTGCTCCTGTTCCGCGGGCTGGTTACTGGCGTATAGTATGGGCGGGCCAGCCAGAAGCCCGGCTTCGGAAAGACCCGACCCCAGAGAAGCCCCGTTTCCGAAGAAGCCCCGTTTCCAGAGAAGCCCCGTTCAATGAAATGTCCTGCCTATCAAGGAGATTAGGGACCCCATGACCAGCTATATCAGCCATCTGGAATGCACCATCTGCGGCAAGAGCTATCCCCACGAGCAGTTGATCGGCATCAGCCCTTGCTGCGAGAAGGTGCTGTTCGCCCGTTACGACCTGGCGAAGTTGGGACGTGAGGTAGACCGCGATAGCCTGGTCAGCCGGCCCGACACCATGTGGCGGTACGCCGAGTTGCTTCCGGTGGACGACCCAGACAACATCGTCACCCTGGGCGAAGGTGGCACTCCGCTGATCAAATCGGTCAACCTGGCCAAAAAACTGGGCATGTCCAGTCTCTACATCAAGGATGAGGGACTTAACCCCACCGGTACCTTCAAGGCCCGTGGAATCTCCGCCGCGGTTTCCAAGGCCATGGAACTAAAGGTAAGCGGGTTTACGATGCCGTCGGCCGGAAACGCCGCCGGGGCCGCCGCCGCCTACGGGGCGAGATCGGGAATGGAAACCAAGGTCTTCATGCCCGAGGACGCTCCCGACGCCAACAAGAAAGAAACTTTGGTGGCAGGGTCGGAATTGAACCTGGTTAAGGGTCTCATCAATGATGCGGGCCGCGAGGCGGTCGCCGTGGCCAAGGAACTTGGATTCTTCGACCTCTCCACTCTGAAAGAGCCGTACCGCGCCGAGGGCAAGAAGTCCATGGGCCTGGAGATGGTGCAGCAACTGGGCTGGAAGATGCCCGACGCCGTGATCTACCCCACCGGCGGCGGCACTGGAATCATCGGCATGTACAAGGGGTTCAAAGAATTGTTGGAGCTGGGCTGGATAGAGGGAAAGCAACCCAAGTTCATCTCGGTGCAGGCCGATGGCTGCCAGCCCATCGTCAGGGCTTTCGACGCCGGGGCCGACACCTCGGAGATGTGGGAGAACGCCACCACCAAGGCCGACGGTCTGCGGGTGCCCCATCCCTTCGCCGACTACCTGATCTTGGAGGCCATACGGGCCACCGGCGGCACGGCTTTGGCGGTGTCGGACCAAGAGATGATCGACGCCATGTACGAGATGGCCTCCGCCGAGGGGATATTCCCGGCTCCGGAAGGCGCGGCGACGCTGGTTGGGCTGAAAAAGCTGCTGGAGCAGAAATTCTTGGACCCCGATGAGTCGGTGGTCCTCTTCAACACCGGTTCCGGCTACAAATACCTGGACCTGATCAGCGGCCAGAAGCGCGGTTAGCGCTGAAAGCCGGATTGGAAACGGTTCAGGTGGGACCGGGGGTTGAGCCATTCGGTTCGGGTTCCGGTCTCAGCACCCGTTCTTCCGCAGTTACCGGCACCGTGAAGTAGAAAGAGCTGCCCTTGCCCAGCTTGCTTTCCACCCATATCTTTCCGCCGAAGTATTCCACGATCTCTTTGCAGATGGGCAGGCCCAAACCGGTGCCCGTGGGTTTGTCGGTAAGCGACTCTGCAACTTGCTTGAACTTCTGGAAGATGTTTTCGTATTCCGATTCCCGGATTCCGATTCCGGTGTCGGAAACACATACCTGAAGTTTCTGGCCCAGCCCATCCGACTTGGCGGCGGCCAGCTTCTTGGCTTTGATCGAGATCTTTCCGCCCTCCGGAGTGAACTTAATGGAGCTGCTCACCAGGTTGGTCACGACCTGGACGAGACGGTCCCGGTCGTTCCAAAGGCCCGGTAGATCTGGCTCCAAGTCCACGTTGATGGCCAGGTCCTTCTGCATCCATAGGGACTGAGTCCCGTCAACGGCCGCCACAACCTCCGGCAGATCAACATCCTCCCAGAACCAAGACGCCTGCCGAGATTCCATGCGTGAGAGGTCCAGGACGTCGGTTACCAGGCGGGTCAGACGGTCGCATTCTTTGTTGATGATCCGCAGAAATTCCATCCGGGTTTCCCGGTCTTCATCATCGAAGGTCAACAAGATTTCGGCCGAGCCCTTGATGGAGCCCAGGGGTGTGCGCAACTCATGGGACACCGTCGATATGAACTCGTCCTTCAACCGGTCAAGTTGCTGCAGCTCCTCATTGGCTTGCTCTAAAGTCTTGGTGTACTGGGCGATCTCTTGTTCCAATTTTTGGCGTTCGGAGATATCCGTCACCACCGCGACAATGCCACTAGGATTGCCTTCGTCGTCACGTTCCAGGCTGGCCCTGATCTCGGTCGAGACCCTGGACCCGTCCTTGCGGATGTATTCCTTCTCATAGGGAGGGATCTCTTCGCCTTGGAGGGCCCGATCGAACAACCCTTTTTCGATCTCCAAGTACTTGGTTTCGTAAAGCACCCCCGGCGCCAGTTCTCGGACCTCGTCCATGGTATAGCCCACCATATCCAAGAAGGCGGGGTTCAGGTCTTTTGGTGTGCCGTCCAGAGTGCGGGTCCCGATTCCGTTGGCGGCGTTGTTATAGACCGCCCTGAACCGTTCCTCGGAACGCTTCAGCGCATCTTCAGCTTCCTTGGGTGCGGTGATGTCCCGGATGAATGCGTTGAAGATATAACTTTCGCCCAATTTCAGCGGGGATATGGTCAGCTCCACCGGGAACTCATGCCCGTCATGATGTTGGGCCACCATTTCGACGCGTTGGTTAACGACTGTTCCTTTCCTGGTGGCCAGGAAATTCTTTATCCCGTTCAGATGCTTCCTGGCAAACCTGGGCGGGATGATCAGGTCGGAGAGCCGGCGCCCCATCGCTTCTCCGGCAGCCCAGCCAAACATGACTTCTGCCTGGGAGTTCCATGCGATGACCTGGCCCTGGTCGTCGATACCCACAAATGCGTCGTGGGCGGTTTCCAGGATCATCTGATTTCGGTTGACGCTATCGGTTAAGGCGGATTCCACCTTCTTGAGGTCCTCGTAGAGCCGGACACTGTCGATGGCCCCGGCGATCTGGTTGCCCACCCGCTGGGCCAATTCAGAGTCTGCATCTGTGAATGCGTTCTTCTTTTTTGTTAGGACCAAGAGAGAACCGACGAACTCGCCACCGTTGATCAGAGGAGTGCACAGCCAAGACCGCACGTCCGCCTGGTAGCTGATAACGGTGAAGGGAAATCTCTCTTTGAGTTTTTTCTCTGAAAGGCCCTGAACTATGATGGAATGTTTGAGTTCGGCGACCTCTCCGGTGATACTCCATTTGATCGGGACCAGAGAGCCCGACATGCCTCCCACACGACCGTCTCCAACGCGGTGGGCAATGCGGCCCATCCGCCCTTCGCGGTCCACGATGCAGATCGCCAGGACATCAAAGTCAATGAGCTTTCTCACCTGGTCGGCGAAGGGCTCATAGACTTCTTCGATGTTCAGCGCCGAGCTGATGATGCGGCCGATCTCCGCAATCACCTCGTTTTGATTTGCAGCCTCGCTCCGTTCGATCACGCTGCTGGCCAGGTCGGCCTCGGCGACCTTCAATTCGTCGAACAACCCAGCATTGTCGATCGCGCCGGCGATCTGATAACTGACGCGGCTGCCCAGTGCAACGTCCAAGTCCGAAAACGCATCGGGCTTGGAGGACAAAAGGAGTATTCCTCCGATTATCTTTCCACGGTTGATCAAGGGAAGACCTAGCCAGGAAAGAACGCCCCCACGATGGCTCTTGGAAAGATGCGGAAACTTAGCTAGAACGTCCTCATCGGACATCCCATGGACGAGGACAGGCTTCCCTGTATCTATGACCTCACCGAGCAGACTCCCGTTGAGAGGCACAGTCGTCCGAAAATTCTTGCGATATTTCTCAGGACCCGACCAATACCTAACGGTGGCAGTCTGTTGATCGTAATCGACGACGCTGGCCACAACCATATCGAAACTGATCAGCCGTCTAACTTGCTCCGTAAACAGCTCAAACACTTCCTCGATGTTGAGCGTGGAGCCTATGATACGGCCCAATTCCGCGATAACCTCATTCTCCTGGGCGGACCGGCGCTCCTGTTCGGCCAATTGACGCATGGTCTCATGCGCCTGCCGTTGACCTGTCACATCTCTGGCGTTGACCACTATCCCCGGGGGTTCCGGGCCTTCCGGCAGCTTGGTGCTGACTGATTCAAGTACCACCCAATGACCATCTTTGTGGCGGAAACGGAAGGAATGGGGCTCACCGACGGTGTCCCGGCTAGGGTCAGAGACAACGGCTTTAAAAACCTCGAATTCCTCATCGGTATCATCCTTATGAATATAGGAGAATGCATTCCGACCGAGCAACTCTTCCGAAGAATAGCCGGTGACCCGTTGGACAGACGGACTTGAGTAGCGAATCGTGCCGTCATAGTTGAGCACGACAACAACGTCGAGGGCGGTCTCGATCAAGGACCGGAATTGCGAATCTCCGGCCGGTTCCGCCTGGGGCTTGGACCGGGGTTTCTGTGGTTTCTTGGCGACCATATCTAACTGCCATGGGTGACGATCCAGATTACCTAATCAGTTATTTTTACTCGAAACAATTTCGAATAAATCAACAAAAAACTTCGAAGGATTATACCATTCAAGCGTTTTTTCGATGCGATATGCGAACGGGAATTAAATTGGTGCGGCAGCTACTGACACCAGCCCGTTGCCCTCTCCGGCTGTAGGCCGGTAAGATAGTCTTCCCAAACCCCAATGAATCGGGCCCGCGTCTCTCTTACCCAATTTTCTTGGCTAGGAGACCAGGCCCTTTTCTGTTTTAAGCCGCAGGGCCGTGCTTCGCTAGCCTCTCCACATTCCCGCCGCGGTTAATACTGCCGTAATACTTCCGGTGCGATTATGTCTACAAGAAGTCGGCGTGACCCAAGGCAGCCCGACAAGAGATAGGAGAATCGCGATGAACTGGGTTGATATCGTCCTCATCGGAACTCTAGCGGCAGGCGGACTGATCGGCATGTGGATCGGAATGGTCCGCGCATCGTTCGGTGTTATCGGAGTCATCGCAGGTTTCGCGGTGGTTGCCCAATTCAGGGGCGGCGCCGAATCCTGGTTGGCCACCTACCTGCACGGCGAGTCTTTGGTGGTGGCATTGTCCTACGTCGTCGTGATATTCGCCACTGTTGTTGTCACCGTCTTGGCCGCCCGCATCGCCCGAACGTTGGTCTACGGCTTGTTCATGGGGTGGGCGGACCGGCTCGG
>Ga0209554_1002110_pt1 | contig 14215 bp, 14 predicted proteins | sample MarorgKNORR_S2LV_5_FD_188221 | JGI IMG/M metagenome (GOLD analysis project Ga0209554, IMG submission 188221) | Marine microbial communities from the Southern Atlantic Ocean, analyzing organic carbon cycling - Bottom_A/KNORR_S2/LV (SPAdes) (version 2) | ecosystem: Environmental > Aquatic > Marine...
TAGGGACGTCCGCGTCGTGGCATGGCTGGCAACCGCGTGCCTGGCCCTGATCGCCGTTGTGGGCGGTCTGGGCGGTGCGGTCGTACTGAACGAACTCGACCCGGCCATCCGCACCGTCCACCTGATGCTCGCCGAGATCGTCGTTCTGCTGGCGGTGCTGACGTTGGTCGCTGCGCTCTACCGGCGACCCAATGCTCGTCAGGCGGCTCCTAAAACGGCGGATGGCGACCCACCGGGCACGGGCTCAGCGTGGATCTGGGGACGGGTGAGCGGCGAGCACCGCAGTGCACTTAACGTCGCAGCGGCGGCGGCGGCGCTGACACTGGTGGCCCTGCTGTCGGGTTCATATGCAGTCTGGAGAGAGGCCGGGGCCGTCTGTGCATCGTGGCCGCTGTGCGGTGGGTCGATCGTCCCTGAATCGGCACTCGCGTGGATCCATGTCACGCACCGCATCCTTTCGCTCGTGGCAATTGTCGCGGTGCTTTACGCGGGGCACCGTGCGCGGCGCCTGCCCAACGTTTCGGGCGCACTCCGCGTGGCCGCGCTCGGCTCGGCGGTACTGATCGTTGCGCAAATGCTGATGGGAGCTGCAAACCCGTGGACCACATTCGCCGAGTGGGCAAGGGCAGGACACCTGAGCCTGGCGACGCTTGTGTGGGTCGATATGGTGTTCATGGTGGCGCTGATTCTCCGCCCGGTCCCACTGCGAGAAGTTTTTGGCGGGGAGGCGCTTGGACAGGCCGGAGAGGCATCGGGGGCAGCCAGCCCCATCTAGGAATTCGCCCCGGCGCAGAGTTCGTGGATACCGGTTAACATCTTCAAATGGTTACTAACGAAGCAATAGAACGCGGTTCGGCACGGGCCCTGTTGAGCGATTTCATCGCGCTCACCAAGCCGCGGGTAATGTCGCTGCTGCTCGTTTCCGCCATTGCCGGGGCGTTCCTCGGCGCGGGTTCGACGCCGAGCCTCCAGGTGATCCTGGGCGTGCTCGTCGGCGGGGCGCTGGCCGCTGGCGGTGCGGCGTCGTTGAACATGGCGTACGAGGGCGAGCTCGACCGGCGGATGGGCCGCACCAAGAACCGCCCGGTCGCACAGGGCCGGATATCTGCCCGCAGCGCCGCACTGTTCGGAGTTCTGCTGAACGTGGCCGCGTTTATCGTCCTAGTGCTTATGACAAACGTCCTGGCGGCTTCCCTTGCGCTGGCAGGGACCGCGCTTTATTTCGGCCTCTACACCGTAGTCCTGAAGCGTACGACGACGCAGAACATCGTGGTCGGCGGTGCGGCAGGGGCGGTTCCCCCGCTGGTTGGCTATGCCGCCGCCGCGGGCACGGTCGACCTGGCCGCCTGGTACCTGTTTGTGATCATTTTTTTCTGGACGCCCCCCCACTTCTGGGCGCTGGCGATAATGATCAAGGACGACTACGCCCGCGCCGATATCCCGATGCTCCCGGTTGTACGCGGGGTCGAGCACACGACTACCCAGATACTCCTCTACACGACGGTCCTTTCCGCCCTGACTATCCTGTTCGGCGTGGTGGCAGGTGTGCTGGGCTGGACATACATGGTCGGGGCCGCGGTGCTGGGCGGCGCGTTCCTGTGGTACGCCTTCCGCCTGGTGCGTGAGCCCGGCAAGCCGGCGGCGGCAAGGTTGTACAAATATTCGCTGCTTTACCTGGCGCTGCTGCTGGTTCTCGTGATGGTCGACTCGGTCATCGCCTGACCGTTCGGCCCGCATGTGTCGTGGACGGTCCCGGTGCCGGGGTGGGCCGCGGGGGCTGCGGCGCATCGAGCGGGTGAGCCCCCCGCGCCCCGGCGACCGACGATTTCACGTTACGATGTGGGCGTGGGATTCCTGAAGACAACTTTTGCGGTGTTGGGCGTTGCGGCGGGCGGCTACATCGGCGTGTCAACGGCCCTTGCATCGGGCCTGGTCAGGACGACCCGCGTTCGTCCTGACAACGCGCCCGATTCGGTCGGTCTCGATTACCGTGACGTGAGCTTTACCAGCCGGGGCGGCGACGCCGATCTCTCCGGCTGGCTCGTTCGTCCACAATCCGAGAATGAGGGGGCTCCTGGAGGTGGGGCCGGAGATGAAGTGGACGCAGGTCCTTCAGAGGCCGGGGGGCGCGGGATTTCCTGGATCGCGATGGTCCACGGCGATGACACGAGCCACAGCGATTCGAAGATAGGGATGCTCAATATCGCCCGCGCGCTGAGCCTGCGCGGGTTCGGAATACTCATGTTCGACATGCGTGGTCAGGGTGATTCACCGACCGCTGTTTCATCGTCGGGCTATTACGAGAGGCTTGACCTGCAGGGTGCCTCCGATTACCTGGTGAGCAACGGGGCCGACCGGAGCCGGATTGGCGTGCTGGGGTTTGCGCTTGGCGGGGCGGTTGCGCTGCTGGCCGGATCGAACCCGAATAACTTCGGTGCGGTGGTTTGCGACAGTGCGTTCGCCGACCTTTCGCTGGTCCTGAAGGGCTCGATGACCGGAGTCAAGCGACCACTCACGCTGTGGTTCCCCGGCATGAGGTTCATGGCAAAAGCCCTTTACGGGATCGATATCGCCGACGTTTCACCGGCGCGTGCCATCGCCCGTTCCGATACTCCGGTGCTGGTAATCCACGGTGAGGAAGACGGGGTAATTCCCGTGGAACATGCACGGCTGCTCGGCAGGGCAATTGGCGCAAGTTTCGACGAGATCGAATCGGGAGAAGAGACCGTGTGGACCGTGCCCGGTGCCGGACACACCGGTGCGTTCAGGACCCAGCCGGAGATTTATATCGATAAGGTCGCGACGTTTTTCGAGAGGCACCTGAGCGCGCCCGTCGCTACCTGACCCGGGCGGGATGCCCCGGGGTTCAGGCTACGGAAAATGGCAAACCGGGGTGGGTCAGGCCGGAAGTGCTGTTTGCGCGAGTTTCACGACCTCGGAAAAGCCATCGGGCTCCCGGATGGCCAGTTCTGCCAGCGACTTGCGGTCGAGTTCGATGCCGGCAAGCGACATACCGTGGATGAGGCTGGCGTAGTTGATGCCATTTGCCCTGGCAGCCGCGTTGATGCGAACGATTTGCAGCGATCGGTTCGTGCGCTTTTTCAGGCGTCGGTGGGCTGTCGAGTAGGCAAGCGCGTGTGTCAGCGATTCCTTTGCCACGCGGTACCGTCGGTTTCGTGCAGCGCGGTGGCCCCGCGTGAGCTTGAGCACTGCCTTGTGCCGTCTTCGTGTAGTTGTTCCGCCCTTGACCCTTGCCAACGTATTTCTCCTCGGTCACACACAATTACCGAACTCGTGGGCGAGCCCGGCAATGTAATCAGATAATTATGCAGCTACCGCTAGCGAATTGCGCTAATGGCCTGCTTGATGCTCTTTGCGAATTTCTTCGAGTCGAGGGCTACTTTTCCACCGAAAAGGCGTTTGACCCTGGCTGACTTGCGGCGGCGGAAGTGGCCTTTTGGACCTTTCGTCCGGAGCACCTTGCCGGTGCCACTTATGTGGAACCGCTTCTTGGCACCCTTGTGGGTCTTCATCTTCGGCATGTTAGAAAGTTTCCGTCCTCGGTCCTGGTTTTTGATCGTACCGATCGGGGCGCCGGTCTATCGGCCTGACCCGCACTGCCCGAACCTGATCGTGTTATTTAATGGTTTCCGGCACACTCGCGTCGTCGGCCGGTTCGCCCGGTGCCTCAGCGTTTGCGGGTGCGTTTGCCGCCGCCGCTGAAGCCTTATTTTGTCGTTCCCGTTCCTTCTGTTGCGGCGACGGTGCAAGCAATATGCTCAGGACCCGCCCTTCCATTCCGGGCGGTTTCTCGAGTTTTGCGACCGACGCCACGCCTTCTGCAACTTTTCTCAGCACCTTCATGGCGATCTCGGGGTGCGCACGCTGGCGCCCCCGGAACCGGACGAACACCCTGACTTTCGCACCCTCGCCAAGAAGGTTTTTTGTCATTCGGATCTTCGTTTCGATGTCGTTGTCGGACATCACCGGGCTGAGTCTTACGTCTTTCTGTTTACTGGCACTCCGCGAGACTTTGCGTGCCTCTCGCTGCTTTTTGCTCTGGATAAATTTGAAGCGACCGTAATCCAGGAGCCTGCACACGGGCGGATTCTGATTGGGCCCGACCTCAACAAGGTCGAGACCTTCGTCCTGCGCCATCTCGAGCGCGTCACGCAACGGCATCACGACTGACTCGGACGAATCCTCGCCACGAATAACCCGAACCTCATCGGCCCGGATTCGGCGATTCACCCTGAATTCTTTTGCTATGTTTGCACTCCCTGTGACACGGGGCGGATTTCCGCCGAACTGCGCTTCGTCAAATCAGCCCAAAACGGGCTATTTGTGCACACTTATTTCCGGTGTCAAATTGGTCGGACTTCAAATATACCAACCCCGTAGCCGATACTCAATTGGGAGCCCGTACGAATCTTCACCGGCTTGCTGCACGTAATACGGGCTGACACCGGTGCTGCGCCAGCGTATGGCTATGCTACGATTACGACTGGTCAGTAACGAGATTTGAGCGCGCATACAGCCTCCGACGGCCCGACAAAATCGTGGGGCTCTGTGTTCGCATCGAACTACCGGGTCGGCATGCAGACCGGGCCGACTAACCCGGGTACTAACGGGAACAGGCGATTGGACGGCCAGGACATATGAACAGCCGCTGGATGCGGAACAGCCTCGTCTATCTTGTGATCATCGTCGCGGTGATCACCATCTTCTTCCTGTTTGTCGATTCTCCGACCGGTGGAGCAAAAGAGATCGGCATCAACGAGGTCGTCGAACTCGCCAAAAACAGCAGCGGGTCTTCCCGGCTCGAGATTGTGGTTAAAGGCGACTCACTGACCGTTTCGGACGGCGTGAACCTGTTCACATCCCGTAAAGAAGAGGGTTCGAGCATTGCCGAACTGCTCTCAAATGCCGGGGTGGACAATGCCAACTACACGGTCCGGGTCGACTCCGGTGGTGGATTTTCCAGCTTCTTTGGAATCCTGATCGGGTTCCTTCCGTTGATACTTTTCGGCGGAATCCTGTTGTTCATGATGCGACAGGCACAGGGCAACAGTAATCAGCAGATGGGCTTTGGCCGCAGCCGTGCCCGTATGTTTGTCGGCTCGAAGGCAACCGTTACATTCTTCGATGTGGCAGGTGTGCCCGAGGCCAAGGCAGAGCTCGAAGAAGTTGTCGAATTCCTGAAATACCCCGAACGTTTCCAGGCGCTGGGCGCAAAAATCCCCAGCGGCATACTGCTGGTCGGGCCTCCCGGGACCGGCAAGACCCTGCTCGCCCGCGCCGTTGCAGGCGAGGCCGGCGTGCCCTTCTTCTCGATCTCCGGTTCCGAATTCGTCGAGATGTTCGTCGGTGTCGGTGCCTCCCGCGTGCGTGACCTGTTCGACCAGGCCAAACGGCACGCACCCTGCATTATTTTTGTGGACGAAGTCGACGCCGTCGGCAGGCACCGCGGCGCCGGCCTGGGTGGCGGCCACGACGAACGCGAGCAGACCCTGAACCAGATCCTGGTCGAGATGGACGGCTTCGATTCGGCGACGAACGTGATCGTTATTGCTGCTACCAACCGCCCCGATATCCTCGACCCTGCCCTGCTCCGACCGGGCCGGTTCGACCGCCGCGTCATCCTCGACAACCCGGATATTCGTGGGCGCACCGCGATCCTTGATGTGCATGCCAAGGGCAAGCCGTTCGACAAGCAGGTGGAGCTTAGCGAGATCGCCAAGCAGACCCCCGGCTTCACGGGCGCCGACCTTGCGAACCTGATCAACGAAGCTGCGCTGCTTGCCGCACGCAACAACCAGAAGACCATCACCTTTGAAAACATGACCGAGTCGATCGACCGCGTGTCGATGGGGCCGGCCCGCAAGAGCAAGGTGATCAGTGAAAAAGACCGCAAGATCACCGCTTACCACGAGGCGGGCCACGCGCTTGTCTCGCACTTCATGCCGGGCGGTTCGCCAATCGGAAAGATATCGATCATTGCCCGTGGCCAGGCGGGTGGTTTCACCCGGTGGCAGCAGGAAGACAGGACCTACTCATCGAAAGAGCAGCTTGAAGCCCAGATCGCAAGTGCGATGGGCGGACGTGTCGCAGAGGTTCTGAAGGTCGGTGATGTGACCACCGGCGCTTCAAACGACTTTGAGCAGGCAACCAGCATCGCCCGGGAAATGGTGATGCGCCTCGGCATGAGCGACAAGCTTTCTCACCGCTCATTCGGCAAGCGCCAGGGCGGCGCGGTGTTTTTGGGACGAGAAATGTCGGAAGAACGTGATTACTCGCTCAAGACCGAAGTGATCATCGACGACGAGATAAACCGGCTGCTGAGAGAGGGCGACGAAGTGGCCACTGTGCTCCTTGTCGAACACGACAAGGAGCTCGAAGGAGTCGCCCAGTTCCTGCTTGAACACGAGACCATCGACGCGGAACAGTTTTTGGCGATCATCGCGGGCAAGGACCCGCTGGCGGCCAGTCCGATGGCGACCGACGGCCCTGTTACGCCAGCCGACAGTCCGACCGATGAGGTACCGCGAGGCGACGAACAGATCGACGGTGCCGCCGACCCAGAGCCGCAGGTCACGTAGTAGGGTTGCCGTGCCGCAATTGCATCCGGTCCCGGCAACCCAGAAAAATTGATGCGGCGCTTACGGCGCCGTTTCTTTTTTCCGGTCCTTTACGCCGTGCCCGTTGCGGTCGGGCTGATTACCAAGTGGAAAATCAGGACGGAGTGAGCAACCTGTGAGCACTGTATTTTCTGGCGAGCGGTGGTCGATTCAGCGGTTTGTCTCGGGTTTTTCGAACAATGCGTTCCTCATCACGTGTGCGCGCACCGGGAAATCGGTAATTATCGATACCCCTGCGCAGCCGGACGAGTTGGTCGCCGCGGCGGGGGCGACAGAGGTAGAAGCCATTCTGATTACCCACGGTCACCAGGACCACCTTGAGGGTTTCACCGCCGTGACCGGCACGTTCGATGCGCCTGTAGGCATTGGGATGGCCGACCGCGGGATGCTGCCCGCCGCGGCGGGAAAAGGGCCGGAATTTCTGGATATTTCCGCATCCAGGCTGATCGAGGCCGGCGATTTTGCACTTCGCCCCATGGCCACGCCGGGCCACACCCCCGGCTCGACCTGTTTCATGCTCGGGCGCTCGCCGCAATCCGAAGCCGGGGCACCGAGCACGGAGGAGCCAGCTTCTCACGTCTTCACGGGCGACACGTTGTTCCCGGGAGGTCCCGGAAGGTCGGCATCGCCGGTGGCGCTCAGGCAGATGCTCGATTCAATCAACACGCACATCTATGTACTGCCCGACCCGACCGTCGTTCTTCCCGGCCACGGTGAGTTCACCACGGTCGGTGAATCGAAGTGGGAGTACGCCGTTTTCGCGGCCCGACCGGTCGATGCCAATCTTGCTGGAGATGTGACATGGGCTTAGCTGGTCGACCGGTGGGGATGCCCGGTTGATGCCGCCGGAACAAGGGCCTCAGCCGGGCCAGTACCCGGGCGACGTGTTGCCACCGGCAGCGTTGTGGGGGCCGCTCGATGTGGTGACGGGTGCAACGCTCACGATGCTCATCGTGATTTCGATACTCAGTTTCGGCGGAGTTGTCGGCACGTCCGCGGGATTTGAAACATCGATTACCTCGCCCACGGGTTACATCGTTGGGGCCATTTCGAGCGCGCTCGCGTTGCTGGTGGTCCGCCTGACGCGATCCCCGCTCTGGCCGGTCGTGCTGGCGATGGCGGTCGGTATTGGAGTGGTTTCGGCCAGTTACCTGATCGCGATCGACGCGGGCGATGGCGTCGCCGAGGTGGGCGGTGTGCCCGTCTCAATCATCATGGTGACTGTCATGTCGGCCTCTTTTGCGGTGGTCGGCTTCGCACTATCGACCGTACGCTACCGGGAGCCGCTCGGCGCACTCGGCTTTATCAGGACGAGCGGGGTCCGGCCTTACGCGTTCGCTGCGGGTATGTGGTTGATTGGCATGGTCGTGCTGCTGATGCTGATGCAGCTGTTGATCTGGCTGAATATCGATTTTCTACTGCCACCGGACACTGCACAGCAGGCACTGGACGAGGCCGGCGGCAACATTGTGCTTACGCTGCTGCTCGTGGCGGTCGCCGGGCCCGTTGCGGAAGAAATATTCTTTCGGGGGTTCGTGCTTACCGGGTTATTGAAGCGATTCGGTGGCCTGCGCGCCCTGCTGCTTTCATCGCTGTTGTTCGGGCTGTTCCACATTGATCCGGGGGCAATCCTGCTCACTTTCATACTGGGCGTAGTGCTCGGCTGGGTGTACCTTAAAACCGGTTCGATCTGGCCCGCGATTTTCGCCCACGCACTGCACAACACAGTTGCGATTCTGGCGACCAAGTACTTGACGGCAACCTGACCGTTTCTGGTGTGGCGGCATGTGTCGATATCATGCAATCGTAACCGGTCAGAAGTCACTCCAGAAAACCGAATGTAAACATGGCAACCGACAGAATTCGCGAAGCGTTTGAACGGGCCGAGGCCGAGGGCCGGATCGCGCTGATGCCGTACGTGACGATCGGGTTCCCCGAGATAGACCTGACCACCGAAATCGTACGGGCGATAGTCGATGGCGGTGCTGATGTTGTCGAACTGGGAGTTCCGTTCAGCGATCCCCTGGGAGACGGGCCGACTATCCAGGCATCCGGTCACCGGGCCCTGCTCAACGGTGTGACGCCCGAGACATGCATCGAGGCTGCGCGGGCCATCCGGGGCGCCGGAATCGACGTACCGATCGTGTTTATGGGTTACTACAACAATATCCTCTCAGCGGGCCTCGACGAGTACTGTTCCAGGGTCGGCGAGGCAGGTGTTGACGGGTTGATCGTGGTAGACCTCCCGGCCCAGGAGGCAGGTCCGTTGCAGGACGCCGCGGACCGCGCCGGCCTGGCGTTAATTCCGCTGCTGGCGCTAACTTCGACTGACGAGGCGATCATGCATGCGTGTGCGCGGGCTGCCGGGTTCGTCTACTGCATCTCGGTGCTGGGGGTGACGGGTGCGCGGGCGACGATGTCGGAACGGGTCGAAGGGCTGGCAAAAAACGTGCGTAAATACACCGACCTGCCGGTGGCGATAGGTTTTGGAATATCGAATGCCGACCACGTTGCGGAAGTTGCGAAATATGCCGACGGCGCGGTAGTCGGGAGCGCGCTGATCGACACCCTGGCCGACGGCGATAGTTCTGGAGCGGCCGCACGTGCCGGGGCTTATATCCGCCAGCTGGCCAGCGGCACGGCGCGAAAAGTCGTGGCAAACTAGGTCGCCAGAGTCGCGCGGGTCACCGGTGACCGGTGACCGTCAAATTATCGTAATCACGAGTATCGCGGGCGAACCGATAATTCGCTCGCCATGAAACATGAGTCAATCCGCCGTTTCGGCGCGGGAAATCAATGGCAACAAAGGTCCGGGGCGTCAAGGGCGCAACAACAACCGAGGGCACCTCAGTTGACGATGTCCTGAAGGCAACCGGTGAGCTCTTGCAGGTGCTTGTCGATGAAAACGGCATCGAACAGGATGACATTGCCTCGGTGCAGTTCACAACCAGCCCCGACCTGGTTGCCGAATTCCCGGCGGTAGCTGCCCGCGAGCGCTTCGATTGGAACGATGTGCCGTTGATGTGCGGTCACGAAATGGCCAGACCCGGCGCGCTTACCAGGTGCATACGTATACTAATTTTGTGGAACACTGAAAAAGCTCAGAACGAAATTAAGCATGCATACCTGAACGGTGCTGCTAAGCTTCGTCCCGACCTTTCGACCGCAAACACGTAAAGATATGAACGAACGCAACACAGGGACCAATTTCATGCCCGGCCGACGCGACAGAAGCGCGGCTGCGGTCGTCTATATGCGTTCAGCCGGGTACGCCCCGCGTTTCTGTGCCTCCGGCTATAACCCTGCCGATGGCTATACCTCTGGCGATGGCTATACCTCTGGCGATGGCTATACCGGCGGGTTGTTTACGTACGGGCGCTCCTATCACAGCCAGGCTGCCTGAGCGTCCTCAGCCAACCCCCCACCGGATTCATGAAGCTTCCCGCCCCACAGCATGCAACTGTGCCGGTCTGACTGAGTGAATCACGAACCCCGCAAAATCCATCCGTACACAAGTTGTAGAGAAAAATAACAACGTCATGTCCACATCAAATATTCGAGTCACTGGTATTCATCCGCTCGACCCGCCCCGAAGTTACATCGAAGCGCAGCCGATTACGCCGAAGATCGCTGAAGTGGTGATCGAGGCCCGCAACGCAATCGAAAATATCGGCAACCGCACCGACAAACGCATGGTGATGTTGGTCGGGCCCTGCTCTATCCACGATGAGACGGCCGGGCTCGAGTACGCAAAGCGGCTCGCGGTTCTCGCCGAGGAGGTCAAAGGCTCCATCCTCGTTGTGATGCGGGTCTATTTCGAAAAGCCGCGGACTACGGTCGGCTGGAAGGGGTTGATCAACGACCCGAACCTCGATGGCACATTCGATATGCAGACCGGTCTCAGGCGGGCCCGGGCGTTCCTGCTCGAAGTTGGTAACCTGGGTTTGCCTGCCGGGACCGAATTTCTCGACCCGTTCACTCCCCAGTATCTAGCCGACCTGATTGCGTGGGGCGCTATTGGCGCCCGGACCACCGAAAGCCAGACTCACCGGCAGATGGCCAGCGGGCTGTCGATGCCCATCGGGTACAAGAACGGCACCGGTGGCAGCTGTCAGATCGCGGTCGATGCGATGATGGCCGCACGGTCGCCGCACGCGTTTCTCGGTATCGACCTCGACGGCCGTGCAGCTGTCGTCAACACCGTTGGAAATCCGGCGCAACACCTCATCCTGCGCGGTGGGTCTTCTGGCCCCAACTACGATGAGGACTCAGTTGCGTCGGCCAGTGCCCTGCTCGAGATCGCCGGACTCCAGCCGAATGTCGTAATCGATTGTTCGCACGCCAACAGCAACAAGGACCACAGGCGACAGCCGATCGTGTTCCGTGAGACCGTCCGCCAGCGTACCGCGGGCAACGAAGGCGTTATCGGGCTGATGCTGGAAAGCCACATTAATGAGGGCAACCAGCCGATGGGCAAGCTCGCCGATTTGAAGTACGGTGTTTCAATCACCGATGCCTGCATCAACTGGGAATCGACCGAGGAATTGCTTCTTGAGGCACACGCAAAACTTAGCCAGAAGGCCGGGGCCTTGGCCTAGGATTCCAGGAAACCGATTGCCCTCGCCGTTGCAATCCGGCCAAACGGCATGCCGATGACCGCACCGTTCGCATCCATAGACGCCCTGGGCGGTCCCACGGTCGCCACCATCGGCACCTTCGACGGGGTGCACCTGGGCCACCGCGCGCTTTTGTTGAAGGTGAGGCAGGAAGCCGAAGCTCGCGGTGCGATGTCGGTCGCGCTCGTGTTCAGAGAACAGCCGCGGGCGTTTTTCAAGCCGGGAAAAAGGGTTTCGTACCTCTGCGATTTCGAATCCCGTATAGCGATGTTGCGCGAGACGGGTATCGACGAGATCGTCGAACTGGAATTCGGGGCGATGATCCAGCAACTGTCTTCGGAGGAGTTCGTTGCCGGTCTTCAGAACCGTATTGGGCTTCAGGCGCTGATCGTGGGGCCTGGGGCCCGCATAGGTTCGGACCAGGCGCGGGTCGAAGACCTCGCGTCTCGTGTGCCGGGCGGAACCGGACCCGGCGGGACGAGCGGCGTGACTGGCGTCGAATTCATCGCGGCACCGGCGGAGACGGTCGATGGGCTTCGGGTGTCGAGCTCGGCGATTCGCAGGGCAATCACGGAGGGACGCTGCGAGCCTGCTGCGAAGATGCTGGGACGCAACTATTCGATAACGGGGGTGGTGGGGACAGGCGAACGCCGCGGGCAGGAACTGGGATTTCCGACGGCAAACCTCGAACTGGAAACTGCATTTACGGTTCCGGAAAACGGAATTTACGCTACTCTCGCCACGGTAGATGGCGTGACACACTGGGCGGCCACCAGTATCGGCGTCAGGCCGACATTCGATGCGGATGGCGGGCGGACTATAGAGGCGTTCCTGCTGGACTTTGATGGCGACCTGTATACGAAGCGGCTCCGCCTGGAGTTCGTGACGAGGCTCCGGAGCGAGGTCGCATTCGATTCAGTTGACGAGTTGGTGGAACAGATGAACAGGGACGTTGAAGAGACCCGCAAGGTGCTGGCGGCCCGGTTCCCGGGGCAATAACCCGACAGGCACGCTGAACGCCATGCCCTGTCTTTATAAAATCCCCTGATAACCTCCCGGTAATCCGCAAAAAACGCCATGACGACCAACACAGAATTCGCAAACGTAACTGAAGAGCTCGAATGGCGCGGGGCGTTGTTCGATGCGACCCCCGGGGCGGCGCATGTGCTCGCCACGGAAAAAGTGACCTGCTACAACGGTTTCGATCCCACGGCGAGCAGTCTTCACATCGGCAACCTCGTGCCGATCATGGGGCTGGTCCGCCTGCAGCGGCACGGTCACACGCCGATAGCGCTCGTTGGCGGCGGCACGGGCATGATTGGCGACCCGTCGTTTCGCGCCGAAGAGCGGAAGCTGATGTCGGTCGCACAGATCGACGAGAACGTCGAGGCGATTCGCCTTCAGCTGGAGCCGTTTCTCGATTTCAAAGTGAAGTCGAACCCCGCCCGCATGGTCAACAACGCCGACTGGCTGCGCAAGACCAACCTGCTGGATTTTCTGCGCGATATCGGCAAGCACTTTACGATCAACACGATGATGGGCCGCGATTCCGTAAAGGGCCGGTTCGGTCGGGACAGCGGAATTTCGTTCACCGAGTTCAGCTACCAGTTGCTGCAGGCCTACGATTTCCTGAGGCTGTACGAGATAGACAAATGCGGGTTTCAGGCCGGTGGAAGCGACCAGTGGGGCAATATTCTCGGCGGCGTCGACCTGATTCGCCGGATCCATGGTGCCGATTCTGACGGGCTGCCGCGGGCGCACGGCATCGCCTACCCGCTTGTGATCACCGCGAGCGGCGAGAAGTTCGGAAAATCGGCCGGCAACGCCCCAACGCTCGACCCAAAGCAGACATCGCCGTACCGGCTCTACCAGTTCTTCCTGAACGTGGCCGATGCCGACGCTGTTCCTTATCTGAAGCTGTTTACGCTGCTCAACCAGTTGCAGATTGGCGAGCTGGACGTTGCCGTGAAGACCGAGCCCGGGAAGCGGGAGGCGCAGAGGAAGCTTGCAGAAGAGGTGACGCAGACCGTTCATGGCCAGGGTGGATTGGACCAGGCCCTGCGAGTGACACGCGCCTTCTTCGGGGGCGACATTGCTGGCCTTTCGGCCGATGAGATGGAAGATGTGCTGGATGGTTCTTCAGTTACCGAGATTCGCCGTGACGAGTTGTCGGGGGAAGGGATCCGGTTCTCGGAACTGGCGGTGAAGGCCGCTGCCGGGAAGTCGGGTGGCGACGTGCGGCGCACGGTTGAGCAGGGCGGGATGTACCTGAACGGTGAGCGAGTTGAGAATGCCGACCGCGCCGTGGTGCTGGGCGATCTCGTCGAAGGACGGCTGCTGGTTATACGCCGGGGCCGCAAGAGCTACTCGCTGGTGAAGCTGGCCGATTAGGGGCGGGTATTCTGCGAGATGACCGAAGGCAAGTTCGGCATTTCGGAGACCTGTCAGCTGCTGAGGTCCCTCCGCTCCGGTCGGGAAATCTACTTTCTTTGAGGTCGAACGCGGGGTCGCTCTCACAACCGTCTAAGCCGGGCAAACGCGTCGAACGCCCCGGATAGAGGATGATCGTCGATGTAAGGCCAACAACAAAGCGCCCACCGTTGCCGTAACAAATAGTGATGGCAGTCAGAGGGCGCTCTGCTGCGAGACAGCAGTGGGAACTTGCCGTAATGCCCGCGAAATGAATCAGGGCATGCCGTGGCTGGCTGCACATGGCGACCGGCGGGGTGATCAAGGTGATCGCCGATCAGCAGACCGGTGTTTTGCTTGGGGCGACGGCTTGCGGTCCTACTACCGCCGAAATACTGGGCATGCTCACTCTCGCAGTGCATAAGCGCATCGTGCTGGACGATCTGCGGAGCACGATCTATGCCTTCCCCACTTTCTACGGCGGGGTAAGAGAGGCGATCGGGGCCTACGCACACGGCGTGACGACGGTCCTCGATCCCGAGTACGCGGGCT
>Ga0209554_1002112_pt1 | contig 14208 bp, 18 predicted proteins | sample MarorgKNORR_S2LV_5_FD_188221 | JGI IMG/M metagenome (GOLD analysis project Ga0209554, IMG submission 188221) | Marine microbial communities from the Southern Atlantic Ocean, analyzing organic carbon cycling - Bottom_A/KNORR_S2/LV (SPAdes) (version 2) | ecosystem: Environmental > Aquatic > Marine...
AAAACTCCCGGAGTCGAAATTGCCTCAGGAAGTTTGGGGCAGGGACTCAGCGTAGCCCACGGAATAGCCCTGGGAATCAAACTGAATGGTTATGACTCGAAAGTCTACGTCATTCTGGGTGATGGGGAGCTACAGGAAGGGCAAATTTGGGAAGCCGCCATGTCCGCCGACAAATTTAAATCCAACAACCTGATTGCCATCGTCGACTATAACAAGGTTGCGCAAGACAATATCACCAAAGACTTGAAAGACCTGGAGCCTCTAGAAGACAAGTGGAATGCCTTTAACTGGGACGTGCACCGAATAGACGGGCATAATATGGAAGCCATCATGAAAGTGCTTCAGTTACCGCTTCACCCGGAAAAACCCCGCGTGATCATTGCAGACACTATCAAAGGCAAAGGGGTTAGTTTTATGGAAGGCAAAACCGCCTGGCACGGTGTAGCGCCTTCTGCGGAAGATTATGAAAAAGCTTTAAAGGAACTGCAATGAAAGACGCCGCCACCCGAGATGCTTATGGGCAAGCCCTGGTAGAACTAGGTGCTGATGATCCGCGCATTGTAGTACTTGATGCCGGAGTGAGTGACAGCTCGCGCTCAAAAAAATTCGGCGATAAATATCCTGACCGATTTTTTAATATGGGCATCGCCGAAGCGGATATGGTCTGCACGGCGGCTGGCTTGGCCACTACAGGGAAAATCCCCTTCGCCACCGGTTTTGCCTGTTTTCTGCTGGGTAGAACTATGGACCAGGTTCTGGTCAGCGTCGCTTATTCCAATACAAACGTAAAATTGGTTGGCACACACACAGGGCTGGCCGTAGGGGAAGACGGGCCCAGTGCCCAAATGATTGTAGATATCGCCTATATGAGGGCTATGCCAAACATGATCGTGGTGCAACCGGCAGATTGGGAAGAAACCGTCCAGGCCACCCGCGCCCTGATCGATTATGAAGGCCCGGCCTATTTCCGCCTGGGAAGGCCCAAAGTAAAAGCTATTTTCGACAGTTCCTACAAATTTGAGATCGGCAAGGGCAGGGTGGTAAAAAAAGGCTCTGATCTGGTGATCTTTGCCACTGGCATCATGGTTCAGGAAAGCCTCAAAGCCATGGAAATGCTGGAAAAAGAAAATATCAATGTGACGCTGGTCAATATCTCGACCCTCAAACCCATCGACCGCGAACTCATCACAGAAATGGCCGCAAGCCACAAAGCCGTAATCACCGCCGAAGACCACAACTATATAGGCGGTTTAGGCGATGCCGTTGGCGAAGTTCTTCTGGATGCGCAGATATCCAAATCCTTCAAACGCGTTGCGGTCAGAGATCAGTTTGCCGAAACCGGAACCGGACCCGAACTGTTCGAAAAATATGGGCTGTCTGCCAACCATATCGCTCAAACGGTCAGAGACTCCCTTTAGAAGCCCGGTAGGGTCCTTGTTTCTGCATATCAGGCTTGAATGCCTTAAATCCCCCCTTATACAGCCTACGTTTCCAAGTTGACATAATATATGTTATGGGAACCCAAGTTTCCGTCCCCAAAATAGGCGAAACAGTTCATATACACAATACCAACGCCTTTTGAATCTCAGATACCAAATACACCTCCTGAAACTCAAACCGAATCAAGGTTAATCCCGCTGTGGAAAAAACCTCATCCAAAAACAAACTTTCTTTACCGAACCGCTCATGCAACTCACCAGCTAACGCAATCGCACAAGCCAGTCCACCGTCCCCCTTACGGACAACCACAAAATCCACTTGTTTGGATTTAATTCTATTAAAAGCCCCGAAATATTTCTGGAAATCGACATCCAACAAATCCAACACCCTGCATTTAGAAAACACCATGAATTCCGGGCCAACAGCTTCCATCAGCGCATCATAAAAGTTTCTTTCAGCAACGCTAAAAAATTGAGTTTTTTTGAATACGGGAAAAAAGATGATTTGCTAGTTTTTCTCTCAATCCATTCAAGGATTACTGTAATAAACCAAACGACAATTAAAATAATAGCCAGCGCCGCAATGGGCTTAAGTAATGTTTTTTCGAGTGAAAAATCCATATTTAATATAGTATATGAAAAATAAATTTTTCACACTTAATAGAGAAGTTAAAACACTTGACTATTTAATTGCAGACCCCGATAGTGCATTCGAATACGTCATCGTGAGCCGTGAAGCGGCGTGGCGATCCAGCCCTCTACGAGGGAGGCCGATAGCTATAGTTTGTTGGGCCGTGAAAACATTTGCCCGCAGGGTAAAGATATTGCAACTTACCAGCGGAGGTTCTCCGTCTGGATTGCTTCGTCACCTCTAGTTCCTCGCAATGACGGCCTAGAGAACGATTCTCAAACAACCCTCAAAATCACCTCTTATGTGCGGTATCGCTGGCTACATCAATTTTGACCCCACCGGCCACCCAGAAAATCCGGGCAAAGCCCTGCGTAATATGCTGGATGCTCTGCGCCACCGGGGGCCGGATGATCGAGGTGAAGAACTGATCCAAACAGAAAATGGCGTCACTCTCCATTTAGGCCACCAACGATTTTCCATTATCGATCTGACACAGGGTGGACACCAGCCGATGTCCAATGATGACAAATCGGTTTGGGTATCCACCAATAGCGAAATTTATAATTACAAGGAGTTGCGAAACGAACTCAGTGACAAATTCCAGTTCCATTCCGAATCCGATACCGAGGTTTTATTAAGAGCTTACGAACACTGGGGCATCCAATGCCTGGACAAACTTGTGGGCATGTTCTCCTTTGCTATCTGGGATGACAAAAAAGAAGCGTTATTCATTGCCCGCGACCGCTTAGGAGTCAAACCGCTTTATTACAATATTCAGGGCAAACAGCAGGGCAGAAAGTTTGCCTTTGCTTCTGAATTGCGCTCTCTCCTCGCCTCCGGCTTTATTGATAAGAGCATAAACCCCACCGGACTTTATCATTACCTGTCATTCGGGCATTTCATTGCTCCGGAAACGATTATGCAATCGGTTCGCGAGTTGAAACCGGGTCATTATTTATGGATTGATAAAAATGGCAATTGGCTGGAAAAGGAATATTGGCATCCATTTGATGGCAAACAGACCCCCGTTACCAGCGAAGAAATTCTAGAACAAATCAAAACCAGTATTGAAGACTCCATTCGTTGCCGACGTGTCAGCGATGTACCTCTGGGAGCTTTTTTGAGCGGTGGCATCGACTCCAGTGTCGTGGTGGGCAACCTGGCTAAAACCTCTGACGACCCGATTACCACTCTGACTATCGGCTTTGCAGAAAAACAATTTGATGAATCTGAATATGCCCAGGAGATTGCCGACCGATTCCAAACCAATCATCATTTGTTGCATTTGAATGAAGAACAACTTTTGCAATCCCTCCCCTCTGCCCTATCGGCTATGGATCAACCTAGTATCGATGGCATCAATACCTACCTGATATCGCGCTCGGCCCATGAAACCGGACTGAAAGTGGTTTTGAGTGGTTTAGGTGGGGATGAATTATTTGGCGGCTACCCCTCTTTTCAGTTGATCCCAAAACTGAGAAAACCATGGCTGAAAACCATTCCCAAGGTATTCATGAAATGGGGAATTGCTTTGAGCAAAGGTCTGTTTTCTTTAAATCAGGCTATAAAATTGGAACACTGGGTACAGGGGAAATGGAGCGGAGCGCATGAATATTTTCTCATTCGCGCCCTATTCTGCCAGGATCAAGTCTTAAATTTATTTGCCGAACGGGAACAGGCACAAACAGAAATCAAAAAGGACTATCAGCGCACCGAGCGCCTCATCGAAAAATGCGGTGACCTGTTCAACCAGATTTCTTATCTGGAAACATTTCATTACATGCAAAATATGCTTTTGCGCGATGTAGACATGATGAGCATGGCGCACCCTGTGGAAGTTCGGGTCCCTTTTATGGACCATCGTCTGGTCGAAATGATGTTCAGGATACCAGGAAAAGAAAAAGGCGTTGCCAAATCTCTTCTGGTGAGTTCCATGAAGTCTTTGCTTCCCGAATCCGTTCAACGCAGAAAAAAGATGGGATTCACCTTCCCCTTTGAGCTATGGATGCGGGGAGCCTTGCGCCCGGAAATAGAGCCTGTGTTATTATCCAAAACGGAACAGCTCGATGGCCTTGTATCGCAAAAGGCTGTGGAAGAGGTCTGGAACGATTTTCTTGCCCGAAAAATATCATGGTCGCGACCCTGGGCACTTTATGTTTTGAAGTCCTGGCTTAATAAAAACCTTTCTTAAAACGGAAAGCCTCCATGGCTAGTGGTATGGAAATCCCTTTTTATCAGGTAGATGTTTTTACCGACCACATTTTTGGAGGAAATCCTTTAGCCGTTTTTACTAATGGGCAAGATTTAAAGGAAGAGCATTTGCAAAAGGTGGCTCGTGAAATGAATTTATCCGAGACCACCTTTGTCTATCCCTCCACCAAAGATGAAGCTGATTTCGATGTGCGCATATTTACCCCTACCCAGGAAATTCCCTTTGCCGGCCACCCTACCCTTGGCACTGCATACGTTCTCAGAAAAAATGGATTCGTGGCAATAGATAAAAATCCGATTCGGTTAAATTTTAAAGCAGGAATAATTCCTGTGTCGGCGGAAGATGACAAAGATTTCATGTTGCACCCCCCTGCCAAAATACTACACGAACTGGACCGATCAGAGAAAATCGCCAAGGCGCTAGGGCTTTCCCTGAATCACTTGGACGATAGCTTGCCTATCCAGGTGGTTTCTACGGGGTTCCCCGCCCTTTTAGTACCAGTGATTTCATTAAATAAAATAGGTGAAATAGCAATTAATCTCCAGATTTTACATGAAGTTCTGGAGCCGCTGGGTATCGGCATGATTTACCCGTTTTGCCGTGAAACGGTAAGAGCTCAAAACACAGTTCATTCCCGCGCCTTTGCGCCAGAACTGGGTATTACAGAAGACCCTGCAACGGGAAGTGTCGCCGGAGCCATGGGTGCCTATTGGACCAGCCGGGAAAATAATCAGGACATTGATATGGTCATTGAGCAAGGATACGAAATGGGGCGCCCCTCAATAATTAATGTGGAGGTCTCAAAACAGAGGGATAAGGTGCAAAAAATTCGTGTGGGCGGGCAAACCCAGCCAGTATTTACCGGTCGGATGAATCTTGCCCATTAGCCGTGGGAGGTGGTTGGCAATGGCTCGTTGGGCCAAGAGTGCTTTGCTAGCGGAGGTTCTCCACTATGCCCGCTTTTTTTCCTGATCCAGACTTTCTTCGGGGACATGCATACAATTTGAGCAAAGGTGGCCCTTTTCCCGACCGCACATCAGGCATGTCTCAATATCCTCAGATCCCCTGAACGCACCACTGCAATGGTAGCAACGGTCTGCGATTTCCGCCTTTTTCTTTATCCGGCGTTTCACCCGCCTTTTATTGACTAAAAGTTGTCTGTAGGTGCTATTCATTGAGTTTTGTTATCCAGGCTATAAGTATATAGGAAACCTATGCTCCAATCAGTATTAGGATGATAGCTTTGATAAAAAGTTTCGAAATTATTTTTCACTCTGGATAAAGTTAAAATTTCGCCAGAACTCCTTTATTTACCATGTCCATTCGTTCCCGGCCAAAAAGAATTTCGACCAGTTTGAGAGAAAATTCCATGGCGGTTCCAGGAGATTTACTGGTAATAATATGCCCATCCACAACCACCCTCTCCTCTTTATAAGTGATCATGTCATTTTGAACGGAAGGATGGCTGGTCACACAGCGGTTTTCCAAAATACCCGCGTCTTTTAAAACCAGCGGGGCAGCACAGATGGCGGCAATATGTTTATTAAGGCTGTCCATCCTTTTTAGCAATTGGATAACTCTGGCATCCTTTTGAAGGTTATCGGTTCCGGGTTGCCCTCCTGGCAAAACAACCAGGTCAAACTCCTCTTGTAAAACATTTTCAAGCAAATCATCCGGTAAAATACTGATGCCTCTTGAGCCTTCCAAAGGCCCTTTCTGAGTTCCCGCAAGGGTTACTCGGGCGCCTGCCCGCCTCAGGATGTCAACAACGGTGATCGTTTCAATTTCCTCAAATCCCGGCGCCAGGGGAACCAAAACTGTTTTCATAAATGCTCTCCATAATAAAAAATACTAACAATTCTTTACAGGTATTTTATAACAAATTCTTTAATCGCCCTATTCTCGTCTTGTGCCTGATAGCAACTGGTGCTAAACTTTAATCTACTTAACCTATAAAAAAATCAATATTTTGGGTGCATGGTGCCTTCTCAGGTAAAACAAGGGGTTCCGGCAGACCGGGCAAATCTAATCCAGGATATGTTCAACGCCGTCGCACCCCGATACGATTTTCTCAATGGGCTATTGAGCGCAGGGTGTGACAAGTACTGGCGAAAAATAGCTGTCGATGCACTGGAACCCGTAGCAAACCGCATTTTTCTGGATGTCGCAACAGGAACCGCTGATATTGCCTTGGAGTTGGCCCTACGAGACGCTTCCCCGTCGCGCATTATCGGTATTGATTTCAGCACGACCATGCTCCAACTGGGAAAAAATAAGGTGGCCGCTAAAAACATGCAATCGTCCATTCAATTATTTCCGGGGACAGCAGAAAACCTGCCTCTTAAAGGCGATATTTTTGACGGCGCGATTTCCGCATTTGGGGCCAGAAATTTCTCTAATCTGAATCATGGGATTCGTGAGATTCACCGGGTTTTGAAACCACGGGGTAAAATCGTAATTCTCGAATTCTCCTTTCCTCAAAACGGGTTTTTACAATGGCTTTACCGTCTATATTTTGGGAAAATTTTACCTGTTATGGGACGCTGGATTTCCGGTCATAAAAACGCCTATTCTTATCTACCCGATTCTGTGGAGGGTTTCCCCAAAGGCGAGGCATTTTCTGCCCTCCTAAAAAAAAACGGTTTTGACTCGGTTGATTTCAAGGAATTGACTTTTGGTATCACCACCATTTACACGGGCTTCAAACATGCTTGACTCGAAACCCACAAATCATTTCCGCAACCTTGCATGGGCTTGCCTGATTCTTACCTTTGTCCTTTTTAATACAAAAGATTTTTGGACTGATTTTATCCCCCCCTTGCAAGAAAAGACAAATCTGGGTGGCCTGGAAAACAGTCAAGAATATAAAGATGTACTGGATTTGCAAAAAGCGTTTGTGCGCAACGCAAAAAAAATTAAACCCTCTGTAGTCAGTGTGAACAGGGTCAAGGAATTGATAGAAAAGTCGTCCTGGTATGATCCCCACAATCACGGTTCAGAACCCTGGTACTCGACGATCAGAAACTGGTTTGCTCAAAACCTTAGAAGCAGAAAGTATGCCATTGAAAATGTCGGGTCGGGCATCATTCTGGATTCCAACGGCTATATTTTGACCAATTATCATGTTATTGAAAAACTCGATAGGATTCTGATCAAATTATCTGACGGAAATGAATATTTTGCCAAAGTTCTCGGCTATGACACCTATACCGACCTCGCGGCCCTCAAAATTTCTACACTGCGAAGACTCCCGGAACCAGAATTTGGACAATCCAAAGATTTAAGAGTTGGCGAATGGGTAATGGCTATCGGCAATCCCTACGGACTCGAGGGAACAGTCACTGTGGGCGTCGTCAGTGGCACAGGACGTACTGACTTAGGTATCAGCCACTTTGAAAATTTTATCCAAACCGATGCTTCCATCAACCCTGGAAACAGCGGAGGCCCTTTGATCAACCTGGATGGGGAAATTATCGGCATCAATACGGCCGTGGCGGCCATCGGCTCTGGAGTGGGTTTTGCTATCCCTGTGGACATGGCTCTTAAAGTGGGAGACCAGCTAATCCACAAGGGTTCGGTAGATAGAGGATGGTTGGGAATTGGAATTCAGGATTTGACCCCGGAACTGGCATACAATTTCAACTTGAATACCCCAGACGGAATACTGGTTAACAGCATTGAAAATAAAACCCCAGCTCAATTAGGCGGAATGCTTCGGGGAGACATTATCATCCAGTTCGATGGTAAAGTCATTTCCAGCTTGAAATATTTCCAAAAGCTGGTTGCAGATACGGCTATTGGGAAAGTGGTTCCCGTCAAAATATTAAGAAACGGACAAGAAAAAACACTGCAAATCAAGATCGGGAAAATGCGCTCCTAACTCCCCCCAGCGTGATACCCCATTTGGGGCATGCGCGATGTCCTCTTCATTAGCCTTCATGCCCTGCAAGGGTAAAAGCTAATGAATGAACATAAATCGCTGGACCCAATGTGCAATAGCTTGTTGCGCCAAGAGAATACTTGTCCGCAAAATAAAGACATTGCAATTTACCAGCGGAGGTACTCTGCCCACTAGGCGTGGGGCCAGCTTGCAATCACTTTCTTTAGCTAAAAGAGTTATATCTCGTTAACCAGCCATTGCTATCTGCCTCCCCTGCTGAGCGGTGGCTAGAAAGAGGTCTCTCGGTTCAATAGCCCTTGCCCAGTGCCCCTGCGGCTAGCAGACTTCAAACCCTGCTTCGACGATCTGAGTTGATACCTCATCCAATTTAGTTTGTGATTCATCAAACTCAATGGTTACTTCTTTTTGATCGAGATTGACATCTACTTTCTGGACACCCGTCATCTTGCCCACCGTTTCACTTACGGTTTGGACACAATGTTGACAAGTCATTCCTTCCACCTTCAAAACTTTCCGCATCATAAATTTCCTGATTTAAAAGGTTAAAAATGGGTGCTGGTCGGAAACCCTAATATAAATATCACAGGACGCTTTTTTCATCAAACCGGCAGAAAATATGCCTAAAAACTCATCCTAGCCCTCTCCAAATCGCCTTTCAATGTAATATTAAAAGAAAAACGTTAAAAAACTCAAGAATTTGGCATTCGAGCCGTAACAGAATTAAGGCAGTTTGGAGGCTGCGTACTTAGAGGGTTTAAAATTATATTGAGTCTTGGAGGACTCTGCGCTCGTAAACCCTTCAAATCTTTATAAATTCCAATTTCATGGAGGAAATGGAATGCCACTTAGAATCTTCAATAATTTAAGTTCCGTCATTGCCCAAAACAGACTAGATGTCAATAATCGCAATCTTGGAGAAGTTATTAGCCGGATTGCGTCTGGTGACCGGTTATTCGGAACCAAGGCCAATGCAGCGGAAAAAGCTACATCAGAATTACTTAATTCTTATACGCGGACTCTTAGACAAGCATCAAAAAACCTTAATGATGGAATCAGTCTCATCAATGTCGCGGAAAGCGGGTTGAATGAGCAATCAGGAATTTTGATACGCTTGCGAGGAATTTTAACAATCGCAGGTGGTGCCATTGGACAGAATGAACGGGATACCCTACAACTTGAAATCAACACACTGAGAGATGAGTTTAACCGAATAGCCAATTCAACAGAATTTAATGGCCAAAAACTTTTAGATGGATCTCTGGCCGTAAGCATCGCCACCGATCAGCATGTGGTAATAACTGTCGGCCTGGATTCAAGTGCATCCAGTCAAATAGATATAAATAGCGCCGTAAATTTATCATCAACAGCTACAGCAGCTCTTGGTCTCGATGCTGTGTCTGCAACATCATTTGATGATGCGGCGGATAGCCTGTCTATAGTTGAGGCAGCACTGGATACTATCAGTGGTTTTCGAGCTTCTATTGGAGCAACTCAGAACCGATTTACGAGGGCTCTGAATACATTAAATGTTTCAATTGAAAATCTGACTGCCGCATTTTCAGTCATTAAAGATGCTGATATAGCCGAAGAGCTAGATGATTTAACTAAGCAGCAACTGCTGGTTCAGTCCTCATCGGCAATGGTAGGGCAGGCTAACCTTGTTCCTGAAGGAGTATTATTGCTACTGCAACAATAAATTTTTATCATGAATAAACTTGAGCCAGCTTCAAAAATAGGTCGACAAGATGCCATCAACGGATCTGCCAAAGGCAAAAAAAAGCCCGTAGCGGGCAAACCAGCTTCGGCTAAAAATATCGACCGGGTAACACTTTCCGAAACTTCAAAGACTCAAGCTTCGGCCAGCGAAGTCAAAAGTGTTGCAAGTGAAATTCGCCGGGACCTGGTAAATAAATTTCGTAATATTCTACAACAAGGTTCCTATGAGGTGAAGGCGGACGAGATCGCTGACAAAATTGTTCAAAAAATCAGGGAAAATAAAAATCACATGGTTCTATAATAAAGCAATCTGAACAAACAAGGTCGTAGCCCGGTCACTCAAACTGTTTTCAACGAAGATAAGTTTGGGAATTTCCCTGTTGATTTTAGTTTGGTTTCCCATGCCTTCCCAATTTTATTTGATCTAAGATCCAACCTTTCCAACCCTTCCAACTTTTCCGTCTTTGCCAAAATTTCCATACCCTTTCGGGTAATCTGATTATTCCTCAAATCCAGTTTTCGTAGATTACCTAGTTTGTCTGATGCTAAAAGGGCTTCCAGTCCCTCATCCCCCAATTGATTTTTCCTTAAATCCAATTCTTCGACATTTCCCAAATCCGGATATTGGCTCAGATAAACGACTTCAAACGGTGTAATTCCAAGTTCTACCAGCCTGAGAACCTTTGGATTAAGGATCAAACGGGCCCGCACAAATTTCTCAAATAGCGTAATACTGCGAATACGAGTCCCAAATAGCTTGGCATCAATGGCCGCATTGATCGTATCGATACTGCCTTTGCTATTATAAAATATTTTCAGAAGCATCTCTTTATTGAAAGCATCTTGATCCAATTCGTCCTGATTCATATTCTTAGAGTTCCTATTCATTCCTGCTTACATAATATTTTGCTGGTTGCTTGTAGGGCTATAATAACTGGTTTTTCATATTTTTTTGTTATACTTTCACAGGAAGATCGCACATCAAATCAAATCTATCGTCTCAACATGGAACCCTCACTTCCCCAACGTCAACAATAGCGGGAATATTTATTTAAGGTTTCCATTCAACTGGCAGGCCCTGTGAATATCACCAAGCTCTTATTCTCAAAAATATTTTCGGCCTTTATGGATATATTCCCCATCATTGTCGTTATCGCATTTTTCCAGTTAGCCATTATCCAAAAACCTTTTCCCCAATTGAATCAAACTATATTTGGCATCTTTCTTGTCGTTATGGTGCTTTTCATTTTCATATTAGGATTGGAAAGTGCTCTCTTCCCTATAGGCGAAAAAATGGCCAACGAATTTGCTCTGAAAGGAAACCCCTGGTGGATAATCTTCTTCGGATTCGCCTTGGGCTTTTCTACCACGATTGCCGAGCCGGCTTTGACAGTGATAGCTTCTAAGGCCGGTAATCTTGCGGCTGGGGCCGGTGCTATCGTAAATACCAAAAGCTCCGTTGCCAACTTTGTTTTAGGTCTTCGTTTTACTGTGGCCTTTTCAGTGGGGTTGGCTATCGCTATCGGGGTGATCCGTATATTGAAAGGATGGCCGTTGATCTGGTTTATCATGGGGGGTTACTCCCTGATCGTTCTCGCTACATTTTTTGCTCCGCAAGAGATTATTGGAATTGCCTACGATTCAGGAGGGATTACGACCTCCACTATTACAGTCCCACTAGTAACCGCCTTGGGTGTGGGGTTGGCCACATCCATTCGAGGTCGAAACCCAATGTTCGATGGCTTTGGCTTGATAGCCCTGGCAAGCCTCAGTCCAATCGTATTTGTTCTGGGTTACGGCATTTTGGTTTATGGAGTAAGCGGTTCATGAACATCTTTGAGATATTAGGAAGTGCACTCAGTGGAACATTACTCGATATCCTTCCCATAATACTTGTATTAGGTTTCTTCCAAGCGGTGGCAATCCGTAAGGCTATTCCTCACCTGAAACAAAAATTGATCGGTCTTGGGCTGGTTGTCCTGGGACTTGGAATATTTATCGTTGGCCTGGAGCAATGCGTTTTTCCAATCGGCACACAAATGGCCCAACAATTGACCGAACTGACTTTTCTTGCCGGTAACGATTCTGCTCGACTGGAGGCGCTCCAAAATTCCAAACATATTGAGCCTGGAGTTTATTTATGGACTTATGTCTTTGCTTTTTTAATTGGCTTTTCCACCACCCTTGCAGAACCAGCACTGATAGCCGTGGCCTATAAAGCCCGTGATATTACCACCGGCGCTATTTCCGCATGGGGTCTGCGAATATCGGTTGCGCTGGGGGTAGCCGCTGGTGTGACTTTGGGGGTTTATCGTATAGTAATGGGCAATCCCCTGCACTACTACATTGTTGCTGGATACGTTTTTTTGCTTATCCAGACCTGTTTTGCACCCAAGCAGATCATTCCTCTTGCATATGATTCGGGAGGCGTGACCACCTCAACCGTAACAGTTCCATTAATTGCGGCATTAGGAATCGGGCTGGCTTCAAGTGTTCCAGGGCGTTCCCCCTTGATAGACGGCTTTGGGTTGATCGCATTCGCATCCCTTTTCCCTATGATCACCGAAAAACTGTCAAAACGTAAAGAGATTGAATAACTTTTCCGAGGAATTAGAAACTCATGCGTTTTAAAATTATATTGGCCATGGTTAATGAAAATTACCAGGACAAAGTTATTGAATCAGCAAAAGAAGCTGGTGCTACCGGAGTCACCATTCTTAATGCCCGTGGAGAAGGAATTCACAAACAAAAATCTTTTCTGGGGCTGACCATGGAAGCCCAAAAGGATATGCTTCTGTTTCTGGTTGAAGATTTTATCGCCAATAATATTATGGAAGCAATTTATAATGCGGGGCATTTAAGCGAACACGGTAATGGAATCGCATTCAGTCTTGATGTGGACAGAGCTATAGGACTGGAAAGCCAGATGCCCACGATGGAAAAAGACGCAAAAGATCGTTATTTTTAAATAACCTCATTGAGGAGATGGGAATGGCTGATATTCAAAAAGTTCCTGACGTCATGATGTCCAATTTCACCAAAGTGGATGGAATCATGAAAGTCTCTGATGTCTTGGACATGATGCGGAACACCAAAATCAACGCAGTACTGGTGGAACCCAGGGATGGAAACGACGTTTACGGCATCATGACCTTAAAAGATATCGCCAGAAAAGTGATTGGACAACGGAGAAAACTTCATGAAACCCATGTTTATGAAATCATGTCCAAACCGGTGTTGTCGGTTAAATCCGACATGCCCGTCCCCTACGCGGCACGGTTTTTGAGCAACTTTGATGTTTCCTACGCTATGGTTATCGAAAACAACGTGGTGACAGGAATGGTCTCACTAAATGGAATGGTGGTCAGGTGGAAGGATTGATCTGTTCATCAACCTTTCTTCAAAGACGTTCCGGCCCGGCTGTCCCAAGTAATAGTGTCCGGACTCGACACATGACCTGCCACCGCACGCCAATGATCAAATCCCGCTTGCACATTTAATATTTTGACGCATTCGTTCATGCCACCCGCTCCGCCTATATGCGAATAAAGTTTTCTCAAATCACCAATATAAGTTCCCTGTTCTGATTTATATCTGTCCTGAGCTTCGGCAATATTAGCCAGGGTGGATTCGGCCATGGCATTGTATGTAAAAATTTCAGTTTTAAGACTCGTATAATCAACCATAAAATTAACATAACCCCAGGAGACCAATGGTAAGGCAGCAAGAAGGAGCAAAACTCGTTTCCAAATCTTCTGCTCCAGTAAAATTCCCGCTATTCCAAATAATAAAGCAGCCCAAATTGAATATTGGGAGATTTGTTCATAGATACCTAATTCAGGAATTTTTTCACCACAGGATGATTGCCCAAAGACAATAGCTGGTGCTGGGGAGAAAACTATTAATAAAATCCAAAAAACTAATTGATTTGATTTATTTTTCATTTGATCACAAATTCAGTTATATCAAAAAAACTTAATTCACCTGCCGCCAGGAAACTGCCGGTCGTTGGTTTGTATCAAATTAAAACCATGATTTCTAGTAACATTTTCATCAAACATCCATTTTCTATGAAATTAGGGCTTCACAGAATAATTTCTCTGCGCTATTATTTTAAGGGCACCAATAAAAATTGCTTTTGGCCATGAGCAGCCCTTATGAAATAAGGGTCTGCGAGTTGCTACAGAGAAAATTATCGAATAAATAGAGATACTCTTAATTTAAATTCAAATTTCTATTCGTTGTTCACGAGTTAGTGAGTTTTTGGAGTTTTTGCAAATGAATACAACCAGCAGGTTTGAAGATAAAG
>Ga0209554_1002115_pt1 | contig 14200 bp, 14 predicted proteins | sample MarorgKNORR_S2LV_5_FD_188221 | JGI IMG/M metagenome (GOLD analysis project Ga0209554, IMG submission 188221) | Marine microbial communities from the Southern Atlantic Ocean, analyzing organic carbon cycling - Bottom_A/KNORR_S2/LV (SPAdes) (version 2) | ecosystem: Environmental > Aquatic > Marine...
GTTAGGATCGGGGTGGCGGGGATGCCGGGGTGAGTGGTCTCAAGGTAGGTAACTATTGTATCTCGCCAAGGTGTACGTAACCCTGAAACCCACGGTCAACGACCCGCAAGGGCTGACTGTGCTGGCTACATTGGGAAACCTGGGATTTGCCGCCGCCACGGACGTTCGCGTAGGAAAATATCTGGAGGTCCGTATCGACAACCCGGACCGGTCCCAGGCGGAGGCTTTGGTCAACGAGATGTGCCGGGAACTTCTGTCCAACCCGGTGATTGAGGAATACCGCTTCGATCTAGAGGAGACGATCTAAGCCACAGAGACACGGAGATTTTTTCATTACTCCGTCTCTCTGTGGCTCTGTGGCTCTGTGGCAAACTACGAATCTAAGGAGATAATAATCATGACAACCGCAATTAACAACACCTATGTCTATGTTGGGGCCGAAGCCAGTGGGCTCTACCGCTTGTCCCCTGGCTCTTCACAGTGGGAAGAGCTGACCATCGGACTGCCGGCAAACCCTATCGTGCCTGGAGTTGCGATTCATCCTGATAATCCCGAGGTGGTATACGCGGGGACCCAGGACGGTCCTTATCGCAGCACAGATCGTGGCGGCCATTGGGAGCGGCTGGATTACCCCAGTGCCGGGCCGCCGGTGTGGACCTTCCTTTTCCGCCCCGGGGAACCTAAAGTGATGTACCTGGGGACCGCGCCGGGAGAGATCTACCGTAGCGTCGATGATGGGGATTCCTGGCAAAAACTGAACGCCACCATGGGCTCTAATGAGTGCAATATGTCCTTCCCCACCCGGGTCATCGCCCTTGCGGCAGACCCCAGCCATCCCGACGAGATGTACGCTGCCCTGGAGGTCGCCGGTGTTATCCGCAGCTCCGACGGTGGCGACACCTGGGACGAGATCACCGGCTCTTTGGCTCCCAGCGAGAATACGCTGGACCTGCACGGCGTTCAGTGCAGCGCCGCAACTCCTCACACGGTATATATCACTACCCGCCAAGGGCCTTTCATCGGTCCCGACCGAGGCCGGGAATGGATACCCGTGGAGTTCGGCCAGTATTCTCCCATCACCTACACCCGTGATCTGCGGATAGCCCCCACGGACCCCAATTCTCTGTACGTTTCCATCGGCGCGTCCGCCCGCAGTTCCCAAGGGGCTTTATACCGCAGCCGGGACCTGTTCAAAACCTTTGAGCGTGTCGACCGGGGAATCACCGCCAACGCCACCATGATGGCGGTATCGGTTGACCCTCGTGCGCCCAGCCACATCTATTGCATCGCCCGGGACGGCCAGGTCTTCGGAACGTTGGACGACGGCGCCACCTGGACTACCCATCAACTGCCGGACAAAGCCAAAGAGCTTAGGGGTCTGGCCGCCGGTTAGCCGAGTTCTCATCTGCAGGCGGACACTAAATTCCACTGCGGTGAGCGCAACCCAGACGGATAGCTCCCCTTTCGTAAAGGGGGGTTGGGGAGATTTCCGCCCCACTCAATCTCGACTAGAAGTTGTCCCTTCCCTGGCCACGCGCGCCGTCTGGAAACCCCTCACCAGTCCGTTTCACTCCAAACTCGCCCTCTCTCTCCTAGGTGCCCCCCACCGGCAATCGTCTACACTTAAAAGCGATTGACGCGGCTGGTGGGTTTGGGCGTGGGGTCCTGCCTGGCCGGTCGCTATGGGTGGTGTGTAGATGCTGTTCGCCATTATCATTACTTTGTTCGACAAGATCGGTTCGGTAGTTTTCCGAAGAGAGAACCAGCTGGACCGGGAAGTTAGACAACATCAACTATTAGCCTCTCGCCATCCCTTTCCCGTGATTCCGGTTGTCTTGGTGCTTTTCATGGTGTCCGCAGTCACCATCGCGGCGGTGTTTGTTCGTCTAGGCAGCGCTGCTGGGGACACTGATTCATCCGTAACCTCACAACTACCCATACCAACCATTGAGTCAACACCCGTCCCGACGGCCGGACCTGTGCCGGTTAGCACGCCGGTACCAGCGGCCGCTGTCATTCCCACCAGCACGACGCCGCCCACGCCCACGCCCGGCCCGGTGCTACTGCCTTCGCCGACACGGCTGCCCGTGATCGAACCTTTGCCCACGGCAACGACCGCACCAACGCCGGAGGCTACAGCTCTACCGATACCGGCAAAGGCCCCGACCGCCACTCCCGTACCTCCACCGCCGCCCACGGCCACTCCGGTCCCGACGGCCGTTCCGACCCCCGTCCCTACACCCGCGCCAACCCACGTTCCGACGCCGGTCCCGACCGCCACTCCTATGCCCACGGCCACGCCGGCGCCGACGGCTACTCCGGTCCCGACACCTACGCCCAGGCCCACGGCTACGCCAGAACCAACCTTGGCCCCGATCCCCACGCCAACGCCGGAGCCCGTTCCGTCAGCGATAGATAGCCGGTTGGTTAATCCCAGCGGTATCGCTGTCGACAGCGAAAACGGCTGGCTCTACACGGCGGACGCGGTCAATCACCGGGTGCGGCGCTTCGATAGCGAAGGCCGGGTATTCAACACCTGGGGCGGTCCGGGAAGCGCCGAGGGTCTCTTCCTTCAGCCGGGCAGCATTGCCCTGAACCTGGATTCCGGCTGGGTCTACGTGGTTGATACGGGGAACAATCGGGTCCAAAGGTTCGACTTTCAAGGCCGCTACCTCGGCGTTTGGGGAGCGAACGGAATCGCCGACGGTCAGTTCCAGCAGCCCGGCCAGATCGTCTTCGAACCTCTGAACCAGTGGCTCTATGTTTTGGACACTGGGAACAACCGGATACAACGATTCGACGCCCGAGGCAGGTTCCTGGGTAAATGGGGCCGTGAAGGCCAGGGGAACGGACAATTCCGGCGCCCAGAAAGCCTTGCTTTGGGCCTGGGTTGGCTCTATGTGGTCGACGTGGATAACAACCGTATCCAGTGGTTCGACTACCGGGGCAGGTATTTGGGAAATAAAGGCGGTAAAGGTACAGTGGAAGGTCAATTCGACCGACCCGCCGGTATCGCCGTGGATCAGACCAATGGTTGGATATACGTGGTGGATTCGGGGAATAACCGGGTACAACGCTTCGATTCCAGGCTTAGGTTCATGAACGCTTGGGGCACCGAGGGCGGAGCCGAAGACCAGTTCCGAAATCCCACGGGAATCGCGTTGGACGAGTCTAACGGCTGGGTCTACGTGGTCGACGCCGGGAACAACCGAGTCCAGAAGTTCGACTTTCGCGGCAATTTCTTGAAATTATGGGGGACGTCGGGCAATGGAGACGGCCAGTTCCAAGCGCCCGGGGCGATCACGGTCGATGAATCAGGGTCGGTGTACGTAGCCGATACGGGGTCTCACCGGGTTCAAAAGTTCAACAGCCGGGGCGGCTACTTGGGACAGTCGTTCACCGGGATCGCGGAGAATAGATAATCTCAGGATAGTGTCCGCGGTTCCCGGCGGCCATCCGGTGGTTTCACGTGAAATTGGGACAGTCAGCCATCACAGTTGTACTTCCGCAGCGGTTGTGTAAATCAACTATCGTCTAACCAGCAGGTTCTTGCGGAACGCGTTGTGTTGAATACCAATGGAATAGCGTAAGTAGGCAAGCAGAATTCGCCGTGAGACAGCTTGCCGTACCGGATTTAACGCTCTTGTCTCGGCCCCCGGCGTCCAAAGAATTCCTGAGCGCCTTCCGGTATCAGGGTGATGGATGTGGCCTTGACGATTCCCTCTTCGTCCCTTTGGCCGGTCACCCGGATCTGTGCGCCCTTTTCCAGGTCTTCCAAGGAGCCGTCGACGAGTTTCCGCACCGTGGTGTCGCCGCCGGTTGTTACCGTTACCGGTCCTCGGGGCGTGGTGACGGTCAAAGTGTTTCCTTCAATGCTTTTTATAGCTCCGCCAACTCCCCGTCCGCCTCGCCGTCCGCCGCCGCCGGAGTCTTCTCCGGGTCCGCCCCGGAAACTGCCGTCAGAACCCTGCTGGCCGCCTCCACCCTGACCAGATCCACGGGACTCCGGTCCGCTTTGACCAAACCTCTGATTCCCTCCAGGGCCGGTGCCTTGGCCACCGCGTTGGAAACCGCCACCGGACCCGGCGCCTTGACCCCTCCCCTGCGGCCGGTCACCGCCGGTCCGCCCTGCCGGTCCCTGGGAGAATCTTCCGGCGGCTTGAGCTTCGCTGGGGGTCTCTCCCTGGGTCTTGCCCAGTGCCACGCCGCTGGCGAAAGCTCCGCCTAGCGAACCTCCCAGTATCAGGGCCACCATTAGAAACAATGAAAATGCCTTGTTCATACCCTATCTCCTCGTCCGGCCCAAGTGGTCACTCGTAACGCAATGCCTCGATGGGGTGCAGCCGGGCGGCCCGCATCGCTGGATATATACCAAAGAAGAGGCCGATGGCCGCTGATACTACTAGGGCCAATACCGCGACTTCCGGACTGAATACGGTCTGGGTGGGCGTACCCAACAGGCTACGTCCGTTTAACAATATCGAAAGCGCCAGGCCAAGCATCACTCCCACGCCTCCGCCACCCAAGCTGAGCAGAGTTGCTTCGGAGACGAATTGAAGCAGTATATCCCGGCGCTTGGCGCCCATGGCCTTACGGATGCCGATCTCCCGGGTTCGCTCGGTCACCGACACCAGCATAATGTTCATGATGCCAATACCGCCTACCAGCAACGAGATCCCGGCGATCGCTCCTAGGAAGACTACGAAAGTGTTTGTTGTTTCCTGCAATGTCTCAATCGTCTCCTGCTGGCTGGTGATGGAGAAGTCGTCTTCCCGGGTTATCCGGTGGCGCAGACGCAGCACTGTGGCCACTTCTCTGATGGCTTTATCCACGTCGTCCACATCGTGTAGCTGGACATTGATAGTCTGGACGTTGATTCCCCCTTGGGCGGTGCGTTGGGATGAGAGGCGATAGTAGGCCGTGGTGATGGGCACAAGGGCTTGATCATCCAAAGAGAAGAAACGGTTGCCCCCTCCCTTACTTTCCAGGACGCCGATCACTTCGAACTGGCGGGAATTTATTCGCACGTTTTGTCCAACGGGATTCCGGAAGCCGAACAATGTCTCGGCCACTTCTGAGCCTAGGATCACCACTTGGGAGTTTTCGTTCACGTGTCCAGGGGAAATGAACTGTCCCGCGCTGAGGTCGAAGTTTCGGGCCGACAGGTATTCCGGCGTGACTCCATATATCCGTGTGTTGGTGTTGTTTCTTCCGGCCACCACTTGGGCTGACGTGCTTATCTCCGGGGCCACCGCCGCCACTGAAGGTGTGAACACGTCGTCCTTTAACGCAAAGGCGTCAGCCATGGTCAAAGTCGTCGCGGAGCCTTGGCCGCGGGAGAATCCCCCTTGGTTGGCGTCGCCGGGCCTCACGAAAAGCAGGTTGGTTCCCAGCGACTCGATTCTCTGGGTTATGGATTGCTGGACGCCCTTTCCGATGGACATGAGGGTTATTACAGCGGCGACCCCGATCACCACGCCCAACAGCGTCAATCCGGCGCGCATCTTGTTGGCCCCCAACGAAGAAAGAGCGGTGAACAGTATGGTCTGGACGTTCATATACCCGTTTCCTATCCAGTCTCGGCTAGGGCCATGCGCTGGTTTTTCACCGGCTCGTCGCTGACCACAACGCCGTCCCTGGTGGTGATGATTCTCTGGGTGGAGGCGCCGATGTCCGGTTCGTGGGTTACCACCACCACGGTGAGACCCTGCTCCCGGTTCAAGCTTTGCAATATGGCGACGATCTCTTCGCTGGAGCGGCTGTCCAGATTGCCGGTTGGCTCGTCGGCCAGAACCAGCGAGGGATTTTTCACCAGAGCCCGGGCGATACCTACCCGCTGTTGCTGACCGCCGGAAAGCTCAGTTGGCCGGTGGTGCACCCTGTCACCAAGGCCCACCTTTTCCAGCGCGTCCATGGCCCGGCGCCGCCGGTCGCGGCCATTGCCGTATAGCAGGGGCAGTTCCACGTTGGCCAAGGCCGTCAAGCGGGGCAGCAGATTGTAAGTCTGAAAGATAAAACCGATCTTACGATTGCGGATCTCCGCCAGCCGGTCGTCACTCAGCCGCCCCACGTCCTCCCCTTCAAAGGTGTACCGTCCGGAATCGGGAACATCCAGGCAGCCGATAAGATTCATGAGGGTTGATTTGCCCGAACCGGACGGCCCCATGATGGCCACCATTTCTCCCTGGCCGACGGTCAGCGACACCCCTCGTAAAGCGGGGACTTCCACTTTACCCATGCGGTAGATCTTGGTAACGTTCTCCAGTTCAATCATGCTCTGCCACCCGTTCCCCGCCCCGGCTAACGGCGGCCTCCTCTGGACCCGCCACCGCCCCTCCCGGATGATCCCGTGACCCGGCGGAACTGGCGGAAACTGAACTGGCTGGTGCTGACATCGTCGGCTACCATGGCCACTTGGTCACCGTCTTTCAGGCCTGAGCGGACCGACACCCAAAATTCATCGGATTCTCCAAGCTCAACGACCCTTTCTTCGATGACTCCCTCGCCGTTTACTACCCGGACTACCGGCTCGTCGAAGGTACCGTAAAGGGCTTGCTGGGGAATCAACAGCACGTTTCTCTCTTCTCGTAGAACGATATTGGCGACGGCGGTGAGCCCTTCCCGGAGGGCCACATCCTGAGGAACCTGTACCTGGATCCGGATCGGGTAGGTCACCACGCCTTGTTGGTTGCTTGCGCCAGGGGAGATCTCCGTGACGATTCCTTCCAGAGTGGCGCCTTGGAGTGCGTCCACCGTGACTTTTGCCCGGATACCCAGCCGGATGGACAACACGTCGATCTCGTCAACTATCCCATCGACTTCGATAACCGAAGGGTCAACTACATCAAGGATGGCGGTGTTTGCTTGCACCGTGTCGCCGTCCTCGACGTTGATCTGGGATACGAATCCGTCAAGTGGCGCCTTGATCGAAGAATCGTCCACCAATTGGCGGGCATCTTTCAGAGCAAGTTGGGCGGAAAGGAATTCGGCCTCCGCCACGGCAACCTCAAATGGGTCCGGCCCGGCCTTCAATTCGGCCAGCGCCTCTTCGGCGTCTGCCAAGGTTGCCTGGGCCAGAGTTACTTGATCTGACTTTAACGCCACGTCCAGCGCGTCGGCCCCGGCCAACAGTTCGGCCAAGTCCTCGTCGGCTTGGGTCAGAGTTGCGGTAAGGCGGGCCACGTCAGCTTCTTTGGACGCGGTCTCCAGGGGCTCAGGGCCATCTATTAGGAAAGCCAGGTCCTGCTGGGCATCGGCTCGGTTGGCCTGGGACAAGGAAAGCTTGGCCTCCCTCAGGGCCAATTCTGATGGGTCGGCGCCGGCGGTGATAGCCGTCAAAACCTCCTCCGCAGTGGCCACGCTGATTCGGGCATTGGCCACTGCGGATTCCGCGGAGGTTAATTCCGGCTTACTTACTCCGGAAGCCTTGCCGACGGCCAGAACGTCTCTCGCCTTTTCTAGTTTGTCCGCGGATGCCGCAGCCTCGGCAACTTGCATCGCCACGGCTTGGGGGCTACCCTGGCCCTCCACATCCGCCAGGGCGTCTTTTGCCTCGGCCAGATCGGCATGAGCCACCGCCAAATCGAATTGGAGTTGCTGGCGAAGTAGCGAGTCCGGACCTAGTTCCAGGCCGGATTGGACTTGCTGTGTGTTGGTCAAGTTGGCTTCGGCTAGTTCAACCGCAGCCTCAAGATTCCGGCGTTGTAAGGGGTCAGGTCCCTGCTCCAACCGGGTTAGCTCTTGTTCCGTGTCAGCCAGAGTGGTTCGAGCTACCTCGACCGCCGACTCTAATTGACGGCGTCTGATAGGATCAGGACCGAGTTCCAGTCTGGCTAGGTCCTGTTGTGTTTGTTCTAGCTTAGCTACGTTCAGCTCGACCGAAGCTACAAGCCGGTCAGCGGCGGCGAGAGACCCTAGGGTATCGGTCAAGTCCTCTAGGAGAAACTGCTTTGACTTCTGGAGGGTGATAATGCGGAGGTCCAGGCCGGTTAACCCAGCATTGGAAGAGTTAATGGCACTGTCAATACTGGCGCTTATCCTAGCTAGCTCCGCCGTGAGGTCTACTCTCTCGGTGCGGTCCTGTTCCAGTCGGCGGCTGTTCGCATTCTCGTAGGCTTCGAGGGCGTCTCGCGCCGCCTTTAGTTCCGATTGGGCAACAGGTTCATCCAGACGGGCCTGGACTAGTTGGGTATTGTAGTCCCTAAGTAAGTCGACCAAAGCCTGCTCTGCTTGGTCCAAGGCTGTGGCGGCCAACGCCGCTTCCTCCCCGGCTTCGGCTAATTCCAGGTTGTAGTCAGGTGAGTATGCGGCCAAGCCCCGTTGTGCCAAGTCCAACGCCACTTGCGCGTCGGCTTGATCCTGCCGTGCTTGGGCAAGGTCATCGGTATGAATTCGGGGCAGATCATCCAGGGACTTCCTGGCGGTTTCCAGGGCCAATTCAGCGCTGGCTTGGACCTGCTGGGCAAGGGCAACTTGTTGGGTATAGTCACGGGCGAAGTCGGACAACTCTTGCCGGCTAACGTCGAAGGTGAGGTCAGCGTTAGTTTTGGCTTCTCGTGCCTGGGCCAGTTGAACCGCATGGTCCCGAGCCAGGCCTGCCAGTGCGCGCTCGGCCGACTGCAGGTCTAGCCGGGTATCGGCTACCAACTGACGTTGGGTTTCTATCTCCTGCGCCGTATAAGGCTCTCTGGCATCCTCCAGGGCATCGATCGCCTCTTTCGATTGAAACCTGGCGATGGCCACTGCTTCTTGTTTCTGGGCTAACTCAAGAGGGTCTATGGATCTGGTTTCTTCCAAAATCTCTGTGGAATCGTTCAGGTCCAACTCCCTTTGAGCAACCTGCTGCGCCAAAGATGCCACGGACGTGGCGTCTAGCTTGGCTAATACCTGGCCGGCGGTTACCGGTGAGCCTTCTTCCACTAATATCTCTGTCACCGTTCCAGGTGAGCCGAAGGATAGCGTTTCCCGATTAGGGAATACCAGGCTCCCGTTGGTGGTGATTTCGTTGATCAAGTCGCCGTATTTCACCGGGATTGGCTGCTGGTTTTCTTCCAGGTCCACCTGGTCTGGGGAAGTGCCGCGCACATATCCCCCGTAGGTTGCACCGGCGGCGCCGAAAAGCACCACCGCCAGAACAGCTATTTGCCATAAAGCTAAAGACTTGAAGGTGTTCCAGATTGATACCATGCCTATCTTCCTCTCACCGCTGGGTTTCAGCGATGCTAAGTAGCCTCAGTATACTCGTTATGTCTCGCCGATTCCCGGTCCGTAGGCTTACGATTAGCGGAGAATCGGCGTGCTCAAAGTCCAGATATACATAGGTCATCGAGATTCCGGTCCTCGATTCACGGAATCCCGGCGCTCACTTTCACAACCCCCCATCGCCCAAAGGGAGTTCGAATACGAACCGGCTGCCTTGCCCCAAGGCGCTTTCGGCGTGGATGGTCCCACCGTGCGCCTTGACCAATTGCTTTGCGATGGTTAGACCGAGCCCGGCGCCACCGGTGGATCGGGCGCGTGACGGGTCTACCCGGTGAAATCTCTCAAATATATTGGGCAACTCCTGGGTAGGTATCCCTTCTCCTGAGTCTGATACGGTGACAGTCGCTTTCCCGTTGGCTGCTTCGTCCAACCGGACCTCTACCCGGCCGCCACTGGGGGTGTGCCGAATAGCGTTCTCCAACAGATTGGCTACCACCTGAGCGATGCGGGTCCGGTCCATGGTTACCAGAGGAAAATCGGCCGGCGTGTACATGGATAGTTCTACGCCTTCTGCTTCGGCCCTGGCCCGAAATGCCTCAACCGAACGTCGCAGCACCTCTGGCAAGGAATCAGGCGCAATATTTAAGCCAAGGCTCCCTCCCTCAACTTGGGCCAGCAGCCGCAGGTCCTCCACCAGTTGGGACAGGTGAACGGCCTGCTGATAAATCGTGTCTATGGTTTCCTCGTTGGGCTCCAGAAGTCCGTCCTTGACCGCCTCCAGATATCCTTGAATGTTTGATAGGGGTGTACGTAGCTCGTGGGCCACGTCGGCGACCAGGTTCCGCCGCTGTTCCTCCGCATTCTGCAAACTCCCCGCCATTGCGTTGAAAGACCCGGCCAGGTCCACGAGTTCAGTGGGGCCGGTAGCCGGAACCCGCTGGGTTAAGTCGCCGCCACCCAATCTCCTGGCTGCGTGACCCAGGGCCTGCATGGGAGAGAGCAATCGCCGGGACACCAGTGAAACCATCAGGACACCGACTACACCCGACGCCAGACCGGCCCACAAGAGGTAGCGGTTGACGGCGGATGCCAGACGCGAGATCGGCGGCTCCGGGATTGCCCGGGGCACGTTTTTAGAGTCCAACGCAAAGAAACCGACTTCTTGGTCGCCGACCACGATGGGCGACGATATGATGGTTTTGTCATGCCGCCGCCATGGGACCCCGAATCACTTATGGGAATCTCCCACGATATCGCCATGTTGGTTCGTGACCACGATGCGACGGCCCGAGACGCGGCCTGCCTGCTCTATGGCCGGCTGAATCTTCTCCCATTGGAATTCCACGGAGTAGTTCCGGGAAACCAATCTTTCGATTCGGGCCCGGCGGATCTCGTTGCGCCTGGTCTGCATAGACTCAGCTTCCCGCTCGGCGGCTTGCCCTACATAGTAGCTTACGCTGCCCAGGGCCAAAGCCAGGATGGCGGCAAATCCGATGATCAAGCGAAGTTGCAGGCTGTATAGAACCTTACGCATCGGCGAGCCTGTAGCCTACTCCGTAGATCGTGTGGATGTATCTTTTGTCCCCGGCCGCCACCTCAAGTTTACGGCGCAAGCTATAGACGTGGGAGTCCACAGTCCTGTCGAATCCCTCAAAATCGTAGCCAAAGACCCGATCAATGATCTGGTCCCTGGTAAAAGTCCTGCCCGGCTCTCGCATAAGCAAGGCCAGCAAGCGGATCTCAGTAGGCGTGAGGTGGATCTGAGTTTCGCCTACATGAACTGTACGCTGCCGCATGTCCATGGAGATTGAATCGTAGGCCAATCTGGCGGCGCCGGCTTCCAACCCGTCGCGAGCGGATCTGCGAAGGACGGCCCGGATACGTGCGGCCAGCTCCCGGGGGCTAAATGGTTTGGTAACGTAGTCGTCGGCCCCTAGATCCAGGCCGGCCAGACGGTCCTCTTCATCCGCCCGGGCCGTCAGCATGACTATGGGAACGTCCGACTCCTGGCGAAGCGTTCGGCATATCTCCAAGCCATCTATTCCGGGAAGCATCAGGTCCAAGACAATAAGGTCGGGCTGGGCTTCTCCGGCAAAGCTCAGCCCGGCGATGCCGTCAGTGGCGGACAAAACGGTATGTCCGTCCCGGCGCAGGTAGAGTTGGACGACCTCCACCGTGTGGGGGTCGTCCTCCAAAATTAAAACCGTAGTTGCCACCTGTTTACTCCTGGCCGGAATCCCCGGCCGGATTCTGCCCCTACATCATTGTAGGAAAAGTCTACCGCTCCAGTCCCGTTATTGGGAAGCTGAATCAGGTTCCGATGACGACTCGATGGGGGCTACTTCTTGCTGAAGGGACTTTTGACCACCGTGATTATGCCAACCGGAGCTGCTGAAGTCCGGCCCGGCCCACCGGCTGCCCCGGTGCATTCTCATTCCAAAGCGTTTGCCCTTGAAAGACTTGACGCGGCCGAAGCCGGGCCGCTGGTGGCCACCTTTCCGGAAACTACTCGCCAAGGAGTCGGGGCGTGACTGGAACCAAATGAACTGCTCCTCTGCTTCCTCGGAAGTTATCCGCCCGTTTTCCACTTGCTGGTCGAGCTTGTCCCTGTAGGCCTCAGTTTTCTGGTCCTTGCGGGCCTGCTGGAAAGCATCTTCGACTGTTGCTTCATCCAGGCCCAGAACGGCGGCTACCCGGCCCATGATTGTCTTGGGAGCCAAATCCTCTGCCTCGGCAGTACTCTCTCCCTCTCCGGTATCTTGGGCCGTCACGACGCCGACGGTGATGGCTCCCATCAACAGAGCGGCTGCGGCGAATATGCCAATCCAATATTTCTTCAACACCGGTTCCTCCTTTCTAGTTAGATAATTCCTGTTTACCCGTTCTTCACGCGCTATTCGACGGATCCAATGTAGATTGTAACGCCCAATCTTGAAGAAAGTTTCAAGGAAGTCGGGGTAATGGGCAAAGGGCCGGAATCGCCCGATGAAGAAAGGTAGTGCTTTTGGGGGCAATACAAAACGCCGCCTGAAAAGGCGGCGTTCTTGGTGGTACCGGGATGCCTGGCTCTAAATCCGAGGCGGCATCAGGAAAGAAACCGTGTTGATTCGGCTAAGGGTTGCGCATCTTCTCTTTAAGCGAACCCACATATCCTTCGGTTCTGTTCCGCACCTTATGGGCTCGCATGGCCACGAATCTCCGGGTCACTCTTCCGGGTTTCGGGGCCAACAAAAGACCGGCGGCGGCGCCGACGGCCGTGGCGGCGACCAAGGCAGACATGAATACGTTGCTGCTAGACATTTTATCTCCTCCTCCGGCGTCCTGATTGTTACGCGCCGGCGTCCTGATTGTTACCCGAATGAAACGAACTAATACATTATGTACATTACATCCGTCTGCATTACCTGGTTATTACCAGAGCCGGCCGAACAACCACGTGGCATGATCAACATGGGGGTCATCCGCGAGAGAATCCCCGGTGTTGGCGAATTTGAAAAGGGCGGGTAGGGTCCACTCGGGCCGGCGGCATTGACAGTCGCCGGAACCGCTTATACCAGTTTCACACCTACGGTTGCCCGGCCAACAAGAGATCAACACCCATTCTTCTCTAGGTGTTGGCATGGACGAAACCGGGATGATCTAGCCTCGATCCTTGGTTGACCCTGATGGTAGCCCTGGTTGCGCCGATCGCGATCATGACTTGTCCGTCTCTCCGGGCCACGATTGCTTCGACCTTCTTTGCTAGATGCCAGCGGACCTCGCGGGGCGAGAAAGGTAAGACACCTGAGATTCTAAGACCGGATAATGGCGGAACCTGCACGGATGTTCGGCACCAGCCGGTTGTAGCCTCTGGTCCGGTACACCTACCGAAAAATACGGCGATCCGCATACCTACGTAGATTTCCCCCGATTCGATGAGTTTGACGCGGTTGCCGATTAAGCGGCAGGTTAAGAATTCACTGTACTATTGGGAAGAGATATCCGCCTGTAAGAGTAAACAAAAATGCCACGCATTTCCGTGCAAAAGTTTGGCTTGGCCGCCGTGGGCATCGTCGGTGTGATGGCCTTGGTGATTTGGCTGTTTTATTATAATTACTCGCCAGCGAATTCCGACCTTGTATCCGTTGCCGCGCCTCAGGCCTTGGACGTACGGGAAACCATTAAGATTGAGGCCGATCCTTTCCCGTTTGCGGAGAAGGTAGCTTCAATGACAGAGGCTCGGTCGAGATTGGCGTTCGACGTGAAATTGCCACAGTTGGAGGGCGGTTGGAGCCCAACAGCGATCTGGGTTTCCCCTGACACGGAGCCGGAGAAATTCCAGCAGTTCCAGATCTATTTCTCAAATGGGACCCGGCTGTCCGCCTCCCGGCAGGAGAAACAACCCAGGTGGAAAGAAATAGCCGAAGGCCCTCTAAATCTTACTCTCGTGGACGTGGCGGGTCATGTTGGTATCGGCGACGACCCGGAGGTTGTCGAGATTCATAAAGAGGGGATCAGTGAGCCAGGGGTGATGGCATGGTGGCAAGATGAGTTGCACATGGCACTTTTCTCTCCCACTTTGTCGATGGATGAGCTACTAGAATTGGCGCTTTTCTTTGCGACGAACGCCGATTCGACTGGAGAGAGCGCCCAGTAAATCTCCGATAGATGGCGATCTGAGATAACAGTTAATCTTCGCCCGCGCGGATGTAGACCCCAACGACGATCTTCCTTATATAGCCCAGATAGAGACGCCTACCCACACCAACGAAGCGCCTACCTACACCCTTGAGGGTGGCAACGGGTTGAAACCCACCTTCGAGTTGGTCGAACGTGATGGGGAGATGACGTTGGTTCTGTTTGAAGACAGCGCTTCCGATTATGTCGCCCCCGAGGACGACGATTAGGCCTGGGCAGAAACAGCGCTGGGACGTTGTCCCCGCTTCCAAAGGCTGCGGTCAAGACCGGAGTCTTTGGCTTTCGAAGGGGGTAAAAATTCCGGGTTGCGCTACGATCATCG
>Ga0209554_1002116_pt1 | contig 14196 bp, 12 predicted proteins | sample MarorgKNORR_S2LV_5_FD_188221 | JGI IMG/M metagenome (GOLD analysis project Ga0209554, IMG submission 188221) | Marine microbial communities from the Southern Atlantic Ocean, analyzing organic carbon cycling - Bottom_A/KNORR_S2/LV (SPAdes) (version 2) | ecosystem: Environmental > Aquatic > Marine...
CGAGATCTCGTTACCCTTTAGATTGGCCGAAGCAGAACTTGGATTTTCTCTAGGTGATTTCGAAATCAAAACCAATTCAGCTTTGGAATATCGTTGGTCAAATAATGATAATGAATTCCAACTCAGAGAAGCTTATCTCATGTGGTATCCAAGTTGGGGCGAAGTGAAAGTGGGGAAACAGATTCATGCTTGGGGCGCTGTGGATGGCAACAATCCTACTGATAATTTGAATCCATACGATTATTATTATATGTTCCTACCCGGTGCGGAACGGAAGGTTGGAACTATCTCCGGATCGGTAAAATACTATCGGAATGCTTGGCAAATGGAGGGTGTTTTTATTCCGGAACACGAAGGGAATCGATTTCCATTTGGTGAGGAAGCATTCCCTTTGGATATTCCCATGGTTGCTCCGAAACTCATGGATGAAGAACTAGGCAGCGAATTTGGATTTCGTCTTCAGTCAACTCTAGGATCCAGTGATTTTAGTTTATCCTATTTTGATGGAAGAGATCGATCTTTTTCTTATGTTGGAGTGACGAATTCGATGCGGTCTTTTTTCTATCGAAAAACCAGTGTCTTGGGCTTTGACTTAGTGTCGTTCATTGGTGATTTTACAAATCGATTTGAGATTGCTCATTTTTCAACAAAGATTGATGTAAACCCAGATACGCTGTATTTTGACAATGCAGCATACATTCAATATGCAGAACAGATCGAATATACAACTCCGAATGACATTATGTTATCTATCCAACTGATTGGTTATATGGAGGGTGATATTTCTTGGCAGGAAATTGAAGGAAATAGATCTGCCCAAACATCTGTTCCAGAATTAATTCCCGGTATGGGCACGCCCTTTGCTACTTTTACCGATTTAGGGTTATCCTTTTCGGCGTCAGCCAATTACTATGATGATGCCTTGGAACTCATGGGCAACACCTTTATTGATTTGATAGATTCTCAATCTATGTTGGGTGTCTCGGCGAAATATTCGCCTATGGATAATTGGAAACTGAATCTATCCATTTCAAAATTTATGGGAGAAGATGGAACCCAATTCCATGAGATGGAAGGTTTCTCTCATCTGAAAATCGGGTTGGAATACCATTTTTGATTTAGGGTTTCACCCATTGAAAAGTTAGAATAGCAATTTTATAAATAAAAAAGCCCCCAGCATTTGCTGGGGGCTTTTTTGTTAATAAACCAAGCCGAAAGGAAATTAGTTACGCAATGGTTTTCCATTTTTAAGCATAAAACTGATTCTGTCTTGGGTAAGCTTTTCACCACATAGAGAAATAACCGCTTCCCGTTCAATATCCAGGATATATTGTTCATCTACTGATTTAGTGAGCCCTGCTTTATCGCCACCAGTCAATACATAGGCAAGCTTTTCACCAATCTTCAAATCGTGATCAGAGATTTTACCTTGCATTTTAAATCCTTTTAAAGCCATAGACATGGCAGTTCGTCCGCCGGCACCGGGGAGTTTAAGATCATCTCGATAAGTTGGTGGTTCATATCCATCTGCCAATTCCAGTGCTTTATCTTTCGCCGTTTGAATTAAGTGATCTCGGTTAAGGACAATAGTATCATCCTTTTTTAAATAACCCAGATGTTTTGCCTCATCGGCGCTGGTGGCAATTTTTGCAAAGCCAACTACTTCAAATATTTTTTGAATCTTCTGGAATGCGCCCATTCTTCCAGTACCACCTTCCAATGCATTCAAGATCATTCGGAGATTTCCACCACCACCGGGAATGATTCCAACGCCAACTTCTACAAGTCCCATGTATGTTTCTGCTGCCACCACGCGATGAGCTGCAGGTTGGATAATTTCCACACCGCCCCCCAGCGTCAACTGAAATGGCGCTGCCACAACGGGCCCTTTGGAGAATCGAATTCTCTGGGTTACGTCCTGAAGTGTTTTAATGGCCAATTCTAATTCCGCCCACATTTGGTTTTTGCATAATTCCAAAATGAGATTCAAATTAGCCCCGGCACAAAAATTGGCACCTTGGTGCCCAAGAACCATTCCTTTATAATCGCCTTCTTCTATTAAATCGATGGCATAATTAATCATTTCAATATAAGAGCCATCTATTGGATTTAAAGTGGATTGAAGAATGGAATGGAATTCAACGTTCAAAATGCCATCACCCAAATCATTTACACTTGCGCTTAAGTCACGTTTCAGTGTTTTATCACCTGTTTTATGAATTGCCAAATTCAATACTTTTGGATTAGGTTCAATTTTTACGGGGTGTTTTCCTGTGGGACACCAATAGGTTCGTTCACCATTTTCAGTGGTATAAAAAGTTTCACGACCAGCATCTAACATGTCCAAAACCCAGGACGGAACTTTCTTTCCTTCCGCTTTCATCCGATCAACAGATTTTTGAACGCCAATAGCATCCCAACTTTCGAAGGGGCCCATTTCCCAACCAAATCCCCATTTCAAGGCATTGTCAATATTGACAATATCATCAGAAATTTCTGGAATTCGATTCGCGCTATAGATCATTGTTTTTGCCGTAATCTCCCAGAAATATTTGCTACCACGATCGTCACCATAACAAAGAGCTTTCAATTTATCCGGAAGTTTTTGGCGGTCTTTTGCAATCCGAAAACAATCAAATCGGACTTTCTCCTGCGGGGAATATTTCCCGGTTTTAAAATCGACAGAATAAATGGTACGATCTTCATTCTTTTTATAAAAACCAGCTTTTGTTTTTTGTCCTAATCGACCGGAATCAACGAGCTGATTTAAAATGTCGGGAATTTTAAACATGTCTCGTTCTTCATCATCTAATGCTTTTTCATAGGTTGTTTTGGATACGTGACACATTGTATCTAATCCTACAACATCAGCGGTCCTGAAAGTGGCACTTTTGGGGCGTCCAGAAATGGGGCCTGTGAGTTTATCCACTTCTTCAATAGTAAGACCTTGCTCAATGGCAAGATTCATGGTCAGCATCATGCCATACACACCGATCCTATTTCCTATAAAGTTGGGTGTATCTTTGGCATGGACAATCCCTTTTCCCAAAACGGATTCACCAAATTCAACCATTGTATTATAGGTCTCATCGGATGTCTGTTCTCCCCGAACCAATTCCAACAGTTGCATATATCTCGGCGGATTGAAAAAGTGAGTTATCATGAATCGCTTTTTCAAATCATCAGGAAGGCTTGCAGTCAAATCAGCTAATGGAATTCCAGATGTATTGGATGTAAGAATTGCAGTATCCTTTAAATGAGGAAGTACATTTTGGTAAACTTGTTCCTTGATGTCTAAACGTTCTACAACGACTTCCAAAACCCAGTCCACTTCAGCGATTTTTTCAATATCATTTTCATAGGTACAGGGTTTCACCAATTCCGAATTTTTTGGTTTATAAAGTGGAGCCGGTTTCAAGGATGTAAGTGCATCAATTCCTTTTTTTGCAAATTTATCATTGATGTCAAATAAGTAAGATGGGATGCCTGCATTGGCAAGATGTCCTGCAATTTGTGCACCCATTACACCCGCGCCTAAAACAGCAACTTTTTCAATTTTTTGAGACATAATTTTCCCTTATCGTTCTATTATGGTTGCAATGCCTTGTCCGGAACCGATACACATTGTGGCCAGCCCGGTTTTCGCATTTTGTTGTTCCATTACGTTAAGTAAGGTGGTAATAATTCGTGCTCCGGAACAGCCCAGTGGATGCCCCAAAGCGATTGCACCCCCATTCAAATTAACTTTCGATTTATCCCAACCGCCGGTCTCAATCACATAAAGAGATTGGGCAGAAAATGCTTCATTGAGTTCAATTACATCAATATCACTTAGGGATAATCCTGTTTTCTCAAGTACTTTATTTGTAGCAGGAAGTGGACCTATGCCCATTCTTTTCCAATCCACACCAGCAACTGATCTACCTTTTATTGTGGCGCGAATCTTAAGTCCGTTTGCTTCTGCAAATTCACGGCTGGTAATCAATACTGCTGCGGCACCAATAGAAATCGGACTGGAAGTAGCGGGAGTAATCGTGCCATTTTCAATAAAAGCAGGATTCAAACTTTTGATCTTTTCTAAATTGGGTTCCCTAGGACCCTCGTCTTTTTCTACCGTGACTTCTCCGTAAACATCAATGGGGATTATCTCATTGTCAAATCGTCCATTGGTTTGGGCATCCAATGCTTTGGTATGGGATTCCATAGCAAACTCTTCTTGAGCCTCTCGATCAATTTTGCCTTCTTCAGCTAACGTTTCTGCTGTTTCGCCCATGCCGATATAATATTCTTGCTCGGCTAATTCCGGGTGAAAATCGGGATTGAATCCGCCCATAGGGACAGAAAACATATCTTCTACGCCTGCAGCAATTCCTACTTCAATATCTCCCGATTCAATCTTGGTACTAATTTGATGAACCGCATCCATGGAAGAACCACAGAATCGATTTACCACAGCACCACCGGTAGTTTCCGGAATGCCCGCGAGAATGGCCACACCTTTTGCCATAAGCATTCCTTGGGGACCTTCAGGAAAGGCACAACCCAATATTAAATCTTCAATTTTATCGGATGAAACATTTTCATTCCGCGCCAACAATCCCTTTACCACTTGGGCAGCAAGATCGTCGGGGCGAATTCCAACCATGTTTCCGTTTTTTACACCAATGGGTGAACGGACAGCATCAATAATAACAGATTCAGACATACTTTCTCCTTATGAACGAGTTTCGCGATGATATAAAAATTCATTCAGATCGAAATCTTCTAAATGAATGAGTGACAATTTTCTGGTCAGTTTTTTAGAATTGTTTAAACAGGGAACAATATTTTTTAATGAATATTTTTTCATGATTTTTTCCTTTTAAAATGGATAGTTATTTTTGCTGTACATAAAGTCAGCCAAAGATTGTTTAAGAGAAATCGTATCTGTATTGAGTGTCATCCGGGACTCTAATTGGATTACAGTATCTTTAAAATCATCAGGAATTGTTTCCTTGAAAATTTTATTCAAACAGATATTAGATAAGGATTTCACATCTAATAAAGATTCAGCCGTAAAGATTCTTGCGATAACGGAACTCATGTTGGAAATCCCATTTGAAGATTGACTTTGCCTTGCACGGGAGATGACTGAACCAGCCGTATAGATGTAAGTGAAAATATCTGCCAATGCTTCACTCAACTGTTGCTCGTGTTTCAGGTCTTGTCCGTATTCGCACAATGCTTCCTGAAAAACCATGGATGCCAAACGTTTTGCTGATTCAAGAGCGAATTTTTCTGACTGAAATAAATCTTCTTCAATATCGGGAGATTCTGTCGCCAGAAAATCGTCCACACCTTTCAAATAATCCCTGAGTGAAATTTCTTCCATGAGCACTTTTTTCATCATGTAGCCCGTCACAATCATTCGATTAATTTCGTTAGTCCCTTCCCAGATGCGATTGATCCGGTCATCACGATATGCTCGCGCTAGTGGATATTCTTCTGTAAATCCATTCCCACCATGAATTTGAAGCGCATGATCTACAATTAAATTTGATGACTCGCTTCCAAATACTTTTGCCATAGATGCTTCAATAGCGAAACGTTCTGTCGCTTCAGCCATTTTTTTATAATACTCCGGATCAGATTTGTCCAAGGCATCAATAGCACTTTGGATAAGTCCCACGGTTCTGTAAAGCATAGAATCGGCAGCATATACACGAACCGTCATATCAGCGATTTTTCCTTTTATGGCATCAAAATATGCAATGGGTTGCCCAAATTGACGACGTTCCAGTGCATATTTAACGGCGTGCTCAATCCCTATTTTTGATCCACCAATACAAGCGGCAGCTAATTTATATCGGCCAACATTCAATGCATTAAATGCGATGGTTGCACCTTTCCCGACTTTATAGAGTAGATTATCAACCGGAACTTTAGCATTGGTAAATTTTAAAGGTGTGGTGGACGAGCCTTTCATTCCCATTTTCTTTTCTTCAGCGCCAACCTCAAATCCTTCTGTATCACGATCCACAATAAACCCGGAAAATTTATTCCCATCAACTTGAACAAGAACTGTAAAAACATCAGCCCAACTGCCGTTACTGATAAATGATTTATCACCATTCATGATATAATATTTTCCATCTTCAGATAGCACTGCCGTGGTTTTTCCGGCCAAAGCATCGGAGCCGGCTGTTGGTTCTGTTAAGGCATAGGCACTTACCCATTCTCCTGTCATGAGTTTGGGGAGATATTTTTCTTTTTGTGCTGGGGTGCCAAAAAAGACGATTCCCATACTTCCAATTCCGGTTTGTACCGAAAAAGTACAAGAAAAAGATGGAGAACCACCTCGTGCCATACCTTCTGAAACTATACATGAAGTAATTTTATCTAAATCCGAGCCACCATATTCTTCCGGCGTATCCACGCCGATGAGTCCCAATTCTCCCATTTCCCGGAGTAATTTTAGACTTAAATCCTTGTCTAATTTGTCAATCGCTTCTACATTGGGAAGAATGCGATCCTTCGCAAATTCTTGAATCATTGCATCTATATCTTGATGATCTTCTGTAAAAGTTTCTCTACAAAATACTTTAGTATTTGCAACCGGGGATGTAAGCCATTGGCCACCTGAATTAAGTTTAATATTTTTTGTTTCTGTCATTATAGTGTCCTATTATTTTTTTACGCCAGCCAAAATGAAATCTGAAATGGTGTGGATATATTCATGTGCTTCCACACCGGATTTGTCAAAAAGAGTAAACCAGTTAATCCCTTCAATATTGATCAAGATTGAAAGGGCCGTAATCCGCGGATTCACATTTTTGAATTCTCCGGAATCCACTCCATCCTGAATGATCTTTATAATGTATTCCAGAAATTCTGAATACACTTTCTGAAGTTTTTCATTAAAATCCGCATCCCGACCACTCAAAGACCAAAATTCTACTAATATCTTAAATGCTGATGGATCTTTTTCGTACTGATCTAAAAAATAATCAAATAATCCTTTTAGCTGTTCAGAAGCGGAGTGGTGGGCTTTCAGGTTATCAATAAACCCAGCGTTATATTGTTTAACCCAATGGTCTACAAGGGCCAGGTATATTTCCTTTTTGGATTTGTAATACCAATAGATTGCGCCTTTGGAAAGTTTGGATGATTGAACGATATCATCCATCCGGCTACGTTCATAGCCACTGTCCACAATGACGGACAAAGCCGCTTCTAGGATTTGGTCTTTTCGCTGATCTTGTTTTTCTTGGTTCATAAATAGACTGACTGGTCGGTTTATTTTAATACTGAAAGTAATTATGATGCAAATGATTTATTGATTCCTTTGTAAACGAGGGAGATAATTGGGAAAGAATCAAAAAAAAGGTTACACATTCTTTATTTAACCTTTAACTTTTAATGAGATTAAGTCTCAATAACAATAAGATTCATCAATTATTACAATTATTAAAAGGAAAAAAATGAAACGTATTTTATTATTAACAGTTGTGGCCGGGAGTATGATTTTCGCACAAGATGATTTTTTCGAGCAGAACTATAGTATTGGTGGGTATGGTGAACTTCATTATAACAGAACTAATACAGGAGATGGTGATGTTTCCACAAAAATGGATTTTCATCGTTTCATTATTTATTACGGATATAATTGGACAGAAAACTGGTCTTTTAAATCTGAGTTAGAATTAGAACATAATTTTGTGGCCGATGGTGAAGGTGAACTGGAATTGGAACAAGCATTTGTGAATTATCATTCCGAAAAATTCGGTTTGCAAGTTGGTGTGATTCTTCCGTCAGTAGGCTTAATTAATGAATATCATGAACCCCCACTATTTGTGAGTGTTGAGCGTCCTGAATACAGTAAATATGTGATTCCTACCACTTGGTTTGGGAATGGTTTTGCTCTCTATGGTTCTATGGCTGGTTTTAATTGGAGATTGGCTTTGCTCGAAGATATGGACGGAGAGAGTATTGGTGCTGGGATTCGCAGCGGTCGTGGTAAAGGATACAAAACCACTGCTTACGATTTTGTGAAAAATTTCAGCTTAAACTATACAGGATTCCCAGGATTACGAGTGGGTGGATCTTATACTATGCATAATGCTCCCATCGATAATAATCCAGATTCAACTGTATCGTTTGGTTTAGGAGAATTCAACCTGAAGTATGATGCAAATAATTTTTATGCTATTTTAGAATATGGCTCAATATCCTACGAAAACAATCCCCTGGAATATACATCCAGTGGTGGATATTATTTGGATCTGGGCTACAATGTGGCAGGACTTGTTGGACTTGAAGGCAAATTGATGCCTTGGTTCCGCTATTCAGATTATAATCGTGGGAACGATGATGCTGGACGGCACTATACAATTCAGCGTTTTGGTTTAACTTATTGGCCCATTTCAAACATTGCATTTAAATTTGAATATGGCACACATAAGACTGAATCTGCCGAAGAAGCAATAACGCAAATTAATGTAGGTGTTGGGTACAATTTTTAATTGAAGACATTGAGACACTTATGTTGAATGGTTCCAAAACCCAAGACAAACCAATCCTATCCTTAGGTTCAAATAAGCGACTCAATATATTCTTGATGCTGGTTGTCATGGTTACAACCTTGACGGCCGGCTTGAGAGAAAAAACAGAATCTCTGATTTATAATCATTACGGGGATTCTGTTTCTATACACTATAAAAAGATTTCACTTTCCCCCGAGATCAAATCCAAATCTGAAAAAAATAGTAAACTTCGATTTAAGCGGAATCATGTTTACATTTGGGAAATATCCCAAAAGGATTCTTTAGTCGGATTGGCTTATTTAGACCATGTGAAAGGAAAATCCCAGCCCATTACATTCGCTGTATTTTATGATGCTTTAGGGACGGTCCAACAGACTCATATTATAAAATATCGTGAGCCGATAGGTGGGGAGGTAGGCAACATCCATTGGTTGAAACAATTTTCAGGAAGATCTACAATATCAGCATATAAAGTTGGGAAAGATATTGATGGAATTAGTGGTGCAACTATTTCGGTTAATGCTGTGACACGGGGGATTCACCGTAGTACATTCGTCGTTCAATATTTGTTAAATAGGAACCATGAATAATTCACTTCCCAGATTGTGTGATTTGCCCCAAAAGGTAAAATATTTCTTAGCAGCATTTTTGCTGGTGATGACGATTGGTGTCACCGTGGGATTTATTTATGTAAACCAAACAACCGGATTTTCTGGGCAAGGTACATCAGATCATTATGCGGGTTCAATATTGGAAGATGATATGGATATTCCGGAAAAATATCCAAAAGAATTTGAGAGTATGTTGCTAACAACCCATACCCATTTAATTTCTTTTTCTTTTATATTTTTACTTTTAGGCGCACTTTTTTATATGAATTCAACCATCACAGGTGGTTGTAAAACATTTCTCATGGTTGAGCCATTTATATCTGTTTTAGGTACATTTGGTTCTATTTGGGGGATTCGATATTTTTCAGCATCATTTAGCGTGGCGACCATGATTTTTGGTGTGTTGACTTATTTATCATTCTATATCATGGTTTCAGTTTGCATTTATGACCTTCTTCTAAAGAAGGACTAGTTAACCATTCTATTTTTTGTCCAATTATCTTTGGACAGAATTAATTAAAATATTAAAAGAATTATTGGGTACGACCTTCTTCCGTTTTAATTTTCGACTCACCATTCGAATATTAAACTAACAATATATTTATGCCAGTATCAAAACGACAACTCGAAGAAAGACAAATGCGCCAAGATCGTATCCTTAATGGTGCTTTAGAAGTATTTAAAACAAAGGGGCTCGAGGGTGCCACAATGGATGAGATTGCCATAGAATCCGGATTTGGAAAGGCGACTCTCTACTATTATTTCCATTCTAAAGAAGAAGTTTTTGCAGCAATACTGGAAAATGGGTGGAAAGATTTATGGGCAAGTCTAGAACCTGTGATCGCTGGCGAAGAAGGACCGAGAAAAACCTTTGTGAATGTCCTTTTGAAAATCGCTGAGAATGCAAAAAATCGTCCGGGGCTTTATGAGTTTTTATTTAATGCACCAAAGGTAATCACTTTTGAAGAGCAGCCATGGAAACGATACCAAAATAGAATGTATGGCACCATCCAAGGATTGCTTGAAGATGGAATAAAAGCAGGTGAATTTCCGAATATTAATCCACAACTTTTGTTTAAAGCAATGGGGGGACTCTTCATGGGATTGGTTCTCATGGGCGATCGAAAACATCCTGTTTCAGAAAAAGATGTTGAAGATTTATTAAACAAATTAATTGCGGATCCGACTCAAAAATAATGTTATTCCGGTTTTTTATTATTTTTCTTATTCAGTCTATTACGTTTGGGGTTACTGTTTCCGGCTCAGTAAAAAACAAGGCCAACGGAAAATCCATTCCCAATGCGAATATTTATATTATTAATTCCAAAATTGGTACAATTACAAATCCATATGGTCATTTTGAATTGGATATACCAATCGGACAATACACGATTCAGGTCACGAATATTGGATTCAAAACCTATAGTGCAGATATTAATCTTGAAAATGACGCCATAGAATTAGATGTAGAATTGGAATCAACGATTCTTGAATTTGGCGAAATTTCCGTGGAAGGATTATTTACCACTCGTTTGGGGTATGAGTCCGTAGATGTGATCTCTGGAGATAAAATTAGATCTATGGAAAAAGAATCTGTTTCCGATGTTTTAAGAATGCTACCCGGTGTGGATGTCCAATTCGCCCACGCAAATGGTCGCAATGTAAATTTATCAATCCGGGGCTCTTCGGATTATAAACCTGGCGGCTACAATAATCGGGTACTTCTCCTCCTTGATGGTTTCCCTATCCAAATTCCCAATAGCGGTGCGCCAGACTGGAATTCACTTCCCTTAGAAAGTATTCAGAGAATTGAAGTGGACAACAGTCCATCTTCTGCTCAATATGGACATAATTCTATGGGAGGAGTTATTAACCTGATTACAGGGTATGATGGCAGTGATCAAGCAACAATTTTGAAATTGGGCGGGGGAAGATTTTCAACAGCGGAAACATCCATTGCCCATCATTTAAAAAAAGGGAATTGGGTTTTTGGACTCAATGGAAAAGCCCGTATTTCCGAAGGTCATCGTTTTAATGCAGACGATCAATTGGGCCGAATCCGGTCTTTTTTGAAATATGCAGATCGGAAAGGGAGAACATATCGCTTAAGTCATATTTTATCTCAATCGGATATCGGTCATCCCGGCTTTGCCAGTACGCCATCTTGGAGACGCTCTGAACGCACATCCCACTATTTACAAGGACATGGTTTTTACCCAATTAGTGAAGGGCTGTCCATGTCCCATTCTCTTTTTTTAAATAAATTTGATACGCGCTATTATGACAAGGATAGTGTACCCGAGACCAAAAAAGAAGGTGAACGGATTTATGATGATGTGGCTTTAGGGCTTCGAACGGAAATGCTCATAACACGGTGGGAACGTTGGATTGTTATGCTTGGGTCAGATGTGGATTGGAGTCAATCTGATGTTACTGTTTTTAATCCGATTTATGAATCACCTGCTCAACTTTCTTTTGGTTCATTTATTCAATCAAAATATTCGATCGGAAATGGATGGAGTCTTGGTTCGGGTCTTCGATATGATTATCGGGAAGCTGATCCGGGAAATGGCTATTCAGTCCGCGAGTATACCAATTGGTCACCCAAGGTTAACCTCATGTATAATATGAAGGGTCAGCGCGCAATTACCGTTGCTTATAGCGAAGGATTTCGTGCGCCCTCTTTATCCGAACTCTATTTAAAGCATACCAGTAGTTATGGACTTACTATGCAAGGCAATCCAAACATATTACCCGAACGAGTTCGGGCTGTTGAATTTTCCTACGACCATCCCCATTCGGAATCGTGGCATTGGCGTATTGCGACATTTTATAACCAATATGAAAATATGATCGATTTCGTTTACGGTTTGCCCGTTAAAGCGGTGAATAGAGAAGGGATTACTGGAAAAGGATTGGAATATCAATTCAACTGGTTACCCACTGAATCAATCTCGTTTTCGGGACAATATGAATTTTTAGATATGGAAGATCGTAGCGGTGAACCCATTTTATATCGATCTAAACATAAAGGACAATTCTCAATTTCATTTAAATCTAATTTAGCAGACATTCGCTTTTCAACCCGTATCTGGAGTGACCAACAATATGACGATTTTTTGAGTCATAATTATACCGTGGTGGGTGACAAAATCATTTTTCCTATAGAGACGCTGCCCGCACAAGCCATCCCTGAAATAATTTTGAGTAAACAGATTAAATCTTATAAAGCATCCTTAAAAATTGCGAATCTTCTCGACTCTGAATACGCGTTGATTCAAGACTACCCCATGCCCGGACGAACTTGGCATGCGACCTTAACCAAATCCTTATAAATGAAAGGACAAAACAAATGAAACACATTAAAACCCTACTCGTTTTATCTCTCACTTCGTTCATGTTTATTGCTACAGCTTGTGAAGATAATGATGCTGAAACAGCTGAAAAACCAGAAAGTGCAACAATTTCTGGCACAATCACTTTTTCCGGAGATTGGGACACAACAGGTACTGTTTACCTGTCTTTGCAAACTGATTGGTACCCAACTCATGCGCCCTATTCGTCGTTTGTAGTTTCAGAATCTGATGTTTCCAATAATGCCTATGAATATTCATTCACAGAAGTCGCCTTTGGAACGTACTTTATCTCAGTATCTTGGCTAGACCCAGGAGATTCAAACTCGGCAACCAATCAGCACATCAAAGGGGTTTATGGCGGTACTGCGATAATGGGCTTTAGCGATGCTACCAGCGTGACTGTCTCAGAAGATATTTATGAATTAACTGGTTTGGATTTTCCAGCAGCATTCTAGCACGATTCAAATAAGCACGAAGGGAAAAATGAAAAAAATATCTTTTTATTTTTTTATGAATTTTGTGCCTTTTGTGGCGAATAATGTATCAATATGAGTCCCCACACTGTAAAAATCAAAACAAGTAAATTAGCTAGGATCTCCTGGTTGATTGGTGGAAGCATTAGCGTTTCTGTTGGGTTGATCGGAATCATTGTTCCCGGTTTACCTACGACCGTTTTTATGCTGATTGCTGCTGCTTGTTTTTACAGGTCATCCCAGCGATTCTATGACTGGATAATTTCACATAAATTATTTGGACATCACGTTAAAAATTATCGTGAAGGTAAAGGAATGCCGAAACGAGCCAAAGTTATGGCATTCCTTTTCATGTGGGGATTTGTTCTATTCGCGGTGGCATTTGGAATTCCAGATCATCTTCTTTGGGTCAAGATTATCACATCTCTATCTGCTGCCACCGGCACAGGCTATATTGCCGCCCTTCCGACTCTTTAATTTATTTTAAACACGGAGTACGGAAAGAACTCCAAGTCGTTTTACTCTTTGTGAACTCTGTGCTCTTTGTGTTTGAACAAATCTACTCGTTCAATCGACCGAGACGACGATATTTCTCTTTATATTTTTCCCAAAGGTTTTTCTGTCGGTCAGTTAAATCCACTTCTCGCCCTTGGATATAAGCTTTTATGGGATTCGTAGTCTGGATCAGTGGATGTGCATCCGCGATAAAGAAGGTGGCATCTTTCCCGGGTTCTAACGAGCCAACTCTTTCATCAACACCCAAAATTTCCGCAGCGGATAAGGTGATAGAACGCATGGCTTCACTTTTTGGAAGACCCCAGGCCGCAGCACGCATGGCTTCGTTAGGCAATGTTCTTACATGTCCATCAAAAGGATAACCGGGATTAGTCGAGATACAAAACCTTACTCCTGCTTCATGGAGCATAGCAGGGACTTTATAGGGTGTATGGATAGGTTCAAACCGGCGCCATGGTGTGGTTTGCACACTCAAGAGAATTACAGGAATATTATGTTTTACCAGCAATTCAGGATTTCGCCAAGCGTCCCGCCCGCCGACGATTACAATATTAAAATCATGTTTATTGGCCCATTTTACCGCTGCTTCAATCTGGCGAATATCATTAGCACGAACATGGATTGGCTCCTTATGAATAATAAAGGGAACCATGGATTCCAGCCGAAGATCGGATTGCTGTTTCTGTTCCGCTTTCCTTTCTCTAACGGTCCTGCGCTG
>Ga0209554_1002117_pt1 | contig 14177 bp, 12 predicted proteins | sample MarorgKNORR_S2LV_5_FD_188221 | JGI IMG/M metagenome (GOLD analysis project Ga0209554, IMG submission 188221) | Marine microbial communities from the Southern Atlantic Ocean, analyzing organic carbon cycling - Bottom_A/KNORR_S2/LV (SPAdes) (version 2) | ecosystem: Environmental > Aquatic > Marine...
GTAGGATTTGTAAAGTTTTTCACATGCCAATAGGTTGCTCCTGTCATATCATTCAAATCTACAATAAGCAAACCTGTATCTGATTCAGTTGTAACATAAGCATAATTGCCCCATGTTTTTATATCTCTCCATGTGGAATTAATATCTGGAATATAAAACATTTCAACAGGATTAGTGCCATTGGTAACATCCACCACCGAAAATCCATCATTTAAGCCCACAAGTGCATATTCATTTCCACTTCCATCTACCCAACCCCAAATATCGCTTCCTTCAGTATTAAGTGAGGGCCACTCATAAGTTCCCATCAAAACCATATTCATACTATTTTGAGCAAAAATTCCTATTGGAAGCATTATAAGGGTCAATAGAAATGTTGTAATTTTTTGTTTCATTATTTTTGTTTTTAATTATTCAGCAAATGTAATATTAATAATAGGTATTGCAGGGATTATAAAATGAATTTAATAATTTCTTAGTCGTTCAAAACGAATTTATAGGTCCAAACTTATTTGTTTGTTATCATTATCTTCTCTTGTTTCTGAGATATTTTTCGATTCAATAATCTCAATTTCTTGTTTTGTTTCTTCTAGTTTTTCTTCTTCAAATGGCAAGGCTTCTAATAAGTTAATTTCCTTTATTTTATTATTAGATAGCTTGTTCCCAATAGCCTTCACTCCCTTCACAGCAATAAACTCCTCCATATTTATTATTACTGTTTTTCTCTGTTTCCCTTTTTCTTTTATAAAAATCACTTCTGCTTGCGGCCTGAAATCAGTAGATACAACTTCTAATAGAGAACCTTTTGAGTCTGATATAAAGTTTATTTTTTTGCTTTTTATTGCTACTTTAAATCTTTTTACAAAATAGCATTGTTTGTTGCCATTAAAATAAATAGCAGAAATTGGCTTTGCAGGATTGAATTTTTCAATTACTATCATATCTTCATCAAAATGAGTAGAGAGCTCAAATCCTTTCAGCTGTAAATCACCCTGCTGGTTGATGCAAAGGATTTTATCTTCAGCCTCAAAAGCTCCTAAAAATTCTCCTCTTTCATCTACATTTAATCTTTGTACTGCATCATCAAACCAAATTTTTCTAGCAGATAAAGTAGATATTCCCTCTGATTTTAGCTCTACCTTTTTAACGGTATTTTTCGTAATAATATTACCATTTGTACTTCTTCCTTTTATAGTGATTTCAGAAAAATCAACATCTATTTTTAGTTTTTTTAATCTTTTTAGTGCTCTTAAATGAATGGTAACCTGTTCTGCTTGCCCATTTGGGTTTGCCGTAAAATACAACACCTTACTTCCCTTGTTTGTTTTTGTAAGAGAATAATCCTTATTTCTAGTAACTCCTTTTACAGCAAATCGTTTTATCATGGTATTTGCTGATTTTCCATCCTTGTAAATCATGTTATAAATAGTACGAACATCCCCTTTTTTAAATACCGCACAATGAATAATATTTTTTCCAACAAAAGTTTTTTCATCTACTTTTGTTACAATCATGGTGCCATCTTTTTTAAAGACGATAATATCATCAATATCAGAACAATCACAAACATATTCATCTTTTCGTAGAGCTGTACCAACAAAACCTTCCACTTTATTTACATAAAGTTTTTTGCTAGCAACAACTACCTTTTTTGCCTCTATGTTTTCAAAGGTTTTGATTTCGGTTTTTCTCTTTAATGCTTTGCCATAATTCTTTTTTAGTGCTTTGAAATACTCAATAGCAAAATCAATTAAATTACTTAAATGATGCTTTTCTTGTTTTATTCTTTCTTCTAATTTTAAGATATCCGTTTCTGCTTTATCTAAATCAAATTTGGTAATTCGTTTTATTTTAATTTCACAAAGCCTAGCTACATCCTCATCCGTTACTTCTCTTAAAAGATTTTTTGTATGGGGTTTTAATCCCTTGTGAATGGTGCTAATAACTTCTTTCCAACTTTCTAACTGTTCAATTTGGTGGTAGATTCTATTTTCAATAAAAATTCTTTCTAAGGATGCAAAATGCCATTTTTCTTGCAATTCCTGTAAAATAACTTCCAGCTCCTGTTTTAGTAAAGCAAATGTGCGATTTGTTGAGATTTGCAAAATTTCTGATACACCTAAAAACTTAGGGGTTTCCTCTTCAATGACACAAGCAAGAGGCGATATAGAGACTTCACAATCGGTAAAACTATATAGCGCATCAATGGTTTTATCGGGCGATACTTTGGCAGGAAGAGTGATAGCAATTTCTACATTTTCGGCAGTATTATCCTCTATCTTTTTTATTTTGATTTTTCCTTTTTCATTTGCCTTAATAATAGAAGAAATCAGGGAAGTTGTAGTGGTAGAAAAAGGAATTTCTGAAATAATAAGTGTGCTTTTATCTTCTTGTAAAATTTTAGCCCTAACCCTTATCCTTCCTCCTCTTTTTCCATCATTATAATTAGAAAAATCAGCTGTTCCTCCACTAAAAAAATCTGGATAAATTTTAGGTTTTACACCCTTCAAAACTTTAATAGAGGCATCAATTAATTCATTAAAATTATGAGGCATTATTTTGGTAGAAAGTCCAACCGCAATCCCTTCTACCCCATGTACTAAAAGTAATGGAAACTTTACCGGTAGTATTGTAGGCTCTTTACTCCTTCCATCATAGGAAGAATTCCACTGGGTAATTTTAGCGTTATACAAAACCTCCAAAGCAAATTTACTAAGCCGAACTTCAATGTATCGTGGAGCAGCAGCTTTGTCGCCAGTATAAGTATTACCCCAATTTCCTTGCATATCGAGCAAAAGGTTTTTTTGTCCAATCTGCACCAAGGCGTCCCCAATGGAAGCGTCTCCATGAGGATGATACTTCATGGTGTGCCCAATTACATTAGCAACCTTATGATATCTCCCATCATCCAACTCTTTTAAGGCATGCAGTATTCGCCTTTGCACTGGTTTTAGTCCATCTTCAATATAAGGAACCGACCGTTCTAAAATAACATAAGAAGCGTAATCCAAAAACCATTGCTTATACATGCCAGAAACATGAATAACATCTTGTAAGTTCTCTCCGTTATTGAGGTTTTTCTCTTTATCCATCCAAATTGTTATTTTGTACAATTTCCTCTAATGATTCTGTTATCTTGGCTCTCTGCTCCTTGTTAAAAAATGAAATTTGAAATCTTTTTGCTACCGATTTTCTACTAGATACTTTTACCTTGATCATAAGGGTAGAATTAAAGGTGTATGGCCTTTTTAAAAAAGTAAATCTATTTATAGAACCCAAAGGTATTTCAAAAAAATTCTTTTTTGCAAAAAAATAAGAAGAAATAGTTCTATTTGATTTTATTTCAATAATATATTTATCTGCCTTAAAATCAAAATAATGAACTCCGGTAATGATAAAATAAATCAAAAACACAACCCCAAAAATAATCAGTAAATTACTGGGATAAGAAAAAAATAAAATAGCTATTTTGCTAGTAGGAAAAGTAAATAAAAAAAATAAAGGGATTACAATAGTAATTATATTAATAAAAACAATTATGACCGTAAGAATATAGGCAGTTTTTTGGTTTGAAATTCTATAATTATTTCTCATCATTTTCAATGTCTTTTTCTACTTTTAGGTTTTCAATAATAAACTGCTGTCTTTCGGGTGTGTTTTTTCCCATATAAAATTTTAATATTTCTTGTATTGCCGCCTCTTTGCCAATAATAACGGGCTCCAATCGCATTTTGTTTCCTATGAAATGTTTGAATTCTGATGGAGATATTTCTCCAAGCCCTTTAAATCTAGTGATTTCAGCATTTTTTCCCACTTTCTTGATAGCATCTATTTTTTCTTGTTCATTATAACAATAAAAAGTTTCCTTTTTGTTTCTGACTCTAAAAAGCGGAGTCTCCAAAACATGTACATGCCCTTCTTTTACCAGTTCTGGAAAAAATTGTAAAAAGAAAGTAATTAGCAGCAACCTAATATGCATCCCATCTACATCCGCATCAGTTGCTAAAACAATTTTATTGTAGCGCAAACCCTCAATCCCTTCTTCAATATTTAAAGCAGCTTGCAAAAGGTTAAACTCCTCATTTTCATAAACTACCTTTTTGTTCAGTCCATATGAATTTAGCGGCTTCCCCCTTAAACTAAAAACTGCTTGAGTACTTACATCACGCGTTTTAGTAATAGATCCAGAAGCAGAATCACCCTCTGTAATAAAAATAGTAGTATCTGCCCTATTTGATTTTTTCAAATCGTTATAATGCACCCTGCAATCCCTTAATTTTTTATTATGCAAATTGGACTTCCTTGCTCTTTCTCTTGCTAGTTTTTTTACCCCAGCCATTGCTTTTCTTTCCTGCTCGGCTTGCTGGATTTTATTTTGTAAACTAATGGCTGTATCAGGATGTTTATGCAAATAATTATCCAATTGTGTTTTGATAAAATCATTTACAAATGTTCGGATAGTAATTCCTCCGGGCTCCATTTCATTGGATCCTAATTTTGTTTTGGTTTGTGATTCAAAAACTGGCTCAATTATTTTGATACTTATAGCAGCATATACTGCCTGACGAATGTCAACCGCATCATAATTTTTTCCGTAAAACTCCCGAATAGTTTTAGCAATCGCTTCCCTAAAAGAGCTTTGATGTGTTCCTCCCTGAACGGTATGCTGGCCGTTTACAAATGGAAAATATTGCTCAGAATATTGGTTTTTGCAGTGGGTAAGTGCCACTTCAATATCTTCTGCTTTCAGGTGGATAATTGGATATAAAATTTCAGAATCAATGTCTCGCTCCAATAAATCATATAATCCATTTTTTGAAATAAATTTATTGCCATTGTATAGTATTGTCAGTCCAGGATTTAAATAGCAATAATTCCAAAGCATTTTCTCCACATACTCATTGATAAATCGGTATTTTCCAAATAATTCTTCATCAGGAATAAAGGTAACTTTTGTACCTTTTCTGGAAGAATTCTCTTGAATAGGCTCTTCATTAAAAATAATACCTTTATCAAACTCTACCAATTTACTTTTCCCCTCCCTTACCGATTTTATTTTAAAATAGGAAGAAAGTGCATTCACAGCTTTTGTTCCAACCCCATTTAGTCCAACCGATTTTTTAAAAACTTTGGAATCGTATTTTGCACCTGTATTGATTTTCGAAACACAATCAATAACTTTTCCAAGCGGAATTCCTCTGCCAAAATCACGAACAGAAACTCTATTATTTTTGATGGAAACCTCAATGGTTTTTCCATGCCCCATTACATATTCGTCAATGCAATTATCAATGACTTCTTTCAAAAGAACATACACTCCGTCATCTGGTGATGAACCATCACCAACCTTCCCTATATACATACCAGGTCTTAGCCGAATATGCTCTTTCCAATCTAAGGAACGAATGCTATCTTCTGTATAGGCTTGTTTTGACATTTACAATAAAAAGGTCTTTATCTTGAGTATTAGATGAATGAAAACAAAATTATAACACAAATAAAAATATAAGAAGAGAATCAGATAAGTTTTTCAACAATGTTTTCAACTTTTAAAAAAGAGGGTAGATTTTAGTATTTAGATATGAGATTACAAAAAAAATCTAATATCTATAATCTAAATACTCATATCTGCTTTTATACATTAAACCGAAAATGCATTACATCTCCATCTTGCACTACATACTGTTTTCCCTCAACCGATAGTTTTCCAGAATCTTTACATGCTTGTTCTGAGCCAAGTGCTACAAAATTTTTATAGGCAATTACTTCTGCCCTTATAAATCCTTTCTCAAAATCGGAATGAATAACCCCAGCAGCTTGCGGTGCTTTCATGCCTTTTGTAATGGTCCAAGCCCTGACTTCCTTCACTCCTGCCGTAAAATAGGTTTGTAAATTAAGTAGCCGATAAGTAGCCTGAATTAAATAGTGAACCCCAGGTTTTTCCAGGCCCATTTCATCCAAAAAAAGATTTTGTTCTTCCAAATCCTCCAATTCAGCAATTTCAGCCTCAATGGAAGTGGCAATAAGCAAGATTTCAGTATCTTCCGTTTTTATTGCTTCCCTAACTTGTTCCACATATTTATTTCCATCTTTTGCCGACACTTCATCCACATTACAAACATAAAGAACAGGCTTATCGGTAAGTAAATAAAGGTCAGCAATTACTTCTTTTTCAGTATCCGTCATTTCAAGCGAACGAACTGATTCTCCTTTTTGTAAATGGATAATGTATTTATCCAAAATCCCAACTATTTTTATGGCTTCTTTATCTCCTGATTTTGCAATTTTTTGGTATTTATCTCGCTTTTTCTCCACTGCTTCCAAATCCTTTATTTGTAATTCGAAATCAATCGTTTCTTTATCTCTTACAGGATTTACACTTCCATCTACATGCACAATATTATCATCATCAAAACATCTTAATACATGAATAATCGCATTGGTTTCACGGATGTTTGCCAAAAATTTATTACCAAGCCCCTCCCCTTTACTTGCACCCTTTACAAGACCTGCAATATCTACTATTTCAATGGTGGTTGCTTGCACTTTTTCAGGATTTACCAATTCGGATAGTTTCTCTAATCTAACATCTGGGACAGTAATTACACCAACATTTGGCTCAATGGTACAAAACGGAAAATTAGCCGATTGTGCTTTTGCCTTTGATAAACAATTAAATAAAGTTGATTTTCCTACATTCGGCATACCTACTATTCCACATTTTACAGCCATTTTTTATTTTTTTTTGAGTTGGCAAATATATATTAAGAATACAAAATAATGGAAAATACATTAGAGTTTTCAATAATTATTAACAGTCCCCCCTTCACTTCCATTAAAATTCTATTTTTGCCATTGAAAAAAACATCCTATGCCAAACATTCCTGAATTAAAAGATATTTGCACCCAAATAAGAAGAGATATTCTGCGAATGGTGCACGCCAATAACTCCGGACATCCTGGCGGATCGCTTGGTTGTACAGAATTTTTCGTCTCCCTTTATTTTGAGATAATGAATCATAACAATAACTTCAGTATGGATGGAATTAATGAAGATTTATTTTTCTTATCAAATGGACATATTTCACCGGTTTGGTATGCTACCCTAGCACGTAGTGGTTATTTTGAGCTTGCAGAATTGGCTACATTCCGTAAAATAAATAGTCGCTTGCAAGGGCATCCTACAACACATGATAATCTGCAGGGAGTGCGAGTATCTTCTGGCTCATTAGGGCAAGGGCTTTCAGTTGCCATTGGAGCAGCACTTACAAAAAAGCTTAATAAGGACAACAGCTATATCTATTCACTACATGGGGATGGTGAACTACAAGAAGGGCAAAACTGGGAAGCCATTATGTATGCCTCTGCCAATAAAGTAGATAACCTTATAGCAACTATAGATTATAATAAAAAACAAATTGATGGAAGTATAAATGATGTTCTGCCAATGGGTGATATAGCTAAAAAGTTCAGGGCTTTTGACTGGGAAGTAATGGTGGAAAAAGACGGAAATAATCTGGAAGCAATCATCAGTTGCTTAAATAATGCCAAAGATTTATCAGCAAAAGGAAAACCAGTCGTTATCATATTGCATACTGAAATGGGAAATGGTGTTGATTTCATGATAGGGACACATGCTTGGCATGGAGTAGCTCCAAATGATGAGCAATTAGCGGATGCGCTTTCGCAAAACCCTGAAACATTAGGTGATTATTAAAAACATTAAAATATTATTAATGACAACTCTCTTATTTGCGGGGGGTTTTGATCTGTCTGCTCAAAAAAAGGAAGAGCCAATAAACAGAATCTTATTTATTTTTGACGCTTCACAATCTATGCTTGGCAGATGGCAATCTGGTAGAAAAATTGATATTGCCCGAAAACTACTTTACAATATGCTAGATAGCTTAAAAAGCATGGATAATCTTGAAATCGGTTTGCGAGTATATGGCCATCAAAAAGGCTATCCTCCTCAGGATTGTGATGATACCAGATTGGAAGTGGATTTTGGAGCAAGCAATGTTGTTACAGATAGAATAAAAGCCAAGTTAAAACTTTTAAGAGCAAGAGGCACTACCCCTATTGCACATGCATTAGAAAAAGGGGCTTATGATTTTCCAAAAAATGTAAATAGCAGAAATATTATTATCCTTATTACGGATGGAATTGAAGAGTGTGACATGGATCCTTGTTCTGTTTCCAGACTATTGCAAAAGGAAGGAATTATTTTAAAACCTTTTGTAATTGGAATAGGATTGGATGAAACTTACAAAAAAACTTTTGATTGTGTCGGTACCTATTATGATGCTTCAAAAGAGAAGGACTTTGAGACTGTTTTAGAGGTAGTTATATCGCATGTATTAAACTCAACTACTGCACAAGTAAACCTATTAGATGCATTTGGGAAGCCAACAGAAACCAATGTAAACCTTAGCTTTTATGATAATTTTAGTGGATTAGTAAAGTACAATTTTATACATACCATGAACCATATGGGAAATCCGGACACCATGAGTATTGACCCAATCTTGAAATATAAAGTGGTAGCACATACTATTCCGGCAGTAGAATCAGAACTTATCACACTTACTCCTGGCAAACATACCATCATTCCTATCAATACTCCTCAGGGAGATTTGGAGGTAAAGATGGCAAGTAAAGATGACTATCAATTTATTGTTCGTGAAGCAAATGTATCAGAAACACTAAATGTGCAAGAAACAAATAGCAAACAAAAGTATTTGATAGGCAAGTATGATATTGAAGTGCTCACCCTTCCAAGATTCCTGATTGAAGATGTGGAAATAAAACAAAGCGAAACAACTACTTTTACCCTTCCCTCAACAGGAACAGCAAACATTAGTCTTCCCTCAAAAGGCTATGGTGGAGTTTATTTAACAAAAGATAATAAATTGGAACTTATTTATAATTTGGATGAAAACAAACATAGGTTAACCCTACACCTATTACCAGGAAATTATAAGGTAATTTTCAGGGCTAAGTCAGCAAAAAAATACATGTATACAACTGAAAAAAAATTTAAAGTCCGTTCAGGAAAATCTGAACTAATAAAACTATATTAATATGGAATTAAAAGATACACGATCAGGATTTGGAGCAGGATTAACTCAGCTGGGAAAAAGCAATCCAAATGTGGTGGCACTTTGTGCTGATTTAACAGGTTCGCTTAAAATGAATGATTTCAAGGCAAACCATCCTGAACGATTTTTTCAAGTTGGGGTTGCTGAGGCAAACATGATTGGTATTGCTGCTGGTATGACTATTGGAGGGAAAATTCCATTTACTGGGACTTTTGCTAATTTTTCTACTTCCAGAGTGTATGACCAAATTAGGCAGTCAGTGGCCTATTCTGAAAAAAATGTAAAAATATGCGCTTCACATGCAGGGGTTACATTAGGAGAGGATGGAGCAACACATCAAGTATTAGAAGATATTGGAATGATGAAAATGCTACCAAATATGGTTGTCATTAATCCATGTGACTATAACCAGACAAAAGCTGCAACCATTGCCATTGCCGATTATATTGGTCCTGTGTATTTGCGTTTTGGCCGTCCAAAAGTACCTAACTTTACTCCTGCTGATAGGAAATTTGAGATTGGTAAAGCAGTTCATCTTCAAGATGGAACAGATGTTACAATAGTAGCAACAGGGCATTTAGTTTGGGAAGCATTGCAAGCTGCCAAAACATTGGCTAATGATGGTATTTCAGCAGAAATAATTAATATACATACCATTAAACCTTTGGATAAAAAAGCCATCTTAACCTCTGTTAGCAAAACAAAATGTATAGTAACGGCTGAGGAGCATATGCTAAATGGTGGATTAGGCGATAGTATTGCACAATTGTTGGGGAGAAATAATCCTGCTCCATTGGAAATGGTTGGAGTAAATGACACTTTTGGAGAAAGTGGTCCTCCAATGCAATTGTTGGAAAAATACGGATTAGATGCAAAAGCTATTGTTGCAGCAACTAAAAAAGTAATTGCTAGAAAGTGATTTAGACTATAGACCGCTACGCTTTTAGATATTAGTATTAGGACAATAGAAAATAGACTATATTCCACAGAAATAATGTTGTCATCCTGTTTTAGCATTCCCCTCTAACAAGAGGGGTTAGGGGGTGTGTAAGATTGAGAGAGGTATAAAAACTAGCAACTGATTACAAATAACACAGACATAGAATTACTTAATTTATTCCAAAATCCCCACACTTCAAAACAGGGCTTTAATCTTATAGTCCGCAACTTTCAAGAAAGGATTTATTGGCATGTTCGTAAAATTGTAATTGACCATGATGATGCAAATGATGTGGTGCAAAACACCTTCATCAAGGCATGGAAAGCATTGCCAAATTTCAGGGGAGATTCTAAATTATACACTTGGATTTATAGAATTGCAACCAATGAGTCTATTACATTTTTGAAAAAGAAAAGAAAGCATCTTTTTCAATCAATTGATGAGGTGTCCCTAGGTTTGTCCGCTAAAATTGAAGGATCTTATTTTGATGGAGATGAGATTGAAAAAAAATTGCAAAAAGCCATTCTCACGCTTCCAACAAAACAAAGATTAGTTTTTAATATGCGCTATTATGAAGAAATAAAATATGAGCAGATGTCATTGATATTAAATACTTCTGTTGGCGCACTAAAAGCATCTTATCACCATGCAAAAAATAAAATTGAAGATTATTTGAAAACAAATTAAACTATTTATAAAAAAAAACATCTTATAACTGATGAACAAAAAAATTGACATAGAAAAATTAGAAAAAAGAAATCCTTATATAGTGCCAGAAGATTATTTTTTGGCTCTTACACACAATATAATGGATAAAGTAGATACTCCAGAAAAAAGACATATTTTTTCTGCTTTTCAGCTACAAACCCTTGCTCCAACTTTTGCAATGCTTCTTATTGTTTTTTCAGCAGTTTGGTACAATAATCAAAACCAAAATATAACAGATGAAGATTTGGTAGAACTACTTACCTTTTATGATGTAGAAGATGAGCTTTTATTAGAATTTGTTGATCTGAAACAAGAAGAAACAATTGATGATGATTTATTAAATGAATTTAATTATAACGAACTAATCTATGAACTCTAAAACAAAAAACATGAACTCTAAAACCTTAATTATCGCAATGCTTTGTCCTTTTTTTATGTTCGCACAAAACCACAAAATGGATAAAAAAAGAGAGAAAATTGAAGTACAAAAGATAGCATTCATTACAAAACAATTAGACTTCACTCCTGAAGAAGCGCAAAAATTCTGGCCAGTTTATAATCAATTTTCTGATGCAAGGAAACAATTGCATGAACAACATAAAAAAAATAGAAAAAATATTGATGATTTATCTGATAGTGAGATTGAGCAGGTAATAGATAACCATATTATTTTGGACCAAAAAGAATTGGACATTAAGAAAAAATACCATGCTGAATTTAAAAAAGTACTTTCTAATAAAAAGATTGCAAAACTATATCATTCGGAAGATCAATTTAAAAGGGAATTACTGAAAAGACTAAAAGGAGAAAAAGGAAAGCGTACAGATTATAAAAGGAAATAATTTAATATAATATTTTAGATAAAATAGAAATTAGGGAAGCAATTTGCTTCCCTTTTTTATTTTTGCATTATGAGCAATGCAAAAGACATCTTTAAAAAACACCAAGCACAAACTTTTCCTTTTCCTTCTTGTTTGGAAATTCAGTCGTCTAAAGGAAGCTATATTACGGATGTAACTGGAAAGCAGTATTTGGATTTTGTAGCAGGAGTTTCTGCCTGCACTTTAGGCCACTCCAACCCCATTATTATTGGTGCAGTAAAAGAACAATTAGATAAATATACCCATGTTATGGTATATGGAGAATATGTGCAAGGTCCACAATATAAATTAGCAAAATTATTAGCCGATAATCTCCCTAAAAACTTAAGCACGACTTATTTTACTAATTCTGGTACGGAAGCCATTGAAGGTGCTATGAAACTAGCCAAAAGAGACACAGGACGCTCGGAGATTATTTCTTGCAAGGACTCCTATCATGGTTCTACTCAAGGCGCTTTGAGTATTATGGGAAATGAAGAATATAAAGCTAAATACAGACCCCTTTTACCAAATTGTAATACCATAATATTTAATGATGAAAAATCATTAAAAAACATTACAAAACAAACAGCAGCAGTTATAATGGAGCCTATTCAAGGTGCGACAGGATTTGTAACCCCTGAAAATGATTTCCTACAAAAGGTAAGGGAAAAATGTAATGAAACCGGTACCTTACTTATTTTTGATGAAATACAGACCTGTTTTGGAAGATTAGGTACATTGTTTGGTTTTGAGAATTACAATGTAGTTCCTGATATATTATGTATTGCAAAAGGAATGGGAGGTGGAATGCCAATTGGCGCATTTATCGCGTCCTGGGATTTGATGAACTTACTTACATTTGAACCTAAATTAGGACATATAACCACCTTTGGAGGACATCCTATTAATTGTGCTGCTAGCTTAGCTACTTTGGAAGTTTTGCTCTCTACAAATGTTATGAGTAAAGTTAAAGAAAAAGAACAATTATTCAGACAATATTTACAACACCAAAAAATTAAGGAAATAAGAGGTAAAGGATTGATGTTGTCAATCGAATTTGACAATGAACAGCTTGCCAAGGAAGTAGTAGAAAAATCCCTTGAAAAAGGATTAATATTATTCTACTTTTTATTTACCAAAACTGCAATCAGAATCACTCCACCCCTAACTATATCAGAAGAAGAAATAATTAAAGGTTGTGACATAATTAAAGGGATTTTAGATTAATTTTTATCACTTAGCATAGGCACAAACGAAAATTTTCCATGAGTAGTAATTCTATTTTCTTTATCTGAAATTTTATCTAAAAGTTGCATCTCTTGTATATCGCCACCTCCAATTGGTGCAACCAATTTTCCACCAATCTTTAACTGTTTAATCAATGCAGTTGGTATTTCAGGAGCTCCACAAGTAATAATTATCTTATCAAATGGAGCTAAAGCAGGCAATCCTTTATAACCATCTCCATAAAAAAACTTGCAGTTGTAACCAATTTTAGGTAAAAACTCTTTTGTTTTTTGAAAAAGTTCCTTTTGTCTTTCAATGCTATAAACTATTGCTTCCATGGCTACCAAAACTGCTGCTTGATAGCCAGAACCTGTTCCTATTTCTAATATTTTATCATGTTGTTTTACATCCAAAAGTTCAGTTTGTACAGCAACCGTAAAAGGTTGTGAGATGGTTTGCCCAGCTCCTATGGGGAAAGCATTATCTTCATAAGCAAAACCAATAAATGCATTATCCATAAAAAGATGCCTTGGAATTTTGCCAATAGCCGCTAGAACATTCTGCTGTTTAATGCCTTTTTTACTAATGATGTCCACTAATTTTTTCCTTAGCCCTTGATGCTTAAATGTGTCTTGCATTATAATCCTATACTTAAATTGTTATTCGATTAAAAAACTTTATTTTCGCCATAAAAATATACTGCAAAAGAATGATAAAAATTGGCGTAATTGGCGCAGGACATTTAGGAAAAATTCACATTCGTTTGTTAAAAGAAATAAAGGAGTTTGATTTAATCGGATTTTATGATACAAACCCGGTAAACTCTAAAAAAATAACATCAGAATTTGGAATCTCTTCATTTAGTTCAGCAAAAGAATTGATAGATAGTTCTGATGCCATTGATGTGGTAACGCCAACAAAATACCATTTTGAGTATGCAAAAATGGCAATAGAAAAAGGCAAACATTTGTTTGTAGAAAAACCCATTACAGCAACAATAGATGAAGCGCAAGAATTAGTAAAATTATCAAAAGAAAAAGAAGTGAAAGTGCAAGTTGGGCATGTGGAAAGGTTCAATCCTGCTTTTATAGCAATACAGAAAGATTGCAATAACCCCATGTTTATTGAAGCCCACCGATTGGCAGAATTCAATCCAAGAGGAACAGATGTTCCTGTGGTGCATGATTTGATGATTCATGATATTGATATTGTACTCAGCATTGTAAAATCAGAAATAAAAAGCATCTATGCTAGTGGGGTTTCTATTATTAGTGATACGCCTGATATTGCAAATGCCAGGATTGAATTTGAGAATGGTTGTGTGGCAAACCTAACAGC